>MDSZ01211348.1_pt1 | contig 18232 bp, 15 predicted proteins | sample 811201 | NCBI WGS metagenome assembly MDSZ01 (sample SAMN05326647, study PRJNA326480) | marine metagenome | isolation source: seawater | place: Indian Ocean: North | collected 2010
ACAAAATTCTATTAACTATTGAAAGGGATAAATAACAATGGGAATAAGTAATAAAATAATGTGGGGAGGACTAGGCTGGGTTCTGGCGGGTCCCATCGGTGGAATCATCGGCTACGCAATGGCTTCCATGAATGAGGAGCGTGGAGGTTCAGGATTAGGTGGAATGTTCGGCTTACCAAAATCCGGTGGAGATTACCCTCAGACCCGAGCAGGTGACTTTACCGTCTCTCTTCTTGTCCTGTTCGGACAAGTGATGAAAGCTGACAAGCAGCTTCTTAAATCTGAACTCGATTATGTAAAAAAATTCCTCACCACAAATTTCGGGAGAGATAATGCACGAGATCTCATGGTACTCTTCAAGGATATTATTAAGCAGGATTACTCTCTCCCAACTGTCTGTCGACAAGTAAAAAGTCACATGGATCATCCGGCCCGCTTGGAGATGATTCACGTCCTTTTCGGGCTCTCTCAGTCTGACGGAGAGATTCATCCGGACGAGATAGATGTCATTCGAAAAATCTCAGGATATCTCGGAGTGTCGTCATCAGACTTCGATTCTATCCAAGCGATGTTCATTAAAGATACAACTGCCGCATATACCATTCTCGAAATTGATCCTTCTGCCGGTGATCAGGAAATCAAGCGAGCCTACCGCAAGATGGCAGCGAAATTTCACCCGGATAAAGTCTCTCATCTCGGAAAGGAATTTCAAGAAATGGCTGAGGAGAAATTCAAAGCCATCTCTGAAGCTTATGAGCAAATTAAGGATGAACGCGGTATTGCATGAGCAATAAAGAACAAGCTGGGAAGTATCCCTTTACTCGTGGAGTCTATCCCGAGATGTATCGCCAGCGACTCTGGACCATGCGACAGTACGCAGGATTCACCTCCTCTGAAGAGACAAACCGTCGCTACCGTCACCTCCTGAAACAGGGCGTTACCGGACTCTCCGTCGCTTTCGATCTCCCAACACAGATAGGTTACGATTCCGACCACGCAATGGCGCAGGGAGAAGTGGGCCGTGTTGGCGTCCCCATCTGTACGCTGGAAGACATGGAAATCCTCATGGATGAAATCCCCCAGAATGAAGTGTCCACATCCATGACCATTAATTCTACGGCAGCGATTTTATTGGCATTCTATGCTGTGGCTGCAGAGAAAAAAGGGATTCCACTAGAAAAGCTTCGCGGTACCGTTCAGAACGACATTCTGAAGGAATATGTGGCGAGAGGTACTTACATTTTTCCAACTGAGCCGAGCTTAAAAATTGTTACGGATATTTTCGAGTTTTGCGGTCAAAACATGCCGAAATGGAATACCATCTCTGTTTCAGGATATCACATCCGCGAAGCTGGCTCTACCGCTGCTCAAGAGCTGGCTTTCACACTCGCCAACGGAATTGCTTACGTTCAGGCAGCCGTTGATCGGGGACTGAACGTGGACGATTTTGCTCCCCGTCTCTCGTTCTTCTTCAACGCACATATTGACTTCTTCGAGGAGATTTCAAAATTTCGGGCCGCTCGCCGACTCTGGGCAAAGATCATGAAAGAGCGATTCGGAGCAACCAATCCTAAATCGATGATGTGCCGAATTCACACCCAGACGGCAGGTTCTTCATTAACAGCTCAGCAAATAGACAACAATGTAGTCCGCACTGCTGTGGAAGCGATGGCGGCTGTATTAGGCGGGACTCAATCGCTTCATACCAACGCCCGAGATGAAGCACTTGCACTTCCTACGGAAGCCTCTGCGGAATTGGCTCTCAGAACTCAACAGATTATCGCTCATGAAACTCGGGTAACCGATGCGGTGGATCCGTTGGGCGGATCGTACTACGTGGAAGCTCTGACGAATCAGTTGGAAGCTGACGCTAAAGCTCTCATCAGGAAGATTGATGAGCGGGGCGGAGCTGCGGCAGCCATTGAGCAAAACTTCATCCAGGATGAGATTTCCCGGAGCGCTTATGAAACTCAAAAACGGATTGACAGCGGAGAACAAGTCGTTGTGGGGCTCAACAAGTTTACCGGCGATGAAGAACAAATTCCTGAGCTTCAGCAGATTGATCTGTCCGGAGTAGAACAACAGAAAACACGGTTAAAGGCATTCAAGAAAAAACGGAATTCATCTGCCGCACTGGACAGTTTATCAGCCCTGAAAGTAGCTACCGAAAATGGTGATAACCTCCTCCCGCCCATCCTAGATGCCGTCCGTAGTCATGCCACATTGGGTGAAATCTCTTCAGTACTTCGAGAAGTTTATGGCGAATACAAAGAATAAATTAGTTTTCACTCTGATTGCGGCTATTGAGATATCGGAAATTAATCTTCGATAGTTTTGCTCTTCACCCAACTCATCCAAGCCAATCTGACCACAAAGCGACTGGGCCGAAATATAGAGCATTTTTCTATCATTGAGTCCACAAGCAGTGAAGCCGCTGAATTAGCTGCCGAAGGAGCTCCTGAAGGTACCATCATCACCACAGATAAACAGACATCTGGTCGAGGCCGTCATGGGCGGACGTGGTTTTGCGGTACCGGAAAAGATCTGGCTTTTTCGATAATTCTCCGGCCTGAAACAGACGGGAGATCAACAGGGCTACTTCCGCTTCTTGCAGGTATCGCTGTAGCAGAAGCTCTGAAGCAGTTCAATCTCCAACCGACTCTAAAGTGGCCGAACGATGTTCTTTTGAACAAAAAGAAATGTTGCGGCATTCTCTCAGAAGGGAAAATCCAAGGTGATCTGATGTCATCGACTGTAATCGGGATTGGTATTAATGTCAATAACACCCTTTCTGAATTTCCTCCAGAATTGCAGGAATCAGCTACATCAATATCAGAAGAATTGGAGATGACAGTTCAGCGGGAATTGCTTCTTGCCAGAATTGTGAACAATCTTGAGCCGTGGTACCGCCAACTGAAATCAGGAGAGACAGCCGAAATCATCTCAGCGTGGGAGAGCCATTGCGCTCATTTTCAGAAAAGCGTCAGCTTCATAAAAAAGGACCAGAAAATGACAGGCACTTTTTGCGGCGTAGCAGAAAACGGAGAAGCAATTATCGAATGCAACGGTAACCGCCTACTACTCTCTTCCGAAGAGATTACTATGATGCGAGAAGGTTAGTCTAACTACAGTTTCTCAGCTATTGCCTCTGCCACTTCAAGACTTGTATTGTCAAGCCCTACATCGTAAGTCCCCACCTTACGTTCGGAGATGACTTCACACACTGCCTGCTCCAGTCTGTCCGCCATGGCGGATTCGCCCAGCCAGTCCAGCATCATTTTGGCAGTGAGAATCATAGCAGTTGGATTCACTTTGTACTGTCCAAAATATTTTGGCGCCGATCCGTGTGTGGGCTCAAAAACGGCGTATTCATCACCGATATTTGCGGAGCAAGCGAAACCCAGTCCGCCCACAAGCTGTGCCGCCAAATCAGATAGAATATCGCCAAACATGTTCTCTGCTACAATAACCTCGTAGTCTTCGGGATTCTTCACGAGCCACATGCACTGAGCATCAATGTTGGTCTCCCATAGATCTATCCCGGGATAATTCTTGGCCACTTCCCTAGCAGTGCGGATCATAAGTCCACCTGTCTCCCGTAAAACATTTGGTTTATCCACTACTGTCACAGATTTCCTGTCGAACTTCTTAGCATATTCGAACGCCTGTCTTATGATATTCTCGCAGCCGTGCTTGGTCATAATACGAGTGGACATGGCGATATTCTCCACTCCATGATGTGCAAACTTCTTCATCTTGGGATGGTTTGTATCAAGGACATCAAAGACATCCGGCGGCAGTGGAAAGAACTCCACACCGCCGTACATCCCTTCCGTATTTTCGCGGAAAATTGCGATGTCAATCTCATCCTTGTAGTTGAGCGGATTGCCTGAATAGGCTTTGCAGGGACGCAAGTTAGTGTGGAGGTTGAACTCCTGCCGTAGCTTCACAATTGGGGAAAAATAGACGAACCCTTTGTCCTGCAGTTCCGGTGTCAGTTCCATAGCCGCTTCTTCCTTGGGTTTGGACGTAATAGCTCCAAAAAGAGCGCAGTCGGTCTCCTTCATCATCTCCTTGGTGCGTTCCGGAAGGGCTTCACCTTCAGACTTCCAGAACTCCCAGCCGATGTCTCCATGTATGTACTCTGCATCAAATCCTAGACGATCGAGTACAATGCGGGTACATTCCATAACTTCATTTCCAACTCCGTCACCCGGAAGCCATGCAATTTTGTATTTAGCCATTATCTTCCTTTATTTTAATTGTAAAAATATTATCCAGAATCTAAACTTTTAAAACCCTTTGAATGAAGTTTAAATCTTTATCCGCTTAGTCACCCAACTCTCCAGACCATCTGCCAACAAAATCTTCTGAGCAGTAACTCCAACAGGCAAAAACCTGAATTCTCCCTTTTCAGTTTTGACTAACGACTGTTTAAAATCAATTGTTGCTTGGATTTCAGTCCGGACAGAAAGTTTTTTCCTGTCAATGGTTCTTTTAAGATTCTCTATGAGCTCTGGACATTCCAAGATTATAAAACCGTTGTTAAGAGCATTACGAGCGTAGGTCTGGCTGAACGATCCGGCGATGACCATCTGAATGCCTCGGTATTTCAACGCAGTAGCTGCCTGTTCCCGAGAGCTGCCTGTACCAAAGTTAAAACCGCCTACCAGAATATCACCTTTCTGCACTAGCTCACCGAATGAGGGATCGTAATTTTCCATGACCACTTTTGCCATTTTTTCTGGAGGATAATCATCAATGTACGTGTACTTCCCGGGGTAGATGCCGTCCGTGTTGAGATTATCCTGATGGCAGAAAATGAGTTCTCCTGTCATCTTTTCCGGAAAGCCCGGAGTGATCTCGATATCAGGCAATTCTGACTTAGGCACTTCGTTCGCTTGATAATTTCCACCCGCTTTCACCGAGTCGTATTCAGCCGGCGACGATATTTTTCCCGTTACAGCTGATGCTGCTACCACCGCTGGTGATGCCAGATAGACTTTAGAATCCGGGGAACCCATCCGCCCTTTAAAGTTGCGATTTGTCGCTGAAATGCCCACTTCGCCATCTTCCAGCAGACCCATCCCAAGGCCAATGCACGGCCCACATCCCGGCGGAAGCGGAATAGCTCCCGCATCTATCAGCGTCTTCCAATCACCTCGCCGCTCGCTCTCTGCCAGAACTTCGCTGGATGCCGGCGCTGCATAAAATTCTACATCGTGCGCTACTTTCTTTCCGCGAACAACATCCGCTGCAGCAGAAAGATCGCTGACCCGGCTGTTCACACACGAGATTAGATAAGCTTTATTAATCGCGATTTCTTCTTTTGCCATGACAGCTACTTCGGTCATGATTTTTAAGTTATCCGGACCCGCACAGTATGGGCGGACAGTGGCAAGATCGAGAGAAATGTCAACTGCATAAAAAGCATCATCGTCCGCAGTGATACTATTTTCTTCGAGTTGCTGCAGACGCTCTTTACTCAACCTGGGATGACTGCCGCTGCCGTCCTCATCTGACGGAACACCGGGTAAGCCGCGTTCGCTCACAAATTCCGACTGCTCCCGCAACCACTCCAATATTACTGTATCCACCGGGAAAACGCCAGCCAATGCGCCCCATTCCGTTGTCATATTGGCGATTGTGAGTCGTTCATCTACCGACAGTCCGGTAACCCCATCACCTGTGAATTCTATAGCATGATTCAAAACTTCGTCATTGTTGAACAGACCGCACAGCGTGATTATCACATCTTTTCCTGTCACTCCCGGGAGCAGCTTGCCGGTAAGTTCCAATCGCGCTACAGGCGGAACTTGCCACCATGTTTGTCCTGTCGCCCAAATAGCCGCAGCATCAGTCCTGACTACAGGAGTTCCCAAACAACCGAGACCGCCGTACATATTGGAGTGGCTGTCAGACGCCACTACCATCGTCCCAGGCCAGGTGTAACCTTCCTCACACATGATCTGGTGTCCAATTCCGCGGCCGGCAGGATAAAAATCCACTCCCATCTCAGCGGCAAACTGTTCGATGCGGGCATACTTCGCCAGATTCTCATCACTTTTGTTTTGTATGTTGTGGTCAAGTGTGAAGACCGGTTGACGGGGGTGCGCCATTCTATCTGCACCGATGGCTTGAAATTTGCTCATCACTGCACCGGTATTATCGTGGGTCATGACGTGGGCCGGCCGGATGAAAACAGTGTCGCCGCTGTGGATATCCTGCCCCGGCTCAAAATCGAGAGCATAACTTTGAGCGATTTTTTCGATTATATTCTGTTTTGCCACAGCTAGAACTAGAGTATACCGTGATCCGCAAACGAATAAAAATCATCACCGGCTATTATGAGATGATCATGAATAGACACATCAATGGAAGCGGCAGCATCTTTAAGCCGTTTGGTAATGTCCAGATCTTCCTTCGACGGTTGAGAATTTCCAGACGGATGATTGTGAACAAGAACTAGCGCCGCTGCTTTGTTCTTTAGCGTCCTGTCAATCACTTCCCGGGGATAAACGGCGGAAGTGGTAAGGGTGCCTTCGAACAACTCTTCCATTGCAGTTATCTGATTACGCCCATTGAGGAATATCACCAAAAATACTTCCCTGCTTCTGTCACGAAGTTTAAGGCGAAGATAATCCACAACTTCCTCAGATGAGCGAAGAAAGTCCTGCCCCACTACTTTGTCACTGAGATACCGGAGGGCAATAGCTTGAGAAAGCTTTAATCCAATTACATTATTTGCGCCAATCCCATGGATAGTAGCCAGCTCTTCTGCTGGCGCTTCCAGCACGCCGCGGAGAGAGCCGAACTTCTTCAGCACCTCTTTGGCAGAAGCTTTGCAGTCGCGGCGAGGAGTGCCGAGAGTAAGCAGCAGTTCCACAATTTCGTAATCGTGGAATCCTTCCAAGCCGGATTTTAAGAATCTCTGACGAAGGCGCTTGCGATGCCCTTCCTGAGTCGCATCATTCTTTCCCATTCTTCAAGCTAAGTAGTTTTCTCTTAAATTCGCGGAGCTCCCGTACATTACCTGTCTCTATCTCGCCAGCTGACCACTTTAACATAAAATCCTCTTCGCTGTCCTGCCCATCATTTTTCTGGTATAGTGGAAAGAGCTCGTCTTCATCCCGCGGCTTGTTCCTTTGAAGCGTCGCCACTATTGAGTAGATCGTATCTCCAAGAAGATCATTAATAACACCGTCGGGAAGTTGTTCAGTCAACCGAGCTTGCTCAATGCTGGAAAACCGCATGCCGCCTACAACATAATCCTGAAACGCCTCATAGGCAAATGGAGCGATTTGCTTCACAATTTTCGCCATAGCTTCCGCATAAATACGAATTTCATACTGCGCATGAGGATCCATCCGAAGGCTCAGAAAATGGAGGATGTTGTGGAGATCGTTCTTCCAATACCACTCAGTATAAATGTTTACTGGCAAGACAGCCCGTGCCAGTTCCCGGGCGATGCCGGCTTCGTTCAACTCAGAATAAACTGCATAGGATCTATCAGATATTTCTCGAAAATAATCCTGGACTTTTTTCTTGAGGTCCGCTGAAACTTCACCGCTGCGGCCCTGCTTGTTGAGCTTGCTCTGAAAGAGAATATGCTTTTCGTCAGGAATATAGAATTCATCCCGGGCTTCTGAATAGCGGAGGCTGTATTCATTGATATTTGCCGTCCGGTGGCGGACCCACTGCCGCGCTACAAAAATAGGCATTTTGCAATGGAACTTGAACTCCACCATCTCAAATGGAGTGGTATGCCGGTGCCGCAGGAGGTAGCGGATGAGCCCGCGGTCTTGTGATACTTTTCTTGTCCCCTTACCGTAGCTTACGCGAGCCGCCTGTACGATGGCGTCATCTCCGCCCATGCTGTCCACTAGGCGGATGAAGCCGTGGTCTAGACAAGGGATAGCGTTTTCTGGGTTGGTCTGTTTTTTTGGCATTATGAGCTATCCTTGAAAATTTTCATTACTTTATCTACCGCTCCAATTTCTCCTGAAATAAGGCCCGGCTCAATTATTGTATTTTCTTGATTGTACCGCCTGATATTCCCATGCAGATCGATCAGCTTACCGCCTGCCTCGTTAATAATGCAGTTTCCTGCGCAAATATCCCACTCATTTTTTGGGCGGAGAGACGCAAAAATATCGGCTTTCCCAGCAGCTGTTAGCCCGAGTTTATACGCCACACTGCCAATGGCACGAAGTTCTCCGAATGTGTCTGCAAACGGTTCCCACAATCCCCGTCGTGTTTCGGAGCGACTATTCAGAATTACCATGTCGCCAATACTGTCCTTGGTTACACAATGAACAGGTTCGTCATTCAAGAATGCACCTTCACCTTGTGCGGCTGTGAAGATGTCTTTTGTTACGGGATTGTATAACACACCCAAGATTGGCTCCCCGTTTTCAACAATCGCTATGCTTACGACAAATTGAGGAACACCCTCGATAAATTCCTTGGTCCCATCCAGTGGATCTACAACCCAAACCCGTTCCTTCGACAGACGATCCGGCGAATCCACAGTTTCTTCTGAGAGCCAACCGAATTCAGGTCTGGCCTCAATTAAAATCTCTTTTAGTCGTGAATCTGCTGCATGGTCAGCGGTAGTGACAGGATTGTGGTAACCTTTTTCACGGATTTCATAATCAGCTTTGTAGTATTCCATGATGACTTCACCGGCTTCTTTTGAAGCTTGAATCGCAATATTGAGTTCTTTTTCCATGACCGATAACTTACCAAGCCGAGCGGTAATATTTCAGTGGAAATCAAGCTCTCTTCTGCCAATTTATTTACTTGTCGTTACAGAAAAATACCGTGACTCAGGATGAGAAAAATACCAACCACAGACGGAAGCTGCAGGATACATTGCTCTCGTTTCCGTCAATGTTATGCCTGTATTATCTTCTACATTAAGGAGTTTCCAAATCTCATCTTTTTCTGCATGATCAGGACAGGCTGGATATCCCGGTGCAGGTCGAATTCCCTGATACTCTTCTCCGATAAGAGACTCATTGCCCATCTGTTCATCAGAGGCGTATCCCCAAAATTCTCGACGCACTTTTTCGTGCAACAGTTCAGCAAATGCTTCCGCAAAACGATCTGCCAGCACTTTTGCCATGATTGCACTATAATCGTCGTGTTCGCTTTCAAATTCTTGAACGATTTCTTCAAGTCCATGACCGGCGGTCACGGCAAACATCCCCAGCCAATCATCTTTAGGAGCAATAAAATCAGCGAGGGAGTAGTTTGGCTTGGCGGTACCCTTATCAACCAATTGCCGTGGAAACTGAAATTCTACATTGTCGAGAAATACAGTTTCATCTTCGGCGAATGCGGGGAAAAATCCAACGACTGCTTTAGCAATAAGCCGGTTATTCGTAATAATCTTTTGCAGCAATTCTTGGCCATCATTATACAACTTTTTTGCCTCTTCACCGTATTTTGGACTGTCCAGTATAGTTGGAAATTTCCCTTTTATCTCCCAGGTGTGGAAAAAAGGCGACCAGTCAATGTAATCAGCTAATTCATCCAGAGGATAATTATTAAACACCTTAATCCCCTGAAAATTTGGTTTGGGCGGTACGTAAGTTTTCCAGTCAATAAATGGTTTCCGATCTCTTGCCTCATCCAAAGTAATAACAGCTTTTCCTTGCAGATTGGCTTCATGAGATTCTCTGATCTTTTTGAAATCTTCACGAGTATCAGCAATAAATTCGTCCCTTTGCTCTTCATTCAACAGTGATGAGACAACTCCTGCAGCACGAGATGCATCTATCACATGAACGGTAGCGCCGGAGTAGTTATTTTCAATCTTAATAGCTGTATGTTTCCGGCTCGTGGTTGCTCCGCCGATAAGAAGAGGAATATCAAACCCTTCCCGCTCCATCTCTTTCGCAACGTGTACCATTTCGTCCAAACTTGGTGTGATGAGTCCGGAGAGCCCCACAATATCTGCACTCTCCTCTCTTGCGACAGTCAGAATTTTATCCGGAGGAATCATGACACCAAGATCAATCACATCATATCCATTGCATCCGAGAACCACTCCGACGATGTTTTTGCCTATATCGTGAACATCACCTTTCACAGTCGCAAGTACAATTTTCCCTTTTGACGAAGCCGATACTCCGGTTTTTTCCTGTTCAACTTCGATGAATGGTACAAGATGAGCCACTGCTTTCTTCATCACTCGGGCGCTCTTCACAACCTGCGGTAAAAACATCTTACCAGATCCGAACAGATCACCAACTTTGTTCATTCCTTCCATGAGGGGACCTTCGATAACTTCAATCGAACGATCAAATATTTCCCGTGCTTCTTCGGCATCATCTACCACGTAATCAGCGATCCCTTCCACAAGGGCAAATTCCAAACGTTCCTCAACCGGCAGAGTTCTCCACGCCTGATCTTTTTCCTTCTTCTTTCTTTCACTATGATAACTTTCAGCTGCTTCCACCAAACGCTCAGTAGCATCCTCTCGGCGGTTGAACAACACATCCTCAATTCTTTCCCTGAATTCGGGGTCGATATCATCATAAACAGTCAATTGTCCAGCATTTACAATCCCCATATCCATCCCGGACTGTACGGCATGATACAGAAAGCAGGAATGCATCGCCTCTCGGATGGAGTTGTTTCCGCGGAAGGAAAAGGAAAGATTGCTCACTCCGCCGCTCACATGCACTCCCGGCAATGTCTCTTTGATAGTCCGGGCGGCTTCAATGTAAGCTTGTGCATATTCATTGTGTTCTGGGATACCGGTCGCTACAGCGAAAATGTTAGGGTCGAAAATGATATCCTCAGGAGGGAACCCAATTTCGTCAGTAAGAATGCTGTAAGCGCGACTACAGATCTGCACCTTCCGTTCATAACTGTCCGCCTGCCCTTCCTCATCGAATGCCATAACGATAACGGCTGCTCCATATCGACGTACAAGTTTCGCTTGCCGGATAAACTCTTCCTCACCTTCTTTTAGGGAGATGGAATTAACGACTCCCTTCCCTTGCAAATTTTTCAGACCTGTTTCAATAATCGACCATTTTGACGAATCCACCATGACCGGCACCCTAGAAATATCAGGTTCAGTAGCTACCAGCCTCAAGAAAAACTCCATCGCAGCTTCGGAATCAAGGAGACCTTCGTCCATATTGATATCTATAATCTGAGCGCCGTTTTCGATTTGATTCCGAGCTACGTTCAACGCTTCTTCATAATTCCCATCTGAAATGAGCCTGCGAAACTTAGCTGAACCTGCTACGTTTGTCCGTTCGCCCACGTTGACGAAATTGCTGTCAGGTCGAATGGTTATGGGCTCCAAGCCGCTTAATCGAGTGTAAGATTCTATCTTGGGCACCTTTCGAGGTGAAAGTTTTTCTACTGCATCTGCTATAGTTCTAATATGATCTGGTGTCGTCCCACAACAACCACCAACAAGGTTTACAAGTCCACTTTCAGCAAATTCCTTGATCTCAGATGCCATCTTCTCTGGATTTTCGTCGTACTCGCCTAATTCGTTTGGCAGCCCGGCGTTCGGATAAACAAATGTAAAGATGTCTGCAGCGGAAGAAAGTGCGTCAAGATGGGGACGTATTTGCTCGGCTCCTAAAGCACAGTTCAGCCCAACAGCAAAAAGATCTCCATGGCGGATTGAGTGCCAGAATGCCTCAACCGTTTGACCCGAAAGTGTCCGTCCGCTGGCATCGGTGATTGTGCCGGAGACCATCAACGGAATATCTTCGCAACGTTCGTCTAATATTTGGCGAACCGCAAAAAGTGCGGCTTTACAATTGAGTGTATCAAATACCGTTTCAATTAGAAGGATGTCCACTCCGCCATCTAGCAACCCTCGAGTTTGCTCACTGTATGCAGACACAAGATCGTCAAAGGTTATGTTTCTTTCCCCGGGATTATTGATATTTGGAGAAAGAGAAGCAGTTCTATTGGTAGGACCTAAAGCACCGGCTACAAAACGAGTGTTCCCGGGATGTTCTTTAATAAATTTATCGACAGTATTCCGAGCAATCCGAGCCGCCTCCAGATTGATTGCATACACCAAGTCTTCCATTCCATAATCTTTCTGGGAGATTTTGTTTGCATTGAACGTATTAGTCTCTATTATGTCCGCCCCGGTTTCAAGATAAGCTTGGTGAATATCTGCAACTATTTCTGGCTTGGTGAGATTTAGTATATCATTATTCCCTTTCAAATCGAAAGAGTGATCTAGAAAACGCTCACCCCTGAAATCAGATTCTTCCAATAGGTAAGCCTGCACCATGGTTCCCATGGCACCATCCATTATTAAGATTCGTTCAGCTAGTATCTCTTTAATAGTCTTCATAGCAAAAAAGCCGGTGCATCCCGGCTTGAAGGCCTTTTTAGCACCGTTATTTTAGGTCGCGGCAATATGGCTTAAATCACGACAGGGGAAGTTTAAGCCAAATATGAGTATAAGCGAAACTTATTTATTTCAAGTTGTTATTGATAAATAACTTTGGAAGATGAAAGATTAACTGTACTTTAAGGTTTAGAAGGATTCTAAGGAAGGTTTTTAGAAATAGTTTTGGACAAGAATTGAAATTTCTGCGGATACACAAGAAACAAAGAAGATTTTTTCCTCGTACTCCTCCCTCAGTTCCTTCCATACAGACTGACATACAATAACTGTCAGATTGGCGTTGCCGAGAAAAAACGCCGTGAAAAAACGAGTAGACATAGTTTGTCGAAGTAGAGTTATTCTCTTGGGATAACTACGCTTGTGCCATATAAAGGCACTATACACTATGTGTATAAGAAACATGTAATTTGAAGGAGTAACTAATTTATGAGCAAAGAAGTTTTTGTTAGCGAAACCGCTAGTGAACGCCGGATAGCTATTAAAGAAGACGGGAAACTGGTGGAAATCTACATCGAAAAGCCTGATCAAGAGAGCTTGGTTGGTAACATTTATAAGGGAAAAGTAGAAAATGTTATTCCCGGCATGCAGGCTGCGTTTGTAGATATTGGATACGATATAAATGCTTTCCTACCCTTTTCTGAAATAAGCAACCCAGAACTTCTAAGAGATGCTTCAACATCTGAGGAAGAAGATGAAGGCAAAAGAAAAAATGGAGCTACACTAAAGGAAATTCAAGTAGAATTAAGAACAGGTCAGGATATTCTGGTACAGGTTATTAAAGAAGCTTTTTCTGGAAAAGGCCCCAGAGTAACCACCAATTTAGCTATTCCTGGACATCTAGTAGTACTTGTCCCGGAGGCTGACTTTGTGGGAATCTCAAAAAAAATATGGGATAAATACGAAAAGAGAAGGTTGAGAAAATCTATTCGGAATCTAATTCCAAAAAACGTAGGAGTCATTGCACGCACAGAGGCTGAAGGTAAAAGTGATCGCCTACTGAAAAAAGATCTCGACTCTCTTCTTAAAAACTGGAAAGCTCTTCAGTCTAAAGCTGATAATCTTCCATCTCCAGCTTTGGTCCACGAAGATTTAGAAACTGTCTCTACAGTTATACGAGATTTATTAACATCAGATATTGACAAAGTAGTATTTGATTCCCGCAAACTATACCGACGGCTGCAGCAGCATCTTCAAAACATTTCACCTTCAATGGTCTCGCGCCTGGAACTTCATAAAGGAAAATCTCCTCTGTTTGGCAAAGAGGGAATAGATAAAGAAATTGAGAAATCTATGCGACGTAGAGTCTGGTTGAAAAGTGGTGCTTATCTTATCATAGAACACACTGAGGCAATGGTAGTAATAGATGTTAACAGTGGCCGTTTTGTTGGCAAGCGTGCCCACGAAGACAATTCTCTCAAAATTAACTTGGAAGCCGCTCGGGAAACAGCTCGGCAACTCCGTCTAAGAGACATCGGAGGTCTAATAGTAATTGATTTTATAGATATGCAGCGGAGTGGAAATAAAAAGCGTATCTTCCATGAACTTCGACGCGAACTGAGAAAGGATAGAGCCAAAGTAGCCGTTTCCCCCATTAGCGACTTTGGTCTTTTGGAAATGACGCGGCAACGCATACGCCTTTCTCTCCTGCATACACTAAGTGAAGAGTGCCCTACCTGTCATGGTATTGGACGAGTTGCATCAAAAGATACTGTCATCACTAGAGTTGACAACTGGCTACGTACTTACCGAAAAAATAATCGTGACCTAAGACTGAAACTGATAGTTCATCCTTCATTGGAGAAGTACCTGAATAATTCAAAGAAAAAGGTTATGAGAAATTTTATGTGGAAAAATTTTGTACATATTGGTATTGAAGGAGATGAACAGATCGGGCCAGACGAGTTCCGCTTTATATCTAAGAAATCAGGCATTGATGTCACAGATCAAGTATCTCTTGACTGAAGATAATACTAACAGTAAATTTCTTAGCTTAAATGCACATGGAATACGATAATAATGTTTGCAATAGTTGATATATCAGGTAAACAGCTACGGGTAGAGCTCGGACTTGAGCTGGAAGTTCCACGCCAGCCAACTGATGAGGGTACGTCCGTCAGTTATAATAATGTATTGCTTTACGATGACGGAAAGCAAATTCATGTTGGCACACCGAATGTCAATGGCGTTCAAGTTGATGCAACAATTCTTAGTCATGGCAGAGGAAAAAAGGTAGTAGTCTTTAAAAAGAAACGGAGAAAAGGTTATCGTGTAAAAAACACCCATCGTCAGGATTTTTCCATAATTAAGATAGACAAAATCTCAGCTTCGACACCCGAGAAACAAGCGGTGCTAGCTGAAGAGGAAACAGGAGACTAACACCGTGGCACATAAAAAAGGAATGGGCAGCACAAAAAACGGGCGAGACAGCCGCTCAAAACGACTCGGAGTTAAATCTTATGATGGTCAATTCATAACGGCTGGGTCTATTATTATTCGTCAGAGAGGAACAAAAATCCACCCGGGAATAAATGTAGGCATTGGTGGAGACGACACCCTTTTTGCTAAAGCTGACGGAATTGTGAAATTCGGCAGAAAGGGTCGCGACCGTAAGATTGTCAGTATTCTGTCTGATTAACATTTAGTAACTGATCTCTTTTTCTCAGTTTAAGCCAAAAACTGCCCCCGTATTATGATACGGGGATTTTTATTTCCATTCTTTGTTGGCACTTCCAAATCTTTGCTTTATCCCGTAAATTCATAGTAAGTGTCATTATAGAAAGCCATCATGTGTTTACTTATTAACAGATCATCATATCCTCAGGAGGAATAATGAACAGAAAAAAGATAGCACTTATTGGAGGCGGACAGATCGGTGGAAATCTTGCCCTGATCGCAGCTCAAAAAGAACTGGGTGATGTAGTCATCCTTGATATTCCGGAAGCGGAAGGGATGGCAAAAGGCAAAGCTCTTGATATTATGCAGTTGCGTCCCCACGACGGCTACGATGTCGACCTGTCTGGTACTTCTGATTACGCGGACATTGAAGGGGCTGATGTTATCGTTATAACAGCGGGTGTTCCCCGTAAGCCTGGTATGGATAGAGAAGATCTACTTAGTATCAATATCAAGATTATCACTAACGTAGCTGAAAATGTGAAAAAATACGCTCCAAATGCTTTCGTGATCGTCGTATCCAACCCCTTGGATGCTATTGTGTATTCTTTCTACAAGGTCTCCGGTTTTCCTAAGAATATGGTGGTTGGAATGGCAGGTGCTCTTGATACAGGACGTTTCCGCACATTCCTTTCTATGGAGACCGGCTACTCAGTACAAGACATCCACTGCATGGTGATGGGTGGTCATGGTGATACGATGGTTCCGATTATCCGTACAGCGAACGTCGCCGGGATCCCGATTACCGAACTGGTTCCTGCCGACCGACTGGAAGCGATCGTAAAACGGACTCGTGTTGCTGGTGGTGAGATCGTAAAATTGTTCGGAAACGGTTCCGCATTCTACGCTCCTGCTCAGTGTGCAATGGAAATGGCGGAAGCCTACATTCTGGACAAAAAACGTGTGATCCCAAGTGCCGCTCTTTGTGAAGGTGAATATGGCATTGACGGTTACTTTATCGGTGTCCCCGCAGTTATAGGTGCCGGGGGTGTAGAAAAAATCATCGAATTTGAACTGACAGAAGACGAAAATGCCGCTCTTCAAAACACCTTTGAACATGTGAAAAAAACTGTGGGAGAAACAGGCCTCTAAAGGTCAAACTAATTAACTGTAAAAGCCGAAAAAGACCTAATAAAACCTCTATTGTTGTAGGTCGATTGCTACTATTATCATTTTACGTTGGTATTTCCGCACAGGAAATTACCCGAGAGGCATATAATCGCTTCCGGGTTACTTCTTCATACTCTATCAATTCAGCCGGCTTGGGGAGCCTTTTGCTAGAAAATATCAGTGGCGATGTTTCTCTAAGCAGTCAAAATAAAAAACAGATTTTACTCCAAGAAACTATGGTTATTAATGCCGTAACTGAAGAAAATGCACTTAACCTTTATCTAGACGCGAAAGCCGGGCTGGAATCAAAGGTAGACAAAGTTTATCTTACCGGCCAAAATCTGCCTATCAAAATCACAGATGCAAACTATCAAATAATTCTACCTCTTCATTTTCAAATTATGGCGGATCTCACGTCAGGAAGCATTGCAGCAGAGGGTTTTTCGGGCACACTTTTAATTATGACAAAATTAGGTGATATTTCTCTTTCAAAAATAAGCGGCCGTACCATTGCTTCTTCTCTAGCAGGAAATCTCTATTGCAATAACATTTCAGGCAACACAACGTTCACTACATTGGCTGGTAACATCAAAGCAGAAACCATTATGGGAGACTTGGAAGTAAGCAGCGATAGCGGAAATATAGACATTAAATCGGTTGAGGGTGATATTCAAATAACAGGTAGTGAGGGGACAATAGTAATTGATAACGTTTATGGACGTACGATCTCAGTACACACTCTTGACGGCGATGTAGCTTTAATGAATGGGAGTGGTGATACACAGCTCAAAACCTTGAGGGGAGACATTCGAGTAAAATTTTTGAAAGGAAATCTCGATCTTTTTTCAAGCAATGGAGATCTCTCCCTCAACAATATCAGCGGTGATATTTTAGGCTGGACAAAGAACGGGGGGATTACTGGAGAACAGTTAGCTGGACGTGTCAACATTGAAACAGAATCCGGGGATATAGTGATACAGAAAAGCTGGGATGGAACAATGTCCGGACATACCATAGATGCAACAGCAAACGCTGGAAACATTTTTCTGGAACTCCCTCGAGACTTCCCTGCTAACTTCCAAGTAGAAGTTAACAATCCAGAAGTTGCACTCCATGAAGCCATAATTAGCGACTTCCCTCTTTATATCGAACTGTCTGAGTCAACTGCCGTAGGAATAAGTGAAACATACGGCAAACCACTAAAAGCAAATCTGGCTTCTTCATTCGGTAAGGTCACGATCAGGTGGAGCGACCGAAACGGTCCATCACGCTTTCCCTAACTAATCCAAGACCCTATCAGATAAACCGTCTTAAAAAAACCATTCAATGTGAAAATCAGTAAAACTACCGAAACTATGAGTACCAGAGTAATTATACGCAAGAGAATTAGTTGGCGACCTTGACCGGCTACAGCACCACTCCCCTCCAATGATGTTATAATGCGTCTTAATCTTCCCCTGGACATGTGGTATAACCCAATAGCAATGAGCGCCAATAATATTTTAAAATGGATAATTCCTATCTGAAGAAAAGAAGTGTTATCTAGAATCATAAGCACTCCTATCAAAAGAATGAAGGATGATGCAGGCAGTTCAGTCTTATCTGATATAGATTGAACATTCTTTAAAAGAATTAGTTTTTCTTCTGATGCACCATCCGGATAATTCCTCAAAAGCCTGTAATTCAAATAAAATGCCGGTAATACCCATAAAAGCATCAATGCAAAGTGAGCTATGAGATAAATATAGGTCATAATCCATCCTCCATCCATTCAAGAATCTTATCTGTTTCTTCTAATGAATCCACCAGCCATGTAGGCTGCTCTGCTTCAATTTTACTTCGCCATTCCGGTCTTCTGCAGACAATGAGGGATCTGCTGCCGTTCTCCACGGCAATTCGAGCGTCATTTGGCGTATCGCCAACCATTATGATATGGGCATGAGTATAAGCTTCACCCAGTGCATCCCATGCCATTTCAGGCACTAACCAGAGGAGATCACTACGGCTAGCAGCATCATCGCCGAAGACACCAAAGGCAAAATCGTC
>MDSZ01184542.1_pt1 | contig 18231 bp, 16 predicted proteins | sample 811201 | NCBI WGS metagenome assembly MDSZ01 (sample SAMN05326647, study PRJNA326480) | marine metagenome | isolation source: seawater | place: Indian Ocean: North | collected 2010
CTCTAATGTTGCCTCTCCTAACATTTATGCAAAAAAATTTTCAAAAAATTTAAAGAAAGTTATTACATATTCAAAATTAATTTTTTGTAATTCTGGAACAGAGGCAGTTATAAAATCACTTAGACTGTCTAGAGCATTATCAAAAAAAAGTAAGGTAGCTTATGTTACAGGCGGTTGGCATGGTTCAACAGATCAATTACTATTTAAGCCTAATAAGAATTTTAAGCCTATTCCAATTTCGTCAGGTCTTGGAAGTGAATTTTTAAAAAATATTGTTATGACGCCATACAATGAAATAGAACATTCAAAAAAAATTCTCGACAAACATAAAAAAAAATTATCATGTATTATAATCGAGCCCGTTCAAGGAAGTTTACCCTATGAAAATATTAGAGAATATTTAAAATTTCTAGAAACCTACTCCAAAAAAAATAAAATTTTATTAATTTTCGATGAAATGATTACAGGTTTAAGGACTGATTGCTCATCGGCTCAAAGATATTTTGGGATAAAACCAGATATCAGTATTTTTGGCAAATGCTTTGGATTTGGTTTGCCTTTAGGTTTAATTACTATTTCCTCATCTGTTTCAAAAAAATTGTCTAAAATTAAAAAAAATGTTTTTTTTGGTGGGACGTTCTCTGGAAATTCAATTGTAACTTTTATAGCGAATAATCTTTTAATTTACACTATCAAAAATAAAAAAAAAATTTTTAATGATTTAGAGAAAAAGAGTAATCTTTTTGAAGTTGAGTTAAATAAATTTTTTATTAAAAAGAAACTTGATCTTAAAATCTATAGATTTAAATCTTTATTAAGATTAGTTTATACAAAATCAAATTTAAAAAATAGAAATTCAAGAGATTTTTTTGAAAGTAAGAAAAATTTTAAGATCAATATATTTAAGAAATATTTAAAAAATCAAAATATCTATCTTTCACCTAGTGGTTTGATTTTTTTTTCACTATCACATAATGAAAGTGATTTAAAATACTTAATTAGAAAGTTTAAAACTGGATTATTAAAATACTTTTAGAAATGAAAATTAATAATCTATGAGTAATAATGAAAAAAAAATTATCTTCGGTATTATAACATCATCTAACAATTACGATCAAGTTTACAATTTAAACAAAGAAATTTATGATGAAATTTATAAAAAATTTGGAAATTTTTACATTTTAGATTTATCTAATTATAAATTATTTGAAAGAAATAGGAGTTTTTCAAAAAAAAAAATTCCCTCATACATTAAAGTATTTAAACCCAAAAATTTAAATGAGTTCTTTACCTTTTTTAGAAATAAAACTTTTATAGCTTTCAATAATATTGGAAAAACTTTTTCATTTTTTAGAATTTATTACCTCTTAAATAGGATTAATCTTAAACAAATACTTTTAATGAATATTGGATATCCAGAAAACAAAGTCGAGCTCCAAAAGAATAATAATCAAAAAATTTATTTCAATAATTTTATTTATTATTTAAATAAAAAAATTTCCTATATTTTGTTTAGACTTTTTACAATAATGAATATTTTTCCAAAAATTGATATTTATTTTGAATGTTCCAAAAGTATTATTAATCATATGAATAATGTTCCAAGTAAAAAAATTGAGAAAACAATACCTTTTTTAAGATTGGCTTACTTTAAAAAAATTTATTCAATTAATTGTAGAGCTTATTCAAATCAATATAAGCTTAGCAATAGATATATATGTTTTATTGATAGTTATTTTGAACATCAAGATAGGATACGCAGAGAAGGTAAGATAGATCTTTATAAAAAAGAAAAATATTATGATTATTTAAATAATTTATTTATTTATTTAAATAAAATTTTTAAAAAGAAAATAATTATATGTATTCATCCAAAAAATGATGACAAATATTTCAAAAAAAAATTTAAGAAATTTAAAATTTTGAAATTTAAAACTAATCAAATAATTAAAGACTCATTTATAGTACTATTTCATGAGTCTAGCTCGATACTAGATGCTATTATATATGGTAAAAAAATTATTTCATTAGACTCTACTCTTCTAGGCAAATACCTGCAAAATAGAGTTGGGACATATTCTAGGTTATTTGGTATAAAAAGTTTAAATTTAGAAAAACAATATTCATTAAAAAAAAATACCCTATTAAAAGAACTTAACTTAAATAATAAAAAAATTAAAAAATATATTAAAAGTAATCTTGTCACCGACAAAAATAAATTGGGTAAACACAAGGTGATAGAAGTGATTAAAAAAGAATTTTTAAATCAAAAATAAAAAATATGAAAAAAAATTAATATCTATTGTCTCTTAAACTTCTTCAATTGGGATATTAATACTTTTCAAAATTTCACTCTTATCTTTAAAATTATTAAATTCTTTAACAATTTTATCATAAGGTGAGTTTTTTTTTACAAGTTTCAGTTTTGTCATGTGATCTCTTAAAACATTTAAATAAAAATTTTTACCAAAATTTGAATTTTGGTTTAAAAAAAGATATTCCAAAACTGTTATATAATTATTTTTATTTGCAAATTTTAAATCTTTCCATTTTTTATTTAGTATTTCCCTGTATTTTTTTTTATTTTCCCAACTATTATATAGAGAAAATTTTGGATCAATTGTATTTTTAGATGAAGCAATAACTTTAAACCCAAAATGGATCATCTCGAGTTGAGCAGAACCAAATTTTGTAATTGCTATACATTTCGAATTTAGTTTTTTAACTAAATGTTTATTTAATATCGGTTTATTAATGAATAAAATATTTTTTTCATTTTTATATTTTTTTATTAAATTTTGGTAAAGTTTATTGTCCCATTTGGCAACATTCTTATTTGTTTGATTGCGTAAAGTCACATTCTTATAAAAATTAGGATGTGCTTTTACTATAAATTTTACTTTTTTTTTTAATAATTCATCAATTGTAAATTTCAACCATTCTAGAGTGCTAATAAAACCATCATATCCTTGTTCTAATTGAGTATCAGTAAATGTATGAGCATAGATAATATATTCATATTTTTTTAAATCGTTAAAATTATAACTAGACCAATTTGTTTTTTCCATCCAATAGTAAGTATTTTGTATTGATTCAAAAATATTTTTTGCAGTTTTTAAAATTTTTCTTTTATAAATTTTAGAAAAAATTTTTTTTTTATGATTTACTCTATTTATCTCATCATAATTTCTAGATTTAGTTTTACAAATATTATTTGGATGGCGGTTAGTATAAAATATTCTTTTTTTATTTTTGAAAACATTGTAAAAAATTGAATTAATACCAGTTATGTGATCAATATAAGCGTATTTAAATTGATAATTTTTTTCGTAAAAAAATGCAGTCTTGAATATTTTGCTTATAAAATACAAATTTTTGAGTAAGTAATAATAATACTTAACCGAACTATTGTATGTATCGAAATTATTGTAGATCAATGTAATTAGAGATGTTCCAAAGTTAATCTTTTTATAAGTTAAAGTAGCAGTCTTGCTCTTATTAAAAAAACTACCGTTGATCAGATATTTTAAGCAAATTAATAAGAAAAATAAATCTGGAATTTTTTGTACTTTAATTTTTTTTATTGTTAATTTTTTTTTATAAGAGTTTCTTAAATCATTTAAGCATAATCCAATTATATACTGATATATGTTCTCAGGTTTTCTTGTTGTAAGAAAAATATGTTCCATCAAAACATATTTTTTAGATCTTTTTTACTCAACCACTGAGTATTTAAATCACTTCTATAAATGAAATCTTTTTTTAATAATTTAAACTTTTTATATTTTTTAAACATTTTTTCATTGGGTAGTATTAAGTAATATTTACCAATATCAATTGTATTTCGACTATCAGACATTGATATAAGTTCTTCATGAATTTTTTCACCTGGCCTAATCCCAATATTTTTAATTTTCGGATTTGAATTAATTGAGTAAATCAGATCAATTATTCTAAAACTTTTTAATTTAGGAACTATTAGTTCCGCACCTTTAGAATTTTTAAAAGCCCAAATAACCGTGCTAATTGCCTCTTCCATTGAAATGTTAAATCTTGTCATCTCTGGGTTAGTCAATGGAAAAGGTTTTTTTTCTTCATTAATTTTTAAAAAATATGGAATTACTGAACCTCTGCTTGCAAAAACATTTCCATACCTCACTACAGAAAATGAAGTATCATTGATTGAGGGAACCATATTATTTGAAGAAATAAAAAGTTTATCAGAACATAATTTTGTAGCCCCGTATAAATTTATTGGTGAACATGCTTTATCAGTTGACAAAGCAATAACTTTTTTTACTTTGTTCTGTATCGCGGCCTCAATAACATTTTGAGCGCCAATAATATTTGTATTGACAAATTCAAATGGATTATATTCTGCAGTATCAACTTGTTTTAATGCAGCTGCATGCACAATATAGTCAACAGATCTGAATGCTAAATTTAACCTTTTTAAATCTCTCACATCACCTAAAAAAAATCTTAAATTTTTATGTTTACTCTCTGGAAATTTTTTTTTTAGTTCAGATTGTTTATACTCATCTCTACTAAAAATGATTATTTTTTTAATCTTTTTATAATTCTTAACTAAATAACTTAAAAAAGCTTTACCAAAACTTCCTGAACCACCTGTTATTAAAATTGTCTTATTATTAAACATTTACGTAATCAATCAAAAAAAATTTTTTAATTTTTTTACAATATAATTTATATTTTTTGAATTCATTAGAGTATGTAATGGTAAAGTTAACTGACGTCTATAAAAAAAATCAGAATTTTTACATAAGTTAATTGAAATATATTTCTTTAAAGGTAGGTGTTTATAAATTGGTTTATAGTGAATTTGAGAACCAATATTATTATTCTTTAAAAAATTCATCAATTTCTTTTTTTTGTCATATTGAAGTAATTTTATAACAAACAAATGCCAAAAAATGTTATTATCAACATAGTTTAATGGTTTGAGATATTTCTTTAATCTTTTTAATTTAGACAAATAAAATTTATTCAGTTTGTTTCTATGAATTTTAAATTTTTTTATATGTTTTAATTGCTCTAATCCAATAAGAGCACAAATTTCGGGCATTCTAAAATTTAAAGTGGGAAACATCATTTTATAAGGATCATGTATAAAAGTCCTCTTTAAAGAATGACTTCTTAATAACAATAATTTTTCATAAATTTTTTTATCATTTGTTGTAATTGCGCCTCCCTCCATAGTTGTAATATTTTTAACGGCGTGAAACGAAAAGGTTGTCATTTTTGAGAATTTACAACTTCCAACAAATATTTTTTTTTTTGAGAGGATTCTTAAACTGCCAAAACTGTGACAGCCATCTTCAATAATATTAATTTTATTCTTAGAGCAAACTTTTTCTATTTCTCTCAAATCAAGTACATCTCCAGCATAATGGATCGGAATAAATAAATTTGGTTTAATATTTTTTTTTTTACACTCAAATATCACATTTTTAAACGAATTAAAATCTACCATTCCAGTTTCTTTATTTACATCACATAAAATTATTTTACCTTTTAATAAACTTATTATATTTGCTGAAGCTACAAAATTTATATTGGGAATGATGACAACTAAATCCTTCAAATTAAGCGCTAATATAGCCATCATTATTGCAGATGTGCCATTATTACATACTACAGAATATTTTGAATTTACAACTTTAGAAATCTTTTTTTCAAATAACTTACAGTAATCACCATTTGTAATAATATTTTTATTTTTAATATTACTGAAAATTTTTTCATTTATATTTGAAAGATCGTGAGATCCATAATTATTTATCATAATTTTAAATACAATTTATCTTTAAACTTATTTTTATCAATTTTAATTTTTCTTAATATTCTATTATGAATACTAAAATTTTCTTTACTATGTTTAATAATGAGACCAGAATTTTTTTCTAAAATTTTTAAAATTTTTTTTATACTGATCGGTTTTTTTCCATAAATTACTAATAATTTTTTTATCTTTTCAAAATCACTCATTGTATCTATTGATAATTTATACTTATTAGTTTTTAAAAATTTTGGAAGCATAACTTTTAACGTTTTTAATTTTTTCAAATTTCTTCTTACATAAAAACACCCTACATGTTCTTTATCTTTTCTATCTTTACTGAATTTATCTGCATTTAATAGTAAATTTGAAGAATAAATATCATAACCTGACAACAAAGATGTTGGGTAATTAAAATACAAGGTATCAAGATCGTTTTTTTTGAACTTTTTTATATAAGTACTTAAAACTTTTGAGTCAATTATAGGACAATCAGCTGTAACTCTTATTACATGAGTGGGTTTATATATTTTAATTATTTTAGTAAATCTACTTAATACATTGGTTAGACTACCTTTAAATACATTAAATTTTTTTTTTTTACAAAAATTTACTAATTCTAAATCTGTTTTATTTTTAGATGTAGCTACAATGATTTTATCAATTGAAGAAATTTTGCTTAGATTATTGTAGATTAATTCTAAAATAGTCTCATTTCTAATTTTCAATAATATCTTTTTTGGTAGTCTAGATGAGTTCAATCTAGCTTGTATAATTGCAATGAATTTCGTGTTATCCATTAAGATGCTATCAAAGATAATTCGAACTATCTTTAAAAATTTAAATATTTTACTTTCCTAATATTTTAAATATTATATTAATAAAACAATCATTAATGTACAAATCAAAAATAAAAAAATCTCTAAAACTTTTAAATCAAATTGAAAAAATTAGATCAAAGAATAATAAAAATTGGATGGATATCATGAAATTAGCAATAAAACTTGATTACAAGACAACAAGTAAATTAATAAAGGAAATTTACAAACACGATACACAGATATCAAAACTAGCAAGAAAAATTTATAAGTAATTTTGATTATTTTTAAGTATTTGATTTACGTTTAACAAACTATACAAAAAATAATCTTTATCATTGATGTTTGAAGTAATCATTTTATTAAGTTTATCAATCGAAAATATTTCCTCTAAAATTTCAAAATTAAGGTCTTTATAAAAATTTTTTTTAAAAGTTTTTTCATACAAAAAACTTGATACTGGAGAATAAAAACCAACTTTGTTGGAGAATGAATGTGACCTTGAAGTGTGTTTTTGTAAAATGTTCTTTAGATTAACTTTACCTGCATTGGAGTCCTTCATTTGGTTTTTAAAATTTATAAAATTTTTTATATCCAAAGATAGTACATAAGATAAAATTTCCTTATCCATAAATGGCGCAATATGTTTAAGATTTTTAGATTTTGCTAATTTATCATACATTTCGACATGTTGATTTGTTACAGTACAGTAAGCTAAAATTCTCTGAGCATTGAAAATATCTTTACTTATTCTTGCAATTTTTTTGTAAAACTTACTCCTATCAAAAATTACTTCTGTTAATAAATTTTTTCCTTTCTTATTTAAAACAAGTTTATATTTTTCATAATTATATTTTAAATCTAAAATTTCTAAAGCTTTTTCTATTTTCATATTTGATAAAGAAAAAAATTTTCTTAAATTGTATTTTTCCATACCATAAAACAATTCATCAGGACCAGAGCCTGTAATAAGATATTTGTATTTATTTTGTAGTTTATGTTTAAACATATAATATAAAGTGGGCGCATAGGTGTTTCCAAAATATTTTTTACTCCATGCGTGTTTCATTCCATCTATATATTCATTGGATTTAATATAAAATATTTTTTCATTAAAATTTACAAATTTTTTTAAGGTTTTGAGTTTATTGAGATCGTTTTTTTTTTGACCTGGATAATAAGAATGATAGCAAAAATAATTTTTTTTTTCTTTTTTTAAAAAAATCGCAATTAAAGAACTATCTACTCCTCCAGAGCAAAGTAGTAAACTTGGTTCATTGATTTTATGAATAGCTTTAATTAATTTATAATCAATAAAACTCTCAAATTTATCAGAAATAAAAGATTTATTTCTTATTTCAAAAAGGTTATTAGACAATTTTAAATTATTTATACCTAAAATAGATTTTTCTTTATTTAAGTTATCGTGAAAAACACCATATTCAATTATTCTTTTAAGCTTTAATCTATTTTGCATAAAATTTATTTACAAAAATTCCTATATTTACCATCAACCACAAAATAGAGTTATCATGCAATAGTTTTTTACTAATTTTGATATTAAAATGTTTTTTAAAATATACTGCACCTATATCAAAATATTTTTTTGTTTTTGAAAAGTTTTTTTTCTTTAAAAAATTATTTATTGGAACATAGAATCCAATTTTTTTTTTATTATAATTAAAAATCTCTTTATTTAAAAAAATTTTTTTATATAGATTTTTTTTTATAAAATCTGATCTTACTCCCAGCTTTTCTAAAATTTCTATATCTAAAAATGGACAACGAATTTCTAATGAATTTTTCATGCCTATCTTATCATTCCTTTTCAATAATGATTGTAAATGTGTCTTAAATTCTAAATCTCTACTTTTAGACTTTGAACTCAAAGCTATTTTTCTATAATAATGAAAATTAATATTATTATATAGAGTTAATAGTAACTTGTTATTATTTTTAAATATTTCTCTTTTTAATTTTCTTTGATTAATAAATGATCTAAATGCAAATGAATTTTTAATTTTTTTAGACTTGTAATGATCATAACCAAAAAATAAATCATCAGCACCTTCGCCTGTAATTAAAACCTTGCCTTTTTTTGAAGCCTCCTCACATAATATGTTCATTCCTATATAATTTGGGTGTTCTAACGGACCATCATTATAGAAAATGCATTTTTTTAAATCTCTAAAAAAATATTTGCTATCATAATTTATTTGATGGAACTTAAATTTATGATTTTTGTTTATTTTTTTTGTTAAATTATTTTCATTATAAGTATTTTTACCAAATCCTACACCTATAGCTCTATAAAAATTTTTTATACCTTTGTTTTTTAAAATTTTTTCTAATAATAAATTTGAGTCTAACCCACTTGATAATGCAAGTTGAGTTTTAACATCACATAAGTTTCTCTGAAAGACAGACTTATTTAAAAATTTATCTAAATTAAGATTGTATCCTTTTTTTTTAAAAATTGTTTTTTTGTAATATTGGGACCATGTCTGTTGATGTTTAATCTCCCATTTATTGAGATTAAATTTTGTAATACTTCCAGGGGCTATCAATTTTATGTTCTCAAAAAAAGTTTTTCCATTATAAAGATTTTTAAAACAAAAATATTCAAGTAGAGCTTTTTTATCAATCTTTGGTTCAATAAGATTTGATATACCTTTTTCTTCTGAAGAGATTATTAATTTTTCGTCATCTTTATAATAATAAAGAAATTTTTTACCAATCATATCTCTAGAAAAGATAATTTCATTCTTTTTTTTGTCCAAATATACATAAGAGTAAAATCCAGAAAATTTCTTTAAAATTTTTAAATTTTTGAATTTATTAAGTAAAGAAAATAAAGTTAACGTATCACTATTATATTTTTTGTTTAAAAATAATTTTGATATTGACTTAAAATCATAGATCTCACCATTGTATGCAAATAAAAAATTTTTATTTTGAACAGGTTGATTACTTTTTTTTGATAAATCTACAATTGACAATCTCCAATGTCTTAAATTAATTCCCTTATAAAATATATACTTTGTATAGTCTGGTCCTCTATGATTTAAGACATTCTGATTAATTAAAATTTTTTTTTTGTTTTTATAAACTACTAAGGTAAATCCACACATATATTAAAACATTTTTTTTCTCATCAAAACTACATTTTTAAATTTATCAATAATTTTAAAACCATTCATAAAATTAAAATTTATATTATCTTTATTGGTTTTGAATGTTTCTGAATAAATAAATTTGATTTTATAATAACTATTAAGATATTTTACGAAATTTATAAAAGCCTTTTTCATTATTCCTTTTTTTCGAAAATTTTTATTCGAAATAAATTTCCCAATAGAATATCGCTTGAGATCGTATTTTAAGCTTAAAAATCCAATCATTGTTTTTTTATTATGTCTAATTATAAAATCAATTCTAGCTAATTTTTTGTATTTCTTCAAAAATGTGTTATGCTCATTAATACTAATTTTTTTGTTAAAAAAAAATTTTGAAATACTTCTATTGTTTCGATTTTTTAGATATGTCCTAGCATCAAAATCATTTATCCAAAAAAAATCTATTTTTTTAAAACCTTTTGGTCGAATATTTTTTTCATAAAGAAAATTTTTTTTTCTTAAAAATTTTTTTTTTGTAAGCAATTTAAATTCCGTCTAAATTTATTTTTGTCTTTTAAAAAGTATGTAATATAATAGATTAGTATAATTGCTTATAATCTATAATGTTAAACAAATTAAATAAACCCTTTTTGATTGCTGAATTATCCGCAAATCACGATGGTAAGTTAAATAATGCAATCAAGTTAATCAAATACGCTAAAAAGTTTGGTGCTGATGCGGTAAAACTTCAAACTTATACTCCAGATTGGATGACTTTAAAATCAAAAAAAAAATATTTCAAAATCAAAAAAGGTTTGTGGGCAGGTTATACACTCTGGGATTTATACAACAAAGGAAAAACTCCTATTGAGTGGCATCATAAATTATTTAAATTAGCTAAAGACTTAAAGATCAAAATTTTCAGTACTCCATTTGATAAAAAAGCTGTAGATATTTTAGAAGATTTAAATTGTAAGATTTATAAAATATCCTCTTTTGAAATTAATGACATAGAATTAATTAGATATGTTGCTAAAACTAAAAAACCTATGATTATATCCACTGGAATGGCTGATCTAGAGGAGATAGATTTGGCCTATAGAACAGCAAAAAAAAATGGCTGCAATGATATTTCTTTATTATATTGTGTTAGTAGCTATCCATCAAAAATAAATGAATTTAATCTTAATAACATAAAGATTTTAAAAAAAAGATATAATTGTGAAGTTGGGTTATCTGATCATTCAAATAATAAAATCATTCCTGCCATTTCTGCTGGATTTGGTGCTAAAATTTTTGAAAAACATATCGCTATACCTGGATTAAAAAAATCTTTAGATTATGAATTCTCATTAAAGGGAAAAGAAATAAATGAATATAAGAAATTAATTACTGATGCTGCTTTAGTTACAAAAAACTCTAATTTTACAAGAATTAAGTCTGAGTTGGGAAATAGAAGATTTCGAAGATCAATTTTTTCAACAAGAAAAATTAGGAAAGGTGAAAAGTTTACTGAGGAAAATATAAAAATTATAAGGCCAGGACATGGAATAGATCCAAAATATTTTAAAAATCTGATTGGAAAAATAAGCAAAAATAATTATTCAGATTCAGTTCCTTTGAAAAAAAAAGAGATAATAAAATAACTTATGCGTTTAAACATTTCTACAAAATTATACAGTAAATTCATGATTAACTTGGCAAAAAAGCTTTTTCCAATTAATCGTTCTCTTACTGGAAACGGAGTTAGAGAAACTTTAAGTATAATTAAATCAAAAGTACCATTAGAAAAAAAATCATTTTCATCAGGAAAAAAAGTATTTGATTGGGTAGTTCCTCAAGAATGGGAAATAAAAGACGGGTATATTTTAGATCTTAAAACAAAAAAAAAATTTGCTGATTTTAAAAAAAACAATTTACACATTGTTGGTTATTCAGAACCAAAAAATGAAATTATTTCATTTAACAAGTTAAAAAAACACATTTTTTTTGAAAAAAAAAATAAAAAAGCAATACCCTACGTGACATCATACTATAAAAAAAATTGGGGATTTTGTTTATCAAAAATAGACTTTAATAAAATGAAAAAAAATAAATACAAAATTTTAATTGATTCTAAATTTTTTAAAGGAAAAATGGACTATGGAGAAATTCTTTTAAAAGGAAAATCAAAAAAAGAAATTTTATTTACAACATATATCTGTCACCCGTCAATGGCAAATAATGAAATTTCAGGACCTGTTGTTAATACAGCATTAATTGATTATGTTAGAAAAATAAAAAACAAAAAATACTCATATAGATTTATTTTTGTTCCAGAAACAATAGGTACTATTGCTTATATACAAAAAAATCTTACAAAATTAAAAAAGGATTTACTAGCCGGATTTGTTATTAATTGTGCTGGGGATGAAAGAGATTTTTCTTTCGTACATACTCCCAGCAAAAATACATTTGCAGATGAGATAATGAAATCAAGCTTTATTGGAATTAAAAAAAAGACAATATATGATTTTAAAGATAGATCCTCTGATGAACGCCAATATTGCTCGCCAGGAATAGAATTGCCCGTGTGTAGTTTTTCTAGAAGCAAAGCAGGAAGTAAAACTTTTCCTGAATATCATACAAGTTTAGATGACTTCAAGGTGGTAACTGAAAAAGGTCTTTATGGCTCATTTAATCTATTAAGAAATATAATTGATAGTTTTGAATTGATTTTATTTCCAAAATCAATAAATAAATGTGAGCCGTTTTTAACAAAGAAAAAATTATACCCTACTTTAAGCAATAAAAATCATATTAATAGAGAATTGAAAAATCTTTTGAATGTTTTAGCTTACAGTAATGGGAAAAGATCAATTTTTGAAATTTCAAATACACTAGGACTAGACTTAAATACATCTTTAAATATATTGCGGTATCTAAAAAATACTAAATTGATAAGCTAATTAAATTTTGTGAAAAAAAAAATACTTATTATTGGATCGGGGTTTAATGCTTTATCTACTGCCTTTTTTTTTAATAAAAGGGGTGATGATGTAAATGTATATTTTGAAAATAATCTAAAGGGTGTTCTTGGATCAATAAAAATTGAGGATGAAAATTTTGATTTAGGATATCAATTTTTTGATGGTTTAGACAAGGAAACCGAAAATTTCATTAAAAGCATGTTCGGCAAAGAAAATCTTCACAATTTTAAATATGGTGCAAGTACTTTTTCAAATAATTATTTCTATGCTTATCATGCAATTCCTTATTGGCCAGCTTATGGAAGATTTTTTATTTTAAAAGCACTTATATTTTACTTAATGAGTTTTTTTAAGAATTTATTTTTTTCTAAAAAAAAGAAAAATGAAAATTTAGAGGATGCCTTTAACGATCTTCCACCAAATATTAACTCAATAATAAAAAAAGCCTGTAAAAAACACTTTCAAATTTCTAGTGAAAAACTTGCTGTAAATGCATACCAATGGAGCACATTCACTCAAATTCGACAAACATTATTCAATGACAAAATAAGTAATTTTTTGAAAAAAAAATCAAAATTTTTTGACCAAAAACTTGCCTCAAGACGTTTATCAAACTCGAAACTTGAAAATATTTCTTTATATCCAAAAAATAAAAATATGGAATTTCTTGCAGATAAACTTATCAATAGTTTAACTGATAATGGTGTAGTTTTTAAAAAAACTGACTTTAATAATTTAAAAATAGATAATTTTGAAAAAAAAATAAAAATTAATAATGAAATTTTCGATAAAATAATTGTTACTACTGGATTAGAAAATTCTCAAAGGTTATTTAAAACAAATATTAATAATGATGTTGAACATTTCGTGTCTCAAATTTTTCTATATTTTACTGTCAAACTTGTAAATTTTAAATTTCAGTACACTCATATAAATGATATAGATTTGATCTGCTCTAGAATTAGTAACTGTAGTTTATACTCAAAACTAACGAAGGAAGGTAATAATGTTTTAATTGCTGAAGTGCCGTTATCGATTGAAAATGAATTATGGGAAAATGATAAAAAATTAAAATTGATGGCTTGGAATGAAATACAAAAATGTGGAATGGTAGATGATAAATTAAATTACAAATCTGTTAAGATTATTAAAGTAAAAAAAACTGTTGCAGTACCTAAAGTTCATTATTATGAAACTTTAAACAAATTCAAAGAAATTATAAATAATAAATATAAAAATAATGTTGAATTTATTGGGCAAGGAATAATTTCAAGACACAATTTTGTCAAAGAATTATTAAAAAAAAGTACTCAACTATGAATAAAAAAATAATTCTTATATCAATTGATAAGTGGTGTTTAAAGTATCTCAATGATAGTTTTACAGATAATTTATTAACAAAAACTACGCTCATTACAAATAAAGTTTCTGCAGAACTCAAATCTTTTGCAAAAAATAAAAAAGTAAAAATAATTAAAACGTCTAAAATTGTAAAAAAAGATATTCAAAATTTAGATATTAAAGGCTCTATTGTTTTATCTGCAGGTTCACCTTGGATTTTTGAAAAGAAAATTATAAAAAAATTAGGAACAAACTTTTTTAATGTTCATCAATCACCACTTCCATCCATGAGGGGAAGTGTAGCTACATATATTATTATGTACGATATTAAGGCATTTCAAACATGTATTCATAGAGTTACAGCTGGGATAGATACTGGGAATATTGTATATAAAAAAAATTTAATAATACCCTCAACTTTAAGAGTTCCGTTCGACGTAAATGAATATTTACAATTGAAGAATAGAGAAATGGTAAAGGAATTTTTAAAAAATTTTAATGAAAAAAAATTAATTGAAGAAAAACAAAACAACTTTTTTTCTTCTTATAACAAAAGGTGTAGTGCTAAAATTAATGGTTGGATTGATTGGTCCATGAATATTGATGATTTAGATAGATTCATTCGAGCTTATGGTTATCCTTATGGTGGAGCGAGAACATTTATTGGAAATAGTAAAGTTCAAATAGAGGATATTGAAAAATCAAAAAATGAGCCTGCAAGACACCCTGAAGAAGTTGGTAAAGTATTGAGAAAGTATGAGGGATATATTGTAGTAAGTGTGAATGGTGGATCTTTATTCATAAAAAAAATTTCTAAAAACAAAAAAAATATATTTAATTCAATTAAAGCTGGAGACAAATTTTTTACAAAAATAAAATTTTTAGATTTCAAAAATAATAGGGCAATATTTGTTAATAAAACAAATATTTATAACAAAAAAGTAAAAATTAAGAAATTTTAATTAGCTGAAATAATATAATGAAAAATTACTATACATATGGTTATGGAAAAAAATTAAAAGAAAAAAAAATTGATTTTATGGAACCAGCTGAAAATTTTTTGAGAGTCTATAAAATGAATTTTCAAAAGAAAAAAAATCTTAATTGCTTAGATTTTGGTGTTGGTGACGGAAGACATACAAAGTTTTTATTAAAGAAATCCAATAATGTTCTGGCAACAGATATTTCAACAGAAGCTATCAAACTCTCAAAAAAAAATATCCCTAATTTCAAGAATTATTTGATACTTCCAAAAAATAATTATTCAAAGTTAATTGAAAATAAACAAAAGTTCGATCTTATTATTTGTTGGGAGACAGCTCATTGGATTGGAGATTTAAATAAAATAATTGATTTATTGAATATCTTTACTTTAAAATTAAAGAGAAAAAAGCACATAATTATAACATTTCCAACTGAAGATCATTATCTAATTAAAAACAAAAAAGTAGGTAAATTTTTGTATAAAATTAAAGAGCCTGAGAGAAAAGATGCTTTAATTTGTGCACCAAGATTAAAAAATTTGAAGAAAATGTTTAATAAAAATAAACTTCAAATTCAACAAATTTTCAAATATTCTCATAGTAGAGTTTTTTTTGATAATAATTACAATGATTTATCTTCTACTAACTTAAAAAATAAGATGTTTTCAATGTATGCCTTTTTGTTACAAAAAAAATAATATTTTAAAGTTCTAAAAATTGTAGAAAGATTATTTAATTTAATGTTTAAAAAAAACAATTTATCATTATCTTTTTTAGTAATTTCTTTTTTTTTATTATCTTACGTAATTTATAGATCTGAATTTTATTATGATGGTCAAAATAGAGATTATTATATTATTTATTATCTCATAATTTTAGGTTTAATCTTATTTTCACTAATAACTTTTTTTTTAAATAGAAAAATCAGAACTTATTTAGTCATAATTATCAGTTCATGCTTATTTGCTATATATATGTTTGAAACTTACTATAATTATTTAATTTTTAAGAATACTTTAAATATTAATAACTTAACTACCAAAAAGAAAAATTCAATCATATATAAAAATCTCACAGGGAATGAATTTGATTTCAGAAGTAAGCTGGAAGTTTATAAAGATTTAAAACTAAAAAAAAAAAGAATAGCTGTGACGATTGGTTCAAAATTATATGATGTTGGCTCAGAAAAAATTCTAACATTTTCTGGTGTTTCATTTGCTAAAACGATTATGTGTAATGAAAATGGTTATTATTCTATTTATGATAGTGATAGATTTGGTTTCAATAATCCTGATGACCAGTGGGATCAAGATTTAGATTTCTTATTAATAGGAGACTCTTTTGTCAACGGAGCATGTGTTAATAGACCAAACGACATTGGATCCAATTTAAGAAAATTTAATCTTAACGGGCTGAATTTAGGGGTAGTTGGTAACGGTCCGCTATCTAATTTAGCAGTTTTGAGAGAATATTATTTACAGAGTAAAAATATTATTTTTTTCTTTTATGAGGGAAATGATTTAATAAATTTAAAAAATGAAATCAATGATAAATATTTATCAAATTATTTAATTGATAAAAACTTTTATCAAAACCTAAGATCGAAACAAAGAATAATTGATGACATGACAATTGAAAGGATTAATAAAGAATTAGTTAAAGATAATAAAAAATCAGAAATTGACTATTATGAATTAATTCTTAAAACTTTGAAATTATATAATTTTAGAAAACTAATTTTCGGCTCTCAAGAACCTACTTTCGAAAAAATAATAATTTCTATAAAAAATTTTGCTGAATTAAACGGTTCTAATTTTTATTTTGTATATCTTCCTGATTATTATACAGTTAAAACAAATTTTAAAGGTGTTGATTATTTTAGAATAAAAAAATTATTAAAAAAACTTAATATTAAATTTATAGATATTAATGAAAAAGTTTTTCAAAAAGAATTAAATCCAGTTATATATTTTCCTTTTGAACAAAACGGACATTATAATGAAGAAGGCTATAAAAAAATTGCTGACGCAATTTATGAAACGATTTTTAAAAAATAAAAGTATTTGATAAATTTACTTTACCATCAATTAATCCTGACATAACATAATAAGAATATATTAATGCAAAATAAATATAAAGTTTCAAAACTAAATGACCTAGATAACTGGGATAATTTCGAGTTAAGCTCACCACAGTCGTCAATATTTTCTTGCAAGCAAGCAATATTAACTTATAAAAAAAATCTAGACTTGTACTCAATAACTAAAGGTCAAGAGATTAAGTCTATTATTTACTTATTTAAAGAAAATAAAAAAATTGTTGGCACTCCATTAATTTATAGTGGAATTTTATTTCAACCACAAAACAAACAAAAAAATTGTAGGTATTTAGCAGAAAAATTTAAATTAAATGAAATATTTATTAATGAAATTTTAAGTAGCTATAAAAATATAAATTTTAACTTACATTTTAATGTTGAAGATATAAGACCATTCCTATGGTTTAACTATAATGAAACAAATAAACCAAAATTTGAAATTGAGGTAAGATATACAAGTTTATTAAGCCTATTAGACAAGTCCTTAGATAATATTTTTAGAAACTTAGATGATGTTAAACAAAGGGATATTAAAAAGATTAAAAAAAATCAAAAATATAAAATCAATCACAACTTTGATTTAGAACTGTTAAAAAATTTATATTTCAAAACTATGAGGAGAAATAACAAAGGCTTCGTAGATAAAAATTTTGACAAGATGGTTTTATTTCTTGAAAAAATTCATCAATCTGGGAAAGCTTTTCAGACTAATCTTACTTTTGAGAATAAAACAATTTATAGTAACCTTTTCACTTACCATAACAATACGGCTTGCTATTTATTTGGGGCTGGGGATCCAGATATTCGTGACAGAATTGGTGGAACTTATTCTTTATGGAAGGCAATAGAGAGATGTCATTCAGAAAAAATTAACCTTATCGACCTAGAAGGTGTAAATAGTCCACAGAGAGGCTCTTTTAAATTAAATTTTGGTGGAGTTATCAAAAATTATTTTAAGATAAAAATTGATTAGAAATAATTTCTATCAATTGTTTACAAAACTAATATCAAATTTAAAATTTTTTTCAGTGCATAAATCAAGCCAATTGAGCTATTAGTACTGGTCAGCTGCACGCATTGCTGCGCTTCCACATCCAGCCTATCAA
>MDSZ01034730.1_pt1 | contig 18225 bp, 26 predicted proteins | sample 811201 | NCBI WGS metagenome assembly MDSZ01 (sample SAMN05326647, study PRJNA326480) | marine metagenome | isolation source: seawater | place: Indian Ocean: North | collected 2010
ATCTCATGCACCTGTTCTACAGAGCGAGCTAAGCCCCAATGGCAACCAGCTAACAAAAGCCGCGCCTTCATCTCTTCTTGATTCGCATTGAGCTTGCCGCCCTTCATGCGTTTCAGCTCTATGAATATGGATGTGCTGATGCCGTGCTTGGATTGGTCGCCCGGCACAAAGATTTCTAGGTCTGGCCACCCATACTGAGTACCCATCTGCTTCAGTTTGCGCTTGAACGCAACGTGCCTACGACCTTCGTTGGGGCTGTGATGAAACACACAGTCAGGGGGCAGAGCAACATGGAGCCATTGGACTACTTGCTTCTGTAACTCGTCCTCAGTAACGGCGTAGATAGAAGTCATTAGGCATTACCTCACCCGCACTGATTTGAACAATGCGATCCATATACAATTCATTTGGAATCAGGCGCTGCTCATTGCCAAACGGCAGACACCATCGACGCGCCACAGTTGCATGTGAGGCGCCGACTTGCCTAGCCAGCTCGCTGTATGACCAGCCCTTCTTCTTTCTATAATCATCGAGTGTCATGCCATACGGTTAACATGATGTGACGGTATCCGTCTAGCTTTTAATATAAAGTAATCATAATTGACTGAAATTATCACAGATATTTCGCCTCGGTAGACAAGCGCAGCGCAAACTGTTACGGTGTCCGGGCATAGTATAGGAGAAACCAACATGCTTCATAACGTACCGGACTGGGCTACGCGCCACGGCTACTGGCACCATTCCAACCCACGCTCAAAGGACAGAGCTAAAACTCTTTACGAGAAAGTCCACGTTAGGCCGCAAATTGAGAAGGCCTTTGAAACACTCCGAGACAAGAACGCCACTGATGCCGACAAGTTGTTAGCCAAAGGTGTTCTTCATCGTCTGTATGACAGACGCAGTTCAGCCAACATGGAAGCTGGTAAGGCTACCCAAACAGCTTGCGACCTTCACCTTGTGATGGACGAAAGAGGCGAGGTGCTGAACCTTGCTGACGCCACTCATGCGGCGGTCGAACAGTTGCAAAGCTACAAGCCAAAGAACGATGAAGATGCGGCTCGCCTAGACAAATACCTAGAAGAGCTGCCCCTTGTCATCGAACATGCGACCAAGGGCTTGCAAGAAGCAATGGCTAGTGAGAATCGTATCTTGGGGGAGAAGCAGTTGCTTGGCATGATGCCAGGTTTAGCTGTGCCTCACGACACGCGGCCTGATTACGCCAATCGCGGTGACCTCAAGACAAAATGGTCTAGGCCTAGCACCCGCTCCAAGTCGGGGTGGCAGTCTGCTAGTTTGCCGAACAGTCTGACTGGTATGTTCGACATGAACAATGTGTATCAGGCGGCTGGATTTTGGGCGTTGAACGGTCACCGTCCACCCTTCTTGCTGTACGCAAACGCGACAGACTACAGGCTATTCACACCTGAAAATGCTCCAGAACTGCGCAGCGATTTTCTTCAGGACGTCGTCAACGACATTATTCTTCAGCATAAAACCACTGAGAATATCCTGCGAGCGGCCAGCACCAAGGATGAACTGCTAGGTTTGGTGTCACCAGATTGGCAGAACATTTGCTGGTCAGAGACAGACACCTACCTCGAAGAGGCGAAGAAAATGTGGGGTGTGCAATGACTAAATGGGAATGGATAAAAGAAATCATCGGGGGTTTAGCCTTTGCCTTGCTCATGGCTGAGCTCTACTTTTTATTGTGGATATTCGCACCAGAGGGGGCTTGGTAATGGTTCAGCAAGATCTTCTTGAGTGGCCCGGTGACCCTGGCCCAAACGTCCACAAAGACGCGAAAGACACAGAGGTGGCAGCGGCTGATGCTGTAGCGCCGAAGGTCACAGGGCTACGGCTCAAGGCTCTTCAGCGTATTGCAGAGGTAGGCCGAGGCTTGTCCTCAGAAGAAGTGGTGAAGCGTGTGGGCGCATATGAATATAGCGTCAGGCCACGCGTCACTGAACTACAAAGGATGGGCTTGGTCGCTGACAGCGGCGAGCGTGTCCCGAACTCACGCGGTCGGCAAGAGGTGGTCTGGAAAGTCACCGACGCTGGCATAAACTTTTTGGAGAACCTGAATGGCTAACATTCCAGAGAAGCTGATCGAAATCCTCAAGGATTTAGGTCATACAAAAGAGACGGCGACATGGGATTGCCACGGCACCCCTGTTGTTCTGCACAAAGTGTTGGAGCAAGTCGCCGCAAAGCAGGGCATTGCCTTTGACCCGCCGACCATGATTGAAGCTGACGCAGAAAAGAAGACTGTCGTCATGCTGGTGTCAGGGCGCATCGGCGATAAGGTCGAATGGTCTATCGGTGAGGCCGTGCCTTACAACAACAAGAACAGCTACCCATACGCTATGGCAGAGAAGCGCGCTAAAGACCGTGTAATTCTGAAGCTGATCGGTGTCGCTGGCTTTGTCTATTCAGAGGACGAGGCCGACGATTTCAAAGCACAAAGACCAGAGAATATCTCTGGTGCTCCGCAGCGCACGGCGCCACAGCCAGCGCCTAAGAAACCCGCGCCCACCCCACCGCCATTGGAAGACATTCCTTTTGATGAGAACCCTTGGCGGGATTGGGTGACGCAGGAGAAAGCCAAGCTGGACAATGAGGTTACGCTTGGTGGGATGCAAGCCTGGGCGAGACGCACGACGAAACAGCGTGAGGATTTACAGGAAGCAGACCGCGAGCTCTATGCTGAGCTCTTTGACCACTACAACGAGCGCTATGATAGGCTCAATTCAGGAGAGAGATAATGCCACATTTTTCACGTTCAAAAATCAAGATGCGTCGGGATGTACGCATGAGCGACATGAATGGTGAGCCGATTGAATATCGGGGTATCGCCTTCATTCAGTTCCGCACAGAATGGAATGACACCACGCGCAGTTTCGCGCCAATGTCTGCGGAGCAAAAGCAAATCTGTGAAGACTTGTACCGTCAGCTCGCAGATGCTGGCATCGAGCTCGGCATCACAATATCGGAGCGCACACCTGGTGTCGAAGATGTCCGCGAGTTTCCAAAGGTCATGTCGTTTCAGCTTATGGTCAACAAGCCAGACGGTTCTTTCCAACAGTCGGCAGCACCTACGTCAACGGCGGCAGAGCCAAGCGGGGGCGGTAATGGATGGTAATCTTCTCACGTTGCATCAAGCGGCTGAGTACCTTTTTGGGGCGGACACAGACGCCACATACAGAAGGACGTGGCGGCTTATTAAAAGCAATGCAGTCCCGACGATCAAAACTGGCAAGAAGACCTATGTCGCACGAGCTGTGCTTGAAGACCTCTGCGGAATTTCTGGTGTATCCAGTCAAGGGCAAGCTGTGCGCAATAGTCTTGGGTCAGTTTGTGACACGGCAAGTGACAGCGGATGAACTAGATGACATCGCGTTCCGATTCCACCAAGCCGCCAGAGAAACCAGAAGAGGGGTTCATTGACGATCCTGCGGCTGAGGATGAGCCTGACAAGTACAAGAGGGTCAAGCGCCCTGAGACGTTTGTCTACGGCTCATCGTCTGCGGACATTCCGCACTCGGACAAGGTTGATCCGTTTCACATCAAAGAAAAAAAGAAGGGGCGCTGATGCGCCCCTTTGCTATTCGGTGTTGCCTATCTTAGGCACCAGCTTGCCACAGCTTCCACGCTTCCGCTTCGGGTAACACGTTCAGTATTTTGTAGTCCTTGTACTTGGCAACGATGTGGTCAATGTGTTGCTGTGTAATCTTACGCACACCCTTGAAGCTAAAGTAGCGGACAGCGTTGGGCTTGTCTGATGTGGGGTCAATGAAGACGACCTTAGATTTCATGTACTTTTTGAAATCTCTGTGAGACAAGAACTTGTTCACTTGATCACAGCACCAAACGTCTATTGTCAGTGGATTCTCAGAGCCGTCCCACTCTGAAACCCAAACGCCCTCGTCTTTCATATGCCAACAAGCATCTTTGAATATTTCGTTGTTCTTATGATAAGAACCATCTTCCAGATTTCCACATGGGCTGAAATCATCACACCCGCCATGACCTTCATTGGATACAACACCAATCTTCTTGCCATTGTAGTACACACTAGCTTCATAACAATGTGTTTCTTGTGATGCGAAGGCGGCGTGTTTGATGCCCTTCAGTTCGATGACGTCACCGTTTTTGTATGTAAAAGCAAACATTGGTTTCTCCTTTTTATTGAACCTACTCCCTGAATATAATTACCTTGACCGAAACCGTCAAGGTCAGGGCAAATAAAAAGGCTATGGCTTGCGTGTCCATATCACGCGGCCTTGTGTGCCGTGGTGTCCAGACATCCTTGTCATGTCCCAGCCGGGCATATCATCAGTTTCAAAACCGTAGCGGCAGACTACCTGAAACGCCTCGTTTTCTTCATGATGCTTTCGGGCTGCTTCGAGAACTGTTTGCCCTGGCGTTTCGCCTTGCGCTTCGCTCTCGTAGTAGCGGCATATTCCTTGGGGCTCAGAGCTTTGATAGCTGCTTCTGGCAGATACCGCTCGCCTGTCTCGCTGGATTTTTTGCCTGACTTCGTGCGCCATTTCTGCTTGCCCCAATTCTTCAATGACCTTTGTGGTGCGCGCATTAATTCCTATAGCCCCCGCCAGCTTTCTTGTAACGACGCGCTAATTCTTGCGCTTTCCGAGCACTCCATTTACCAGCAGCTGTGCCGTGCGTAGCGCTTGCCAAAATTGACTTGAACATGCGCTTACGCATACCCGGCTTAGTATAGTTGCCGGCTTTATTGACCGTGCTTTTTTTCTTGGCCATTACTTTTTCTTCTTTTTGGCCTTGATGATTTTAGACTGCAGAGCCTTTGGCAGTGTCTTCTGCTTTTTAGTCAGCCCTGTTTTTTTCATACCCATTTTCTTTTTTCCACCGTAGTGTCCTGGCATTTTAATCTCCTAACATTTCCATCTGCGCCTTGCGGCCTTGCCTCTTGGGCCAGTCCAGTTTTTGGATCTGGCACAAAAGCTCTTGCGCCTTTTGGCAGCCTTGCTGCCTGGCTTTACCTTGCCGGTCACTGGCGCCTTTAGTTTGCTGCCTGTAGCCCGGTTGTATTTCGCACGGCCTTTTGCTGTGAGGCCGCCCCCCTGTTTGATCGAGCGCTTTTCACCGCGCCCGACAGATAGGTTTACAGATTTCTTTTTTGTCTTTGCCTTAGCCACGGCACAGCTCTATTGCTTGCTCAAGTGTTTCTTCATTGCGTCGCGTCCAGCCCTTGCCGAATGTCTCAAATGTTTTGAGGCGCTCATAGAAAGCCTGGCGCCGGCTGTACATATCTGTAATCAGCTTCTCTGCGTCCTGAGCTACGATAGCGTTTAGCGTGATTGGGCCTATGCTACCGTCAGCTGTGACGCCGATAATCTTTTGCAGTGTGCGAGCTGACCGACCGACGCCGCTGTTCACAGCCCAGTCAAACACAGACCAGTCTAGCCCAGCTGGCAACTTATCGCCGGCCACTCGGTTCCAGTATTCCTCGCGGTAAATCGCTGCGACGTGATTGTCTGGAATATTCCGCATGGTTTCTTCTGTGACAACCGGCTCGCTGTCCACTGTCTCGGACAGCCATTTTTCATAGACCTTGGCCGTGATGCCTTTGTTGGTCATTCCGCCCGGATCGTCTGGGTGATTTACGAACCCGCCCTCGTGGTGTAGCAGCCAGGACAGGCATTGATCAAAGTTACCCTTCATTTAGTAAGCCCTTTTTGTTTTTCGTATGTCCTGAGCGAACCGATACCCAACATCCCGCCAAGAACGGTAAGCAGCGTACCCATGTCAAAATCAGGCAGCTCAGGCAGCTCAAAGCCAGCCAGGCTTGCACCGAAAACCAAAAGGTCTTTCAAAATAAAATGGTACGCAAAAGCGATGGCGCAAACCCAACCCACTGCCGGGCGCCAACCGCCCTTGAACAGTGAGCCTGATGCAGCCTCAGCCTTGTTAATCTCCAGCTGTGCGAGGAGCGCTTCCTGCGCGTGTTTCTCGGACATGGTGGCAATCTCATGGGCGAGCTTTGCCTTCTGGTCTTTGTCTTCAATAAACTTGTCTAGCAGCCCGGTCACCGGGCCAATCAATGCCTGTATCATTATTCAACAAACCCTACGATATGACCGTCCTGCAATTTCACCTTCAGCTCTTTGCAACTCCATTTGTTGTCAAAGCTGCTGGTGTAGCCGACGTTCCGTTTAATTTTTCTTTTGACTGCCAGGCACTCTGACAGTGACTGGTAAGGTGTGTACTCGATGCGCTCGCCACCCATGACAAGCAGCAAGACAAAGGTAAGCTCAACCGCCATTTCTCAATTTCTCTAGATGCTGCTCAAGGTTGCTGATTCTTTTTTCGTAAAAGTCCAGCGTGAGCTTTTGCTGTTGGTCGTATGGTGCGCGACCTTCTTCTATTTCCGTCTGCAGCTTTTCGAGCTCGCTGGCAATATGCTCAATAAGCATAAACTGCTCGCTGTCGGCTGGCAGGCTGCCCATCTCACCGCGTGGCCACTTGATGCGAAACTCTGTGTTGTGCTCAACATCAGCTTCCATCATCGTGATGCCGGTCTCAATTTGGTTTAACCTTTCGATGATTCCGAAATAGGCCCAGGTTGCTAGCGACGCAGCTGCTACCATGCTGATGATGTTTCTGAGCGGTAGTGCGACCTCGGTGTTCTCGCTGAGCTTTGGCATCAGCCTTTCTCAGAGCCGAGCCAGACGGCCAGCGACCCAGTCATAGATCCAGATACAACAGATATCATTGCGCTTTGCTGCGTTGACAAATCGTCGAGGGAAATTCCCCATTCGATTACTCTGATGTAAACACAGGTCATAACGAGAATACAAAGCCGGGGTAAAATTTTTAACTCCAGCATTTTGCGAGCTATACTTTCTACACTCATTAGTCAAACATTCCTTTCAACCAAGCCACCCAAGCAACAAGGCCGGCTATCATTGAGGCTATTAACAGGGCGGCAAAACCGAACCCCAGCATTTCTATAATCTCTGCGCGTCTGCGCTTGGCTAGCTCTTCCTGCACCCGGCGCTCTTTGCGCGCGTTTGCCTGAAACCGTTGCCAATCACCCCACAGGCCAGGCCGGCCTGCGTATATCATGATCTGCTTGAGCTGCTCTTCTTGTGAACGAATTTTCTCAAGCGCTATGAACTCTTCTAGGTCAGACGTTCTTACACCAGGCTTTCTTTTCTTGTTGCCCTTCCGCTGCAGCTCTTCCTTGGCAATGACAAAATCAGATATAGCCCTACCGGCCTTAGCCAGGTCGCCGGTATTGCTAATCGTTTTTTTGATAATAGCAAAAGCGGCATTGGCGGCTGCGAGCTCAGCAAGCATCGGCGTATCCTCGCAGTTTGATTAGACTAATTTAAAGATGATGCCAGCCATGCTGCCTATCATGGTAGCAGCTGTGCCAATCAGGATAGCTTCCAGCCGCTTGATGCGAATGATCGTTTCTTTCCACCGCTCAGCACAGACCGCCTCGTGCGTGTCTATCTGAGACTTGACCTCGTGAATATTTAGACGGCTCATGGTTTAGTAGGCCACGTTATCTGGCCCCAGTCCAGCATACCCTTCGGGCATAAGGGAACGGTGCTATAGGTCGTGGTTATGTCTCGCAGAGACTGTCTATAAGTCGCCCATTTAGCCTTTTGTGAATTTGACAAAGGGCTGTCTGCACCCTGTGTCCAATCACATTCAGCCAACAGCCTGTTTCTTTCCGTTCTTAATTCAAAAAGACCGTGAGCCTGTGTTCCATGAACTGTGTCTGTAGGATAAGAAATACTCATACGACCCCCCACAAAGAACCTTTTACTTTTGCATTAAAGTTTGTTGCCGCACCACTATCTGCGCCATCAAGGTTAATCATTATTCTAGATATTTGGTCACCACTAGCTGTTACCGCACTTGAATGATTAGCAAACGCTTGACCAAAGCTTTGATAAAACCAAGTAGACTGAAACGACATAGTAGCATCAAAAGTATCATCGCTTCTTTGACCATTAAATATGTAGCCCTGACAGGTATGCATAACATTTGGCCCTGCCGCTCTAAAGGCCCACCTGTGATAACTACCCGAACCAGTAGCTGGCGTAGCATTATCGTTAGAATCAATATGACCATTTCCAACCGTTCTCATATTTAATTTAGTAGTAGAAGCATCGCCAGTTGCCAAATAACAATGAACATTACCATTGCCAGTTGGATATAAAGACCACGAGAAGAAAAAGGTATGAAATGTAGATGTGTGACTATCAAAGTTGAAAATAGTTACATCACTAGCATAATCTACATCTGATGTGTCATTTACACTCTGCAAAAGCGTCATGCCATTAGTGCCAGACACAGTGCCAGTAAAGGCATAGTTTGCCGTCAGATCTACAGCAGCAGAGCCAATGGCGTTATCAGCCACTTTCGCCGCAGTGATAGCATCATCAGCAATCTTAGCCGTGGCTATAGTCGAGCCGGTGCCGAGGAGATTTGCGAGGTTTCTTGAATTGCCCATGTCTGTCTCTCCTAAGTTGCTATTTCCAAAACTTCTAATATTGATTTAAAAGCATATCCAGTGTAGTTGAACCTTGCGTGAGCACCTGAATTATCCCAACTTGCGGCTAGCAACTTAAAGGTCATGCTAGTTCCTGGTGCCGCAGTAACAGTGTACATATAACATCTATCACCGTTTTGCCCAGAGGCAGCATCTTGTTCATTTCCCCATGAATCCCCCTGACCTCCATCTGTTCCAAGTATCCTAGTTTCTGTGCCGCCAATGACTACACTAAAACCTAAGTTGTGCCTATTTGAACCACTGTTACTACCGTACATATGAGCGTGGCCAAACAACAAAAACTTACTATTACGTCCCTTTGATACGAGTGTTACATTGGCGCCGAGTGCTTCATACGTTTGTTGTGCCGTCAGCTCGTACTGGGCAGAGGTTTCAGCGTGCTGGGCCTGAAGAATAGTTCCACGGTCATCAGAATAAGATGCCCTGCCATTGATAAGTTTTGGCATTAGGAAATCTCCTCGTAAGAAATCAAGACAACTAAATCACTTGCAGCAGATGCGCCACCTTTGATGGCTGTGTTTTCTTCAAGATAAATAACACTGTTCTTGTCAGTCAGAACAAGAGTGCTATCTGCGGGTACATCTATTGTTGTGCCAATAGAGTGACTAGTTGACCCATCGTTATAATACATACTTACGCTTGCGCTGTTTGTTCCATCAACATTGCTTACAAGAATTGTGTTAATCTTAAACACCTTTCCTGACGATGCTGCATTAGCCAGAATGTCTGTGGTGAGCGTAGTGGTAAGCGCCGCCCCTTTTGTCTTAGCGGTAATGGTTGATACGTTTACGATATTAGGTGCGGCCATTGGATTATCCTCCGAATACTATTGCCATTGCTATGGCCTTGCCAGTTGTGGCGACATCTGCGCCGTTAATTTGAATGTTGCCGGAAAAGTTGCCGCCTGATGCTTTTGACACAGTGTCGGCAACGCTAAAGGATTTAAATGCAAAGATGACCAGCTCGTCATTTAGAGCGGCTGCGCTGTCGAGCACGACTGAGGAGCCGTTGGTGGCCGTGAACTCATCCGGGTCAAGGACGGCGCCGTTCATCATTACAATTAGGTTGTTTGCTGTATAAGATAGCGTAGCGCCATTATCATCTGTGCTGGTAAACGTCTGCTGCCCTGCGCTTGCAGTGAACTCAAAGATGTTCATGCTGGCCTGGGTCGCAGCTGATGCGGCAATCCAAGCAGCTCCACTGTACACCCGCATTTCTTGGTCTGTCGAATTGAAATACAACATCCCACTGGACAACGCCCCATTGTCATTGTCCGTGCTAGGGCCGTCTAGGCTGCTGTTAAAGGCGCCATATACACCATAACCTTGAAACACTACCGCTGTACCAGAGCCAGCGATTGTCGCCACATGCGAGATGGTCACAGTTGTCCCAGCCACGCTAAGCACGTTTGCCTGGTTAGGTATGCCGGTGGCTTGCACGTTCTGCCCAATTTCAATGCCGGTAGCGTCAGCGACAGTGATTGTTGAGCCACCAACAACCCAGGTGCCTGTGGTTGATGCGTTGCTAGCTGTATCTGTGTCAGCCATCGTGCCAAGGTATTTATCGTCAAAGCCGTCGAGCGCAGCTGCCAGAGAAGCAGCTGACGCCGCAGCTGCAGTCTGCGAGGCCTGAGCAGAAACCACGTCGGCATTGGTTGATACCACGTCAGCGTTTGTTGAGACCACGTCAGCGTTTGTTGACACGACGTCTGCTGCCGTAGCTGTCGCGCTAGCCGCTGCTTTAGCTGCATGATGCAGCGCTGAGAACCCAGTGGTCGAGCCATCACTTAGCGTAAATTGACTATCTTCTGCATTGATGGCTAGCTTCTGTGCATCAGCTGCGGAATTTCCTGCAGCTGTCTGCGAGGTTGTCGCTGAAGATGCGTCAACGATTAGGTCATACTTTGCACTGTTGGCGTTGGTAGTCAGGGGCTGAGCGCCTGAGCTGGTGTGCGCTGTGTTTACGATAAAGATGTTATTGGTGCTTGTGTCCTTGACTAGGTCTCGTTGGGAATAGCTGGTGCTTGCTGCCCAGTTGCCCCGGAACGTGCCAATCTCCTGGCTAACAACAAGGTCGCCAGCGCTGTCAAATGCAAAGAACTTGTTAGCTCTATCTGTTGCCGAGACAGCAAATTCAGTTGTTGAAATCGTGTTAGTGACTGACGCCTTAATAGAGCGGTCTACCTCTTCCTGGATCTGTTGTGTAATAAACGTCAGCCGGTCAAGTGCCTCTTCGTGGCTTTCCGCTGGAAAAGGGTCGTTGGCAACGTAATCGGTGCCTTGTGTCAAACCTAGCTTGCGCTGAATTACGACGGTCTCTTGGTCAGCTGGCGTATTGCCGGTGGTAAAAGTTACGTTGCCGCCGGCATCATTGCCTGCCCCAGACACTGTATAATGAGTGTTTAAAGTTTTTACAGTTTCTGTGCCGGTGGTTGAGCGAATAATTACTGTCAGGTCAGCGTCTGCAAATATTTTAAAATCATAGCCAAACACTGTTTGTATGCCGTTGGCTCCAGTGCTTTTTTTGTTGGTGGTGGTTGATACAGTCATTTATTGCCCCATTGTCATTTGTGCTTTTTCCTGTTGCAACTCCGCAAAGGCTTCCAATCGCTGCCGAACTGCAGCACCCACGTCCTCGTCCTCTAAAAGGTCTTTCTTGGCCAAACCGCGAGCGCCCTGGATTGCTCCCCTAATCATCAGGTGAAGCCGCTCACGCGCCAGCAAATCGCCAGCAATCGCCCTTTCACGGAACTCCTGGTAGACAGACTGCTCAGTTAAATCCTCAAACAGATCTAGCGTGTGCTTGCCGGCATACTGATGAAACTTGTCTATCTCTTGCGGGGTCAGGCCTACATTACTATCCCAGGTGTCCGGGTGTGGGCTGGCACTGAACCGGACGTCCACCATTTCTTGGAACATGTTGTAAGCGCGCTCAGCTCGCTTGGGGTTCTTGTCCATCTCATTGACGCCCACAGTGCTGCTGTAAAATGGGCTAAGAACATCCGGGCCTACAGCCCCGCCTAGCGTCTGCGGCTGACCGGCTAGGTTGCGACGTGGCGGCAGCTCTTTGCTCCAGCCAGGTATCTGCGCCTGTATTGTGCTGACAACGTCATTAGCTGCGCGCACAGTAGGGTCAACCAAGCGCTCAGACTGCGCCACAACGCGAGGCACAATCGACGCTATAAACCTGTCAGCTGTCTGGCCAGCGTACCTGGTTGGGTCGTTAATCGTAGACACAAGGTCGGAAAACCCTGCCATGAATGTTTTGTCTGTAAGCTGATTTGCAAAAGCAGCTGCAACGGCTGCAACGATTTTGTCTGCATCATCACCATTGACAGCCCCGCTCATCATTACCTCGGCAGCGTCAGCACCAAGCATGATTGTTGATGAGAAAGGCTCCATGCCTATGTAAGACACATAAGTATTGCCTATCTTTATGCTGTAGGGCTGCCAGCCTGTTTCTTTCAATGCTGCGCGCACACCAGGGTCAGCTGGGCCGCCGCCAGTGATGCTGCCTTCAGCAGTCATCATTGCCATAACGGCAGCTGTGCTATTGCCCATAATCAGACGCGCCATAGCCATGTCGCCGGCTGCCTTGTCCGCCATAGAGGCGCCCGGCATTTTTGCCCGCTCTATTGCGCGCTTGCTCTCACCATAGAAAGCGCCAATCGGGCCACGGTCGATGAAAGCATATTTGAACGCATTGTAGGGCGTTTTAAAGAACGGCATAAAATACCGCAGCCCTGGCACGTCGCGCAGACCTTTTAGCTTCTTGCCGGTTGCATCTAGGTCGCTTTGCAGCGTGACATATTTGGCGTGTGCATCTGCTTGCTGCAGCGCGCTGGGCGGCGGGTCAAACACATACTCAGCAATGTGATTAGACAAGGCGTCACCGCGCTTGCCTTTGTTTATGCCAGAGCGATAGGCCTGCTCATACAAGCTCATGCGGTGAGCAACGACCTTAAAGAATGTGTCCTCGAACTCAAGCGCCCTGGTCGGCACCCGGCCCATAGTCATAATGTGACCGAGCACGTCGATAGTTGTGCCAAAGTTTTGCGCCTGCATACCCTCAGCCGAGAAAGCAGCTGTGTGCCGTCGACCGCCTGCGCCCTCTATTTTTGTGCCGGGCATGACGTTCTCACCTGTGCGAAACGCCTTGCCAGCTGCACCAAACGCCTCGCGAAACGCCATCATAGCGCCAAACATCTGCGCGTTTGCCTCACCAAAGTAGACACCGCCCTCGCCGCCACGCGCCCGGCGTATAGCGCCTATGCCGGCAGCTGCGTATGTTTCTGGCACATGTGCAAAGGTTGTCAAGAACGCACCGACAATGTTCTTGGTGTGCGTTACCGGGTTGCTGAGCAGGATGTTGATCCATGCCTCATAGAACGCATCTGTAAATTTTTTGAACTTAGAGCCAGCCCTGGTGATGGCAGCCTTCGCAGCTACGTTGTCACCCTGCTGGTTGTATGCCTTAGCCATGTCGCGTATGTCATCGACCCCGCCATAGTCCTCTAGCAGTGTGGTCAGGTCTTTGCCGCGCATAGCAGACGCAGCTGTGCCATCTCTGGCCGGTATGCGGAATGAGCTGAGAGCTCGTGCAATTTCTGTCTGTGCGCCTTTAATTTGTGCCTGCAGCTGCGCTACCAACTCCAGCTGGGCGCGAAACTCAAGCGCTTCATTGTCGCCGCCAGTCTCTGCAGATTTAGCTAGCTGGTCGAGCTTCTTCATCTCTGTGACCAACAAGTCACGCGACGCCAGCATAGTTTCTGCCAGGCCCATGCCGCTGTCCTGGTCAATAATGACGCCGCCCTTTTGTCTGCCCAGAATAGTCTTGGCTAGGCGGTTGGGTGATGTTCCGAGAATATCAGCCATCTGCCGTGTGGCTTCCAGCGTAATCTCACCGCGCTTGGCGTCGTCAATCTGGCCAGCGTATGTTTTACTGATGGCCTGGATGCCAGACAAAACACCGGCCTCATCTGGAATCTTAGCGTCACCGGCAGAGCCTACAGCCCGAAAATCATCGAGCAGCCCCTGGGGCGATACTTGTGCCGGGCGGTTAAGGTCACCTATAACAGCCTCAGCTGTCTCGCCGTCTGCGCGAATAATAGACCCGCGCTCGTAAGCATTATAGCCTGCCTCTTGTGCAGCATCGAAGCCAGGGCCAAAGCCCTCATCGTCTACCTCAGCTGGCGGCACCTCTAGTGCCGGCTCTGGGCTGCCATCGTCTATTCTGCCCAGGACATTATTGTTGCCCCCTGCCTCAGACTGCAGCTGTTCTAGCCTCTGTTGTGCTTTGTTAAAGGTATCGTCACCGGGCGACAATAGCTTGCCGGCTCCCTTCGCCAATGGGCTCAGGAGATACTTGCTTAGCGGCCCAGTGCTTGCCAGCTGCAGAAGCTCTGTGTCGGGTTGCGTCAAAGGTTCGAGCGCATCGAACTCGCTGTCCGGCAGAGCGTTCAGATCCAGCTGGCTTGGGTCTACCTCTAGAACATCTTGTCCACGAAGAGGAGAGCGCAGGCCGCCGCTCGCTAGTGCTTCTTGCGCTAGCGCGTTTGGTACATTTGAATTTATTGCCATGAGAATCACAAAAGGCCGCCAAGTGGCGACCCATTTTAAGTTACATTAATGGTTTTTGGGGGCTTTGGCTACCCCTGTTGCTTATCAACCGCTTGGTCTAACGGCGTCTGAACTTTAGTTAGCCCCCGCAGAGCCTGATAAAACTGTGCCGTCTGCGGTTGCGTTGGCATAGTCTCTTGCTGCTTTGTCGAGGGCTTCTCTGTTGACTTCTGGTCTTTCATACCAAGGAATATCCGCTCTTTCAGTTACTTTAAAATCTTTAGGAACTATACCAGCTTTTGGCTTTTTGATAAAGGCTAAAAACTCTTTTGCCCTGGTTGGCGTCATATACGCCTTACTGCCATCACTTAAAGGATATTCCTGAACAGGCCCATCAGCTCCCCTAATATATCTAAATCCAGATGCAAATTCATCTGTCTTGCCCTCTGTTACAGAACCGCCCACAGGATTGTTTTTTGCTATGCTGTCTAGCGTACTGTGGCTGACAACTTGCTCGCCTTCTATAACCCAAGTCTCCCAATGGAATCGTCCAAGGCTCGCGTCTTCTGGCCTTCCGACAATACGATATGCTTCTTTAACATTCGGACGCATACCATCTTCAAGCATTTCTGTAACAAGCACACCACGCGGCCCTTTGAAAATTCCAAGCAAGCCTTCTTGGACTGTTGTGCCTTCTTTATAAAATCCATCATAAATGTTAGCGCCTTCAAAACGCCCATCATCCCAAAGATGGCGGCCTTGTATTCTGTCCATTACCAGAACATCATCACGCCCCGCTACCAGCAATGTAAAGCTGACAACTTTGTTGTCTATTCCAGCCCTGTCAGTGAGCTCCATAAATTTACGTCTAATAAGTTTGGCAGGAACAGATTCATCGCCAATCATTTCATGCAGCGTTTCTAATACTGTTTGATTGGAACCCGGCGGTATCTTAGCCAATTCAAACAACAACTTGCCAGCTGCGTTTACGTTCATAGTCACTTGTTTGCCGGGCGAGCCTTCTGGAATTACGTTTGCCATGTTGGCTTTCCAGGCATCTGCATCTGCCTGGGTAAACGTGCCATCTACGACCTTTTGCATCATAGGCTGTGCGTCTTGCATAATGTCTAAAAATGCAGCTTCTTGTTGAGCTGGCCCAGCTCCTCTAGACAGTATGCCCCAGACAAACATGTCAGCAGTCATTTTAGGATCTGCTGCCCCGCTTCTGTAAATGTCTCTAATTTGGTTTACATATGCGAAACCTTCATCGACGCCTGCTTTAAGCTCTGGTGTGAGCCTACGCAGCTTTTCGGCCATCAAATTTGCATCTGAGCCGTAACGAATCGCTTGCATAGGTGGGTGCGGCAAGTAGTTGCCGCCTAAAGCATCCTGTTCCATAGCAAGCCAGTTTTCTGGCGATTTCAAAGCCTCTGGATGCTTTTGCAACAAATTGTCAATGTTTTGAAAATTAGCTTGTCTGTTGTTTGCGTTGTAAGCCTGGGTTACAGGCAGCGTTGCTTTTTCGCCATTGCCGGCAACCAATAGCTGTGGCGGTGACTTGTGAGCTCTCAAATCAGGCGGCGCCATTTCAAATGTTTGCCTATTTTCTGGCTGAACCACTAAGTCAAGAGCACCCGGTCTGTCAGACCGAGCTGCCCGGCCAGCTGCAGATAGCGCAGCGTCAACAGCCGGCATAGGGTCAACGCCGGATGTTAGTGTGGTGCTTTTGTCCTGGGCGCGCTCAGCTATGCGCTGGTCAGCTGCCTGGCCTGCATCATCAAACAGATCACGCATGACCGGCGCAGCCTTCTGCGCGCCTTTCACAGCTAGCTCGCCGGCACCGACAATCGCCGGGCCTGCAACCGCGCCTGTGCCTGTAGCCCTCGCTAGCTGGCCTAGATTTACGTCGTCTTGGACGCCGGCCTCTATATTGACCTCTTGGGTCAGAAAGTCATACAGGCCTGTATACGCGCCGCCCTCTAGCGCAGCGATAGCGTATGGGCTCGTGATGCCCTGGCGCAGCAGCTCCTTAAAGCCCTGCTTGGTTGTTTGCTTTACACCAGCACGGCCTAAGAACCCAAGCCCTAGTGTGCCAAGACTGGCATAGGTTGTTGGGTCAGTAAAAATGCCTTTGGTTGCCCGGTAGGCGCCGTTCCAGCTGAACATAGGCAGCTGGCCAAAATCAGTCATCATGTGGTGCAGAGCGAGCTTTGTGCGCTCATCAACGCCCTGCAGCTTGGCCACGTTGTAGCCCATCATAGACAGGTTGTGATCAAACTGCCCCATGAACTCTACGCCGAACCGGCCATAGTCCTGGTCGTTCTCAGGCTTGCTAATGGTCAGCGCGTTGACGCCGTCATACATCGAATCATAGACGACTTTGCTGGCAGCTGCCCACAGCTTGCCCCGGTCGGTGTCCATGTTGATAAGCTCGGCCTCGGTCAGCTCCTCAGTCTTTGGCACGTCCTTGATGTTGTTGCGGACGATATACCCGCCATCAATCGGTATGGGTGACACGTCCTGCAGATGCCTGGTGTATTTATTGTCCAGCGTATACCGCCCCATATTGCGGTCATTGAATGACTGAATAATGTCCATCAACCAGGGTTCCTTATGTCGTTTTCTCTGTCACTGAGTGAGTTATCATTGCCCCACCAATTCGGTAGCCAATCTCGCCAGGTGCCATCACCGTCTTGCGGATTGCCTGGTGGTGAGACTGGTGGACGTGCTTCTATCAGTTTTGTTATTTGGTCTAAGGTCTCAAACTCCAGCGTCTTTTCGAGCTCGGTTAAATTTCTATTTGATGTAATCGCAATCCTTGCGCCAGATACATCTTGCGCTGTCCACTCACTTGGTTTCTTACCGCCAAAGTAAACGTCTAAGAATGGTGCGGGTGCGAGAAAATCAATTCTCTGTTTTCTGGCGCGGAAGAACTGCTCAATGACCATTTGATAGGCTTCACGCGCTGGCATAGGATTGGCCGGGTCAGTGGTCAGCCGGCGGTATGTGTCAGCTGCATCCGCTTGCCTAAACACCTCATCCTCACCCACACCCATGCCTGATATGCGATAAGCTGTGGCGCCTGTAATATCGTCCAGCTGCTGCCGGTAGAAATCAATGTCCTTAGTGTCCAGGGTTTTGTTTTTCTTGCCATCAGCAAAACGCAGGAGCGCTAGGGCATCTTGCAGCGGAATAGTGCCGTCCTTGCCCATGTTTGGCGTGATACGCGCTACAGCTGCATCTAGCTCTTCATCTGTTTTTGCCACAGAAATATCGCTGAATATGCCAGCAATCAGGTCTGGGTCACGCACGTCTGCATCTACGTCATTGATAAGATCGTTTGCTGTGCGCGCAAAGGCGTCGCTGATGCCGTCAGTGGTCAACAGGTTTGCAATTTCCAGAGAGGTTGGCCTGTCGCTCTGCGCTCTTTCATCGTTTGGATTTTCGTCTGCCGTAATAATTCTGGCTATAATCTTTCTGGCGTTGTCGCTGTGCCGGTTCTTTTGCTCTTTGCTTGCCTTTGTCTCTGCTTTTTCTGCGAGCTGCACAGCGCGTTTCTGCAGCTGCTGCTCTAGATTAACAGCTTGAGTGAAGGCAGTGTCTCGGTCTTCTGGTTTCATGTCCGAAAAGTTTTTCGGATCCATAACGTCAGCAACCAGCTGGGCTGCCTCAGCTGGATTTCCAGACCTGTCAGCTGATGCCAGGCGTGTGCGAAAATCAGATTTAGCAATTCTCTGTTGGGTATTCTTTTTAAGGTTAAATGCCTTCTCGCGCGTAATCAGGCCACGGTCAGCCATCTGATCAAAAATACCAATAACTGGCGCGCCAGTGTCATCATCACCAGGGCCAGTCGGCACGTTGACGCCGCCAAAAAGCTCAATCATCGCAACCGCGCGCTGATGGCCATTACCCTGAACAGCGTCCTTGATAAGCAGCTCAGCTGCCTGCAGCTCATCTGCTACAGCTATGTCTATTTGCCGGTTTCTAGCGCTTTGAAATACAGATGCGCGCTCACCAATCATAATTTGCTCAGCTGACTGCAGAAACGACGACCTAACCTTTTTGTCGTCAATCATGTTGGCGATTGTCTTCATGTTATCC
>MDSZ01244707.1_pt1 | contig 18222 bp, 25 predicted proteins | sample 811201 | NCBI WGS metagenome assembly MDSZ01 (sample SAMN05326647, study PRJNA326480) | marine metagenome | isolation source: seawater | place: Indian Ocean: North | collected 2010
AGAAGGAGAAGCACCACGTAGTATTAGTGTAGATTGATTCGATTCATGTGAGTCGCTGGCAACAAAGAAGTAATTGATATCATCGTGCTTTACCTTCTCAATAACACCAAAAGCACAGTTCTCTATGTCATCTGGATTCTGAGCGATGTCGATGCCCAAAGTCGATGATAGTCCCTTCATAGTGGATTCTGGAAGTCTTCTGACTACTGCTATGTCTTGCTTGTGTAGATAATTCACAACCTCATCCGTACAACCATCTCGTACGAATATAACACCACCTTTAGGCATCATATTGGTTATTCTCCTTGCTCTCTCTAGAAGGTCATCTTTATCCCCTTCTTTGAAGGCAGTATACCCTTGAACGTCTGTGAATTGCATTTGCACATTCTCCTTCTCTTTAGTCGGTTCAAGTCCGTTGTTCATCAACAGTATGGAGACATCAGTGCCTTTAATCTCAGTATCTAGGACAGAGTCTTTGTTGACCACGTAGCCATTGAAGAAGTATGAGTCTTGGAGAGCACCACCAGAGAGGCTCATCACCTTCACGCTATCTGCATCACCTGCGGTCTCTACCGCTTCAACACATAGTCTTGCTACTATATCTGACGCCGCCTCAAGGGACTTTCCTGTGATAGCGGTCTTAGCGATGTCATGTGGAGTCATTCCACCATCAGTCGCTAATGTCTCTAAGTGTTTGATAGCCATACGTGCGGCTTGATTGTAGCCCTTAGCCACTAGATTGGGGTGTAGACCCTTACTGAATAGATTCTCGGACTCCTTGAGTAGTTGTCCAGAGAAAACGACTGTGCTTGTGGTTCCATCATAGCAAAGACTCTCTTGCGTCTTCGATATGTCTACCATCATCTTAGCGCCCGGATGTCCTACATCCAGTTCTCTCAGTATGGTCGCTCCATCGTTGGTGATTATCGTATCACCTCCGGCATCCACCATCATCTTGTCTCGCCCCATAGGGCCGAGTGTGCTTTTCACCGTGTTCACTATCGTGGTCGCGGCGCGTATGTTGTTCTGCAATGGGTCTATCTTGTCTTCATTCATTCCTCTTCATCTCCCGTTGGCATTTCCAATGGAATGTATGATTTGAAGGGCCATCCTAACGATGCCTTCACGCTATTAGCGTATCTCTGTATATCATTCAGATTATGACCTTGACTGAGCATCCCGAAGATAATGTTCAACGCTGACCTCAATTTTAGAATTTCATCTTCTGTTGTATCCTCAAAGGATAACTTGCTTTCTCTCGGATTATATTCAACCATATTACCACTCTACTTCTATCTCCACAATGTCGCCAGATTCCAAAGAACGTGACTTCACTATACCTGTATCCTTTCCGTGAGAATAGAGGTCATATGTAAGTTTCGCATCCTTCAAGCAATACTTTGCGACTTCTGTGAATTTTCCTTCTCTCCATGCTTTTGGGGCATCAACGCTACTCATGCTCTTGCTCATTCCTAGCGTTTGAGATACTAGTGATTGAAGACTCGTTTCTACCTTTCCTTTGGACACCGAAGCCGTTGCCACTAGGTTCTTCGTATCAATGACCTTCTCCTTCTTTTGCATTATATCCCCTGCCGCCCAACAGTCCAATGAATCTCTCAATACAGGTAGGTCAAAGCCGAATAGGTTGTGTCCTAGTATTTGTCCACCCTTCTCTATGTGATTCTGCAAATGGTCTCCTAAGTCTCTTGGATGTAGTGGATGAACAGTAGCACCCTCTACGTCTATATCCTCTTTCGTGAATATATGCGCTTCTTCTCCATCCCATGTAGCGACTACAGATGTGTCGAATAGGGCTTTGTTGCTCCATCCACCAATCTCATAAGAGTAGTTGCTCGTCTCTATGTCTAGTGCCATTATGTCTGTCATTCTATGTTCTCCTTTAGCCTAATGAATGCAACTCTACCATCCTTCGCTTTATCAAACAGTCCTTCTCCCCACTTATCGAAGTTGTTGTATGCGCTACCTCTTGAGCAATCATTCTGAGTCTCATATACCTTAAGAACCTTTGACTTCTGCTTCCATCCCTCTCCTCTGTTACCTAATTCAACAGATTCCACTTGATGGAATGCAGTAACCCACTTACCTCTCTGAGCCGCCTTCTCAGCGACCTTCGGGCCAATCTCAACCTCATCCTCTAGCCAGAGTATCAGATTCTTGAACAGGTCATAGAGTATGTCCTTCGCCATATCAACGTGTTCACCTGTGACTTCCCAAGCACCTTCCAACATAGCCATGTGTGTAGCGAATATCACTGTGTTATTCTCCATGGCGGGTATGAAGGAAGCGACCACATTGGTGATAGCGGGATTCAAACCTGCAAGTAGAGAGTAATAATCCTCTATCGCGTCATACATAGCGGGATAGAATGTAGCAGTCTCAGCAGTGAACATCTCCGTCATACATGATTGTAGTAGTTCCTCTTGTTCCTTCCTCTCCATCGAATCCCATTCTACGAATGATGTTTCTGTGAGATTCAATACACGATTTCTGAGATTCAATTCAAGACCCTTGAAGTAATCTGTGATTTCAGAGTAATTAACTGATAATTGTGGAGTCGATTTGAATGCTGATTCAGCACGAATGTGACTGACGTTCATTCTCCTATCTAAGTCCCAGTGAGACCAGTATAGCAGAACTCTCTGGAAGATACCTCGTGTCAATACATATTCCTTCACTCCAGCCGGAGGATATGTGGTAATCCATAGTGAGACTAGTGATTCAGTTTCTATTCGTCCTAGTTTGGTGTGCTTCACCAATATGTTGTTATTGCTTCCAACGGGGTTGCACGCCGATTGTAGATACAATACAGTCTCTTGACTGTGCTTGTTGGGGTTGAGTATGATACTTCCCTCATCGAAGTTTAATGCCTTTCTTCCAACAAGCATACCTTCCTTCAATACTGTCTCCTTGTTTCCCTCATCATCCGTCTCTAATTCAAATCCTCCAATAAGACCTGCATCGGTTCCAGATGTATAGAGGTCATGAGGCACTCCTACGTCTTTGAGGATGTCCCCTATGAACTCCCATGCAATGGACTTTCCAGTCCTACTGGATTGAATCCAGAAACAATGCACACGTGGGTCTAGGTGACTAGTCCCCCATGGAATACGCAGGTATGGCACTGCTACTTGTCCTTGCAAGTAGAAGAACGATAGCATACCCGGTATGTCATTGTCAATCGATGTTGCGTTAAAGTGTTCCAAGTAACCCGCAAATAACGGGAACTTTTTCACTGCTTGGTATTCAGTTGCTTTTCTCATTTTTTCACTCTCTTATTTTGGTCACATTAATGCCTATCTTATAGATGTTTCCAATAAATCCATATTTCTCTCTACAAATATGAAAGATTTACCTCCTAATTTTCCGTTCGATATGAACGGGTTCCTCACTCGTTAGGACATTAATGAGACGATGTTTGATTTTCGGGCCTAGACCCTTGATACCCTTTAGTGACTCTTCAAATAGAGCCTCTTCTATGCTACCACATTTTTCTAGGATGCGTTCGGCCATTTGACGACCTATACCCGGTATTGACATTAGCACATCCAATCTAACGTCATTGGTGCTTACTCTTCTGATATTACGTGCGCCATGAGAACTGGCGGGTTTGTGGAGTTTGTCATGTAATTTGATTATGAATGATGCCGCTTCTGATGTGGTCTTAGTGTGAAATACTTGACACTCAAAGTCAGCCATGATACGTGCAATAGTTCCTATCAGTTCATTCTGCACTCTACTGTAAGTGACTCCTTTCACTCCGTTCCTCTTTGCTAGAGCAACGTGTTTGGCTATGTCACCATGGACTACTAGGAAGAAGCGTGCATAGTTGGCGTCCATGTTCTCTAGTTGTCTCCATAGATGCCCACTGTGACTAGACATTAGGAAATCTGGAATGGACTTCGCTTCTACGCAAGCCTCACCTAATAGGTAGTCGCCCACCACTAGTGCTGTTCTATTGACAGTCAAACCTTCTTTCTGCGCTTTTCTTATCACCGATTCACAAAGCGCTCCTCGCTCATTGCTATCTATCTGCAAATCCGGTTTCATCTCACATCCTCCGCAGTTCCATCGTAATACTTGCAAATACCTGTGCAGAATCCTTCCATTATCAGAGTCTTACATGAAGATGGGCTATAATCCCCGAATACTATACTACGAACCTGTGTGGTAGTGACACTTCTATCATAATCAGCCCAATCTTGTTTCTCACAAATATCGATTATCTGTTCAAGATGTCTCTCCTTATCCTCATTAATCACTTCTGACGGTTTGAAGAAGAAGCGTAATCTCGCGGCGAGGTAATTAGCGAGGTGAAAACGAGCCCTATGGACTGGGTTTCCCTCTCCCATTGCCGCTTGAGCAATACATGGGAGTATCACTATCTTATTGTCAAGTATGATGTCTGGTAGTGAGACTTTTCTCTTCACACCCGTAGAGAGAAGAGCCTTCTTCTCTTTCAATACCAATGTGATTTCATTTTCACCATGTTGTATAGCGCCCTTACGTGGCTCTTGTGCTAGTTCCAACATATCATTGTAGTCACCGATACTCATTATCTCATCATGCTCTAAGGGTATACTCCAACAACCTCGTTTCATATTATACGAGTTAGGAATCCGTATCATACCAGCGGTATCGAAAGCGACTGTTGGGTCACTGGAGGGCAAATCCAATTCCTTATGCCACTTCAACAACAGTTCCTTTCCTGCTTGTTTTATTCTACTGACATCCAAACCAGTAGAGGGTAGGAAGGGTTCGTTATCCACAGTCTTTATTTCAACATAGATGTGATAACCTCCACCAGAGAACCATATGAAATGCTTGTAGTTATTGTCTATCAAGTGTTGATGAAGTCTAGCGACCTGTCGTTGAACGAAATTGAAATCAACCTTAGTTCTCTTCTTGAAGTCTTGACAGTCGAAGTCCATCACAAAATGACGTATTACTGGTGTATTGTAGTCCACTCTATGGTGCTTGGGGGGCGTAGTCGCTCTATACCCGTAGGCCGTCATGTAGACGTTACCAATACCATTCTTTCCACTCCAATACTTATTCAGTTCTTTTTCGCTTCTTACGAGTCTTCTAAAGCCTCTATTACCATTGGAGTCTACGTCTAAGACCTCTCTAGGATAATCCAATGTAATGAAGGACATCTAATCACTTCTGTAATTTCTTGTATTGCTTTACTGCATCAAAACTGGCTTTCCAGAGAGCATCCTGTTGACCCATACGAGCAACCATTCTAGGATTGATAATGACATCACAGGCCATGAATCCTTGGCGACCTGCGGTCTCATCAGAGAAGGAGTCTAACGTATATTGAAAGCCATTACTGACCCTCAAATCCGTATTTCTCCCTATCATACCAATATTCGTTGTTACTCTTGGTATCTCATTCTTCGTAAAGAACGAGTCATTCTTCATCAGTTCTTCTATCAGTGTTTTCAGTTCTTTCAACATTATTTCATTCTGCATTTTCTACACCTCCGTTCCAACCGGGACATATATCCATATAATCGCACCAAGAACACAAGTTCTCATGACGACAAAAGGATTTGCAATTGGAATCGTGTATTGGCTTGAAGTCATCAAACAGATGAGCCCTCACCAATCTCTCTATCATTTTCTGAACCGTCTTAGGTGCATACCTAGTCTTGTTCGTTCCCATGTATTCTATTTCCCATTCTTTCTTCTCTCCACCATTCACATCACCAGATGGAAATTCCCAAGCCCAAGAGGTAACGGGGAGGAAATTAGCCCCTTCGGGACTATTCTCAAGCATCATTTTGTAGATTTGCATCTCTTTCCTCATATGTGCGGCTTTATGTTTGTTCCACTTACCCGTCTTCAACTCCATAAGGGTAGAACCACCTTCTCCATCGGAGAATATGGTATCGATATACCCCTTCATATGAACAGGAATCTTAGTATCGTTTATCACCACATCGAACATAGCGTGAACCTCTTGTTCATTAGCGACAGGTAACCAGTTTACACCTTTGGTGACTAGGAATCTATCCCACTGCCAATTCAACCATGTCTCGATTGAATCAGTCTCATTGTTCTGATAAGGCTCTGGTGGCTCTGGAATCACCTTCCTCATTGTATCATACGCTTGATTGTGTTTGTTCTCTTCTACTAGATTCTGTATTCGCTCTATGTGTTGAGGGACTGCCTTCCAGAAGTATTCCACTACGTTGTGAATATTGGTTCCCTTCACCATAGCGGCAGTCTCTGTCGCTTTATGACCTAACACTTTCTCCAAGTAGTATTGATAGGGACACCATGCAAAGCCCATAATGCTCGATTTACTCATACGTAGTTTCATCAATTCACCATCCTCGTTCTTCATACCGGGTCTCCAATTGTAAGCACTCAAGCGATATGAATTGAGCATCTCTTCGTTGTCATATTCCGAGTCTTCGGTGAAATACTTGTCATTAGGATTGAATTTCATAAATGTCATTGTATCTTCCTCCTTCTCCGTATGTCATCTAGATACTCAAGCATCATACCAGCACCAGCGAATGCCCAAAACAAATCGCTGTCTATGTTAGTGTATTCAAGCACGTTAGCCATACTACCGATAAGTATCAATGTCCCGGCTACGAATAACCACTCATGTCTACCTAAGAGCATTTTGATGTCCTTTATCGTGACTTCACCATCACCGTCCAAATCCATCCACACGTCTTTCTTACTCATCATATCCACCCGAATAGTTTTGCTAATACCAACAGTGACAATACACAATTCACAATATCAAATCGTATTCGTATCATTATATCCACCCGAATAGTTTTGCTAATACCAATACTGACAATAGACAATTCACTGTGGCCGCTATGGTACGATACAGAGCCAACTCACCGAAGTGCTTCTGGCTCCATCTCTCTACTTCATCACTCATTCTTCATCGCCTCCGATTGACTCATGATACTCCCAGCAACTTTCCTCATATCCATTGCGCACTTGTCTTGCTCCTTTCACTCTGTATAAGTTCTTGAAGCCACTCAATACACTACCCAATTGAGCAGTAGTGACTTGTGTCGCTCTGCTACTATTGAGGTGTTCGTATATCTCTGCAAATGTGAACTCATGTTTCTGTTTTACGTATCTCCCTATTGCCGTTTTCAATCTCTTCTTTCTCATTCTCTCATCTCCTCAAAAATACTTCTTAGGCATAGAATCCCCACAAGCCTCACCTAAATCCCATTCTAATGTCGAATACACTGCTTGTAATTTAGCACGTATGAATTTCTCCACCATTAATGAGTAATCTAGGGAAAACTCCTCAATCTCCGTGGAGTCTTTGAATGACACTATGTTAGTCGTAGGCATTCCACTAGGCACGTTATTCACATAGAGCCATTGCGCCTTGTCATTGACTCTAATGGGGTCATCTGGATTGATGTTGGCGTTGTAGTATAATGCTCCTTTAGCCGCATTAGGTGGAACTCTCTCGTAAGATGCCTTACCTAGTCTACCGTATGGTGCTAGTTCCTCTGCCGTCTTCTCCCCTTTTCTAACAGAGAGGGAGATTGGTCTCAAAACGCTATTGACCTCTGACTCCTCAGCCCCTTCTCCTATCAATCTGAATGCCATCTCTTGAACTTCCTTTGTCACTGGTGACGCATTAGCGGCCTTGTGTTCAAATCCTGTCACCTTCAAATCACCCGCTTTGGAATCGGGCCATGTTATGATGCCAAAGTTCCTGTTCTTAGCGTCAATGCAAGTCCAGTAGTTGAAATAAGCCTCAAACTCCACATTCATGTGTGGTAAATCCAACTCAGTCTTTATCGTCTCATTGAGATGTTCTACTAACTCATCCATCTTATCGAATTCCGCTTGAATGTAACATGAATCTGTATGACCTGCTAATACGGTGTATCCTTCTCTCTCAGCCTCTGCCATAAGGAGATTGATTGACTCCCTTCCTGTGGAAGTGATAGCCGCACCGACATCCGCATCACACCACATACCACCTACTTTCTTCTGTGATACATAGCCATAAATCGCATTTGTGCAGACCTTGATTGCTAATTGCATCATATCGAATTTGAATTTCTCATCCTCATCCTCAGTCTCTTTCATCTTCTTCTTGTAATCGGCTCTCAAGGAAAGCATATCCTCGATGATTTGAGGTAACACTCCTTTCTCCGTTTGGCTCCAACAAGAGCCATCTGATAGTTGTCTGATACCCTCACCCGGCCCATCTCTCTTTGTGGTAGGACATAGGTTGAGACATAGTATGATGATTGGGTATAGCGACATGAAGTCCACTAGAGCGACGTTCTGATGTCTTCCCGGTAAGACCCTAAGCACATTGGCGGCAGTTAAGTCCGGTCTTTGCATATGGAACTTAGTGGGTGCTTTCAATGGGCTATAGCGTCCGAATAGTCCACGGACGTAATTTGTCACATTGAATACACTTTGGAATCTAACGCCACAATACTGTTGCATAGCGACATGGAATGCTACTGCATTCAGTTTCTCATCACATTGCCTCAGTAGTGTGGTATCTCTCAGACAATAGTCCACGAATAGGTCGAAGTGTGTATACCACCAAGTCTTCACGTCTAGTTTGTTTCCATGCTCATCCTCTGCTAATTTACCACCTAGACCTAGTTCAGTGGCAACTGTGTCTAACGCACGAGAAGGCAATTGTCCTCTTCCCGATTTAATCCAGAGTGATTCAAAGCCTCCACTTGAGCCTTGTATAGCAGTGTCGAAACACAAACGACCTGCTATTGGTTGCTGAATGTCACCATATCCATGCTTGTCGTGAGGTCGGGTCACTAAACCTACTGGGCTTAATCTCTCGGGGTTATCCAACCTACGCATTAGATGTGGTAGGTCAGCCCACATTAGAGCGTGAGCCACTAGAATATCGGGGTCACAATGTTGTAAGTGAGAGAGAAACGCATTGTGCATTGATTTCTCATCACTGAATAGATGGAGCATATACCCATCTTCTCTGTCTATCCAATCTACTGTTTCCTCTTGACCTTCGCGCCATGCGAATACGATTGGGTGTTCAGCGTGCGTGTCATCTACTGCCATCACAGTCGTCCAATCGTGGTCGACATCCCATTCCAAATCGAAATACCAGACACGTGGATGGAACTCGGGAATCTTATCGGGAAACATATTCAATATAACTTGGTCTTCATACCACATATCCGCCTCATATGTCTTCATCTCCTTCCCTATCTCATACAAGTCTCTAGGATTAATCACGTTAAAACGACATAGACGGAGACCATCAAGTCCCGTCATCGTGCTTTCTCTGTCTACATAACTGCCGGGATACCTCCTCAATACTCTATTCAGAGTCCCTTCGGGCGTGTTGAAAGGAATCCAACAGTGTGGTATGACGTATTCATCATCACTGAAAGAGATGAGTTTCTGATGAAGTGTGCCTTCATTATCTCTAGTTCTGACATATAGGATAGGATTTTCGGTAGTATCACCATCTGGATGCCAATAATCGATTATCATATTATCACTCTTGGTCTATCACTATCAACAGTTCATCTTCTTGCTCTATCACTAAGACTGTTGAGTTTCCCATATACACATCAGCAGGCATATCCTTCGACAGTAGTTTCAGACAAGGTAGTATCCAAGGGCCAAAGGAACTCGTGACTGTCCCTTCCGTCCCTTCCCCGTTATCTACCGTTGTCGAAACGAACATGGAAGTCGAATTGGTCTTGAATGCCTTGAGTGCGAATTCACCTTCTTTCTGGTTCATCTTCACCTCAAAGTCAGAGTCATTAGCAACCAATTTACCTAGAGACGCTATGTCTAGAATGTCATTCATCACTATGGTTCCTCTTTGCGACAACGCAACATTACCAAACGTCTGATAACCTTCATTGACCATACCTCTCACTAGGGTCTTGAATGATATTACCCTCTGTGCGGTTACGGAATCGTAACAAGGTATTGACATCTTCTTATTGCCACATTGTAGCATGAGTCTGTTCCCTTGACTGTTCTTGATTGTCACTTGGTCGTTCTTGCACTTCTTGAGGAAGGCAACCGCTTTCGGTATGTCGGAGAAGGTAAGTGACCCACTTCCTCTCACAAGATTGAAAGGAATCTCTTTGTCAACTTGATAATAATACGTAGAGTGAGCAATATTGTACGACATCTTTCCGACAGGTTGATTTCCGTTGATTGGATTATTCTCTGCATAGTTAATCACTACGTCCTTGATATCCATCAGTGGCACTAGGTGTCCCAACCAATCTTTTGCATTCATTCTCAAATATCCCATTCATTCTTCCTCCTCGCAATTACAGTAGTCTATCCATGTATACTCATAGTCGTGGTCTTCATCGTGAACCAATGAAGGCACTGAGTCTGAAAGGACTTGACCACACTTAGGGCAGTCTTCCATATCGAACACCCAAGCAGGAAGATACTCCTCTGGATGCTCTGGATAACTAAACTCCCCGTCTCTCATAGTGTACCATCTGCTAGTTCTGGTAATCCATACCAAATTGGTTCCTTTCCAGCCTCTGTTATCAAGATGGTTCGTCTCTGCCCTTGTAGTGAAGCGTTTGTCTTGCTCTTCTCAAATGTAGCGAAGTATTCCGATTTTATCACTTTACCATCATCATCGAGAGTATCTTCTCTCTCGCATCTCAGTATTTGGAATAGGAAGTTGTTGGTTGCCTTCTCCCATGCGGGTCTCCACTGTGCGTTAGACTCGTTCTTGGATGTGTAGTTCGTCAATGTGAGGTGGGTCTCAAGGAAGACCTTGACTCCCCTCTTCACAAGACCTTGGCATAGGGCGGTCATCTGCTGGAATCTGTTCTTCCTAATTGCCCAATCCCATTGGTATTCAACACGCTCTCCCTTTCCTGCACCACGGTTGTCTGCGGCTTCAATGCCGTCCTTAGCGAGACCCAAGTCATTTATCCTCATGTTGTTGATGCAAACGCTATCCCACTGGTCTGTGCCAGTTACCAACACGCCCCATATGCTATCTGACTTCTTCACCGCGAATTGTAAGAGACGCATGAAACGCTCATGGGTTTCAGCGTAGTTGTATGCTGTTCTATCCCCACTCATGTAGACGTATGGTTCCCATATCTTGATGCCATTGTTGTTAGGGTAGAAAGCGCTCTTGTTAGCGGCTCCACCTCCATCCCAATCCATCACCCATAGTTCCTTGTCGCCCTTGTATTGATTGTAAGCGGCGGTTACGATACCTGTCTTAGTGGTGTTCTCATGTCCGGTCACACCCATGAATGTATGAGTGTTCAACTCCAAAGGGGGAGCATCCAACTCTGCCTGTAGAGCCTTGAAGACATCGACCTGCTCATGAGCAGGAAGGTCGTCTTCCTTCATTGCGGCCTGTGCTTCCTTCGTTTGTCCGAATCCTGCCATCAGTCCTCACTCTCTTCTGGTTTTTCCGCCATTTGCAAATTGAGTTCCTGTGTGTCCCTCAATAGTTTCTGGAACGAGTTGTTCACTTCATTCACGAAGGACTCAAGAAGCCGTAGCGACATGAGACGGGTTCCCGCCACAGTTTGCAACTGCAAAGCCTGTTCCATTATCAATTGCTTCTCTCCCTCTAGTTCTGCTATTTTTTCTTCCATTTCTTTCTTTGTCATATCTGTCATATTTCATCACCTCAGAATTGCCCCATAGATGTGTCTCCACCATCGACTCTAGGTCTTGCACGCCTCCAGTCGGTAAAGATACCCATAGTGGTAATCTTTGGAATTTGTTCTCCATCTCTCTGCATCATGCCGATGCGTCCGAAGACTAGGACAGTGGACTTCTCCGCATATCCCCATCTCTCGCCTTCTAAGTCCCTGTAATGGAACGGGTGAGTTAGGTCGTGGCAAGCACTACTGACATTGCATAGAACGGTAGAGCCATTGCCACTACCGTAGCGACTCTGTAGTTCAGTAGACGTGAGTGAAAGCGAGTATGAAACACCACCTTCGTCCCACTCAGTCTCCCTTCCTTCTAGGGACATTCTGTTCACAGTTCCCCTAGTGATAACGAATGGGCCGATTCTTCCTTCACCATCAGCAGTGTTGAAAGTTCTGAGACCAGCCTCATATGCTTCCTTCAAATCGTGTAGAGGAACGAAGAGGTCAGTGAATGAATCCATCACCCAATACTTGAATGGATGTAGTAGAGTCTTCAGTTCTTCGCTAACCCAATCATCAGTGTAGTTGATTGTGTCAACGAATCCCTCTCTAGTGTCTAGGATATCCCTGTATGCCTCTGCCGCACCATCCTTCGGTGGCTTGACGGTTATGATGCAAGGCGCTCCAATTCGGATAGACCTATTGGAGTCAGCACCCTTCAAATCGACTCGCCATAGGCGAATGTCACTGTCGTTGACTACGGCTTGTTGCTCATTACCGAGGAAGTATGCGTATCTACCCATCACCTCGTCGGGTTGTGGCTCACCACTGTAGTTCACGAAGCAGATTTGGTTGTTACCATCGATTGGAATACCATAGTGTGGTTGTCCATCCACTAAGGTGGCATCAACAGTGTTCTCCTTGGTTCGTAGCACCCATGCTCCGTTCTCAAGAGCATAGTGTCCACCTCTTCCCCCTGCTACGAAAGCACCGGGGTCTTCAGCGAACTGCCTCTTCATCCAACCTACTAGTCCTCTGTTCCTGTCGCCTGTCTTGGCGTGCATTCCAAGGAACTCACCTACGAAACTCGTGGTGTTAGCACCACCTGTTGCAGTTCCGCTTCTCAGAACTGTGCAGAATTGCTCTGCCCAGTCTACGAGAAGGTCATCATCCTCATCTTCCCAATCGTCACACTCATAGTGCTCCTTGATGTATTCAGAGAAAGCGTTTTTCACGTTAGAGAGAGGTTCATTAGTCCTCTCAGCGTGCTTTGTCAGCCTCTCTGAGACACCATCTGGTAATAGGCGCTCATCTTTTTCTTCTTCTTTTGTTTGCATAAACGGGTTTTTACTCATTTTCTGTCACTTCCTTTCTTATTCTAGCGACCATATAGTCGCAGAAGGAATAGGCATTTCCGGGCCACTCATGGAATTCTGTCATTACATCTCCATAGGCGACCATTGCGTCAAAGAACGCATCTTCGTGGTAATCGTGTAATCCATCATACAACGAATTCATAGTGCTTCTCAACGAAGTACCATCACGAAGTGATTGGTGTAGATGACGACGTAGTCGTCTCCATTGACCATTGAGTATCTCATGTATATCATCGGCATCTAGCGTCACAACGCTCTCTAGATGCTTTATCGACTCCAGTAGGGAGTCTGGATTTATCGTGTCGGGGCCATAGGGTATACCACCTAAATGGTTTATGCACGCTCTCATATCACCATCATGCAGTTGCACAAACCTCTCTAGGTGCGGTTCCCATACCTCCTTGCAAGGGTGACCGAACGTATCTAGGATGTCCCATAGTCTCCCTGCCCCAATCTGTGGTAGCACTCTCTGGAAGTGGTATATCTTGCAACGGGATTGTATTGCATTGCGTATCTTGTTCTGCTCATTGGCGGTCAGTATGACCAAGCAGTTGCCCTTGTAGTCCTCCATCAGTTGCCTCATGGCATCCTGTGCGGAACTCGTGAGGCCATCGGCCTCGTCTATGACCATTATCTTCTTCTGGTCATCACCTATGGGCTTTGACCTCATCGCATTCTTGAAGACATCTCTGACAAAGTCTATGCCTCTGTCGTCACTACCGTTGGTCTCTTGGTAGTTGATGCTCTCCGTACCACCGTGTAACATCATTCTCGCTATCAGTCTCGCAGTGCTTGTCTTTCCCGTACCGGGTGGCCCTACGAATAGCAAATGGCTATCGGGTAGTTTCCCTGTGTGTTCCCAGAATCCCAAGTCATAGGATATACCGGGTTGACCCACAATGTCATCTGGCTTCACTGGTTGTATTGCTTCTTTCCAATTCATCTTAATCACTAAAATATTATTCTTTTAATAAGGTAACTTTTTTTCTTTAATAAGGTAACTTTCTAGAAGTCCAACAAACTAACTCCATCTTTCTCATCATCGTAGCACTTACCCCATTCGACCATCTCGTCCCAAGTGTTAGGGAGAGGGTTGTCTATTAGCCAACGCATCATCGCTAATCCAACTTGGTCATCGAAGGCTAGTGCGGTTTTGTATTCTGAATTTAGTTTGTCTATCAGAGTGATGAGTTTCTGTATGCTCATTATATCATAGTAGTATTCTTTCATCTCTATGTCCCAATGCTTCAAGAACTCCCTCACGAACTCCGTCTGGAAGATTTGTTCACTAATTTTGTATAGTGATTTCCATTCAGCCCTCATCTTCAGCCTATAACCGAGGGAACTGTCGTATCTGTTCTCTATCGTGTGCTTGAACTTCAAATCCATCAGTAGTATACCAAGGCCAATGCCCTCCTTCATATTATCGTAGACCATCATCTCACCCTCGTTTCATCAAGGCTTCTGAGGAAGTAATACATCATCAAGAAGTAAAGCACCATAATGGGTATAGTGCAAAATAACTCCCTCATTCCTCCTCATCTCCCATGTAAATCCATTTTCCCCTATTACCGTCGCTAGGTAAAAATCTGAAATTAGGGTGTATCCTAAGAAGGCTTGTGAGTTGTATATGTGTAGTGGGAACGCTCTTGTGTATCTTACCGTTCACACCCTTGAACACCCTCATGTATTCCAGTAGTTCAGCCAGTCTGAATGGCACTCCTACGCCCTTCTCCTTTCCGAATTGAACCATCGCTCTTCTCTTGTATATGTGCTTGTGTATGCCTGCCATTACTCCTCACTCCATGATTCCATCAACTCAAGCAGATTCTCACCCGGTGAGCCTAGTATGTCCACTATTTGTATCACATCACTATGCCCTAAGTCATCAGCGAAACCCATGAACTCGGGCGTCACTAGTTTACCCGATTCGATGAATGGACTCGCTATGAGAGCAACTATGCAGAATTCCTCTGGGATAGAGAATTTACTCCTCTTAGACCATTCCGGCCCCATCACCATGCGTAATTTACTGAATAGATTGGTTTTATCGCTCAGTTCTTTCAACTCTGCATCCCCCACATAGGTGTAATCGAGACCATCTAAGGCGGAGACACTCACTCTATAGCAATCGGTTTCCATATTCACATATGATAATCTGAGAGGGAGTATATGCCTGTCCTTCACTATGATGTAACCATCCTTCTCATACGGGTCATAGGCGGTCATCTTTGGAATGCGTATGTGATACTCTTCAGTCTCCTCAATCACCTGCTTCCAAGAGGGTAGTTTGAGAGGCATTTGCTTCACGAAGTTCAATGACCTATTCGGATAAACTTCTACCTCTAAATCCGTTTTATCTATGAAGGCCATTCTTTCCATGTAATCCATTTCTGGAGCATGAGGCCATATAGCATCAATGACTACGAATGTCTCTGTATCTAGAGTTCCATCTTCATTGTATGGACACCAACCTTCTAACCACACTGTATAACAATCGTCAACGAATTCCATTTTGAATTCCACATTAACACCTCTAGGAACTGGAATGTAATATCCACCATTGTATTCCTTTATGTTGAATGTAGAATCAACTCCCCAAGGTGTGAAGGTCTTCTTATTGAGATTAACGAATTCGCTACTCCACCATTCAGCATCCTCTAACTCTTGTGGTGAATGGAATATATGTTGAATTAAGGTGAATCGATGAAACATACTCATACCTTTGCGAATGACCTGTCCATCTATTTCATTCCATGAAAGTCTACAGAGGAATTTGTAAGGAGAAATGAGTCTGGGTCTGACATCAAGCACGTGTCTCCAGAAGAAGACGGCTTCCATGTGTCCCATTTTTCGTGCAGTTTCGATGAAATTCACACTGTCGTTGTATCCTGTAACGACTTGACGCCTCAATGCCATCGCTTTATCGAAATCCAGTTTATCCGGCCCAATGCTCTCAGTAGCGAGCAATTCGGCCAATTTTAGTTCATCACCATCGCACATCTCGTTAATTATCACAGGGTCATACTTCAACTCCAATGCTATTCTATGTATCAGAATATGCAAAGATAGATGTTCTCTCTCGCCTTTTTCTGGAAAGAGGAAACCATACGCTTTGTGCGCTTGTTCACTTGATAATTCCCTCAGTTTGTGACGCTCATTCTCAAAAGTGACTGCGTTCATAAATTCAGATAATTTTTTCATAGAAATCCCTCCATAGATGTGGCTTCGGTTGTGTGCCTTTTCCGAATGCAGTCCTCGTTAGTCTAACGAAGTCGTTCTGCGAGTGACCTAATCCCTCCATTCTCGATACCTCATACATACAGTCAATCAGAAGAGCATCGTTGCCTCTGATAGATGCCCAATGTGGATTATGAGCGATTTTCAAGAACATATTCAATCCCCTCAGCATTTGCTTCTTATTCATCCCTACAAGCACACCAAGAGTGAATGCCTTGTGAGTCCACTTCTTATCTACGACTTCTGGTTGTCCACTAGTCAGATTCACTCACCATTCCCCCTAATTGCAATTCCGCCATAGTCGGTGGAGCGTAAGTAGTCACACCAACAACTCTCATGTTCAACAGGCTATCTCCTGCTCTCCTCGTCGTAGTGTGTTCCAGTAAGTCACTGATGGCCTTGCTGACCGCAGGGCCGTAGTCCTCGACATTGTCGTCCCACTGCTCATCATCCGCTAGACTCTTAGCAACCTCATCAATCGCATTCTGCACCATGACGCTATACTGCTCGGCAGGTGCATCCTTCGGAACGAAGTTCCTTATCACCAACGACATCAACCTCCCGATTATCTTCTTAGTGGGTAGTTTGGATGGCACTGTCTGCACTACAGACTTGCATTTCCTATACCCATTACCATGAGTCTTGCCACCTTCATTGGTGGTATCAGTCGTGAGTATCAACTCAGAACCTGTTTTCATATCCTTGATGTAAATCTGAGGATTACTAGTATACTCATCATCCACATCGTGCGTCGTTCTCTCTTTCTTCTCTATTATCGCACCAATGGTCTTCAGCGCTTTGCCTACTCCATCAGTCCATTCTCTCTCGTTTATCTCGTCTTTCATTTCTCTTTCCTCCTTTCTTCCATATTTCTATGATATCTCTCCCATGTCATACCTTCCTCTTGTGTGAAGAATTGCCATACCCTCCTCAGTATCTCTCTAAGCATTGTACGTCCTCCAATCCTTTAGGAATAGTTTCTTTTTCACAATACCACGGTGTGGTGGTAGTGTTATTGGTGTCTTCAGTTTCTTCAATTGGTGTTGTACCACCTTCTCCTTCTGTTCTGGTGTCGTCTTTAACTTCATTTTCCTCATGCGAGGCAAGAGCGTGTTTCTACGATGTTGCTCATTCCACATCACATGGATGCATTCATTGCACACTTTCCCATCCTTAGCGGCCTTCGCGCTCGGCTCTGTGTATTCAGCACCACACAGTGTAGTGTCACCATAGAGATGCGATGCAATACGAAAGTGAACTACCGTATCAGTCCATTTCATTCCTCATCATCTCCATACAATGCCCACTCAGTTCTGATACCCCATTTCTTCAAGTCATCTTTAGTCCAAGGAGCCCTCATCCTCATCACGTCTCCAACTAGTTGGTCTACACATCTAGGGCAGACCATACCATGACTAGTGCTTTGTAATGTGATTACTCCCTTGTGGTTGCTACCACCTTCTCTATGACAAACTACGCACTTCATTCGCCCTTCTCCTTGTATGCTCTGTGTGTGGGTTTGAGTTTGTGCCTACGTCTCTCCATCATATTGGAGAGATAGCCATCTATCTTCTCCATCCCGGTCTTGAATCTCTTTCGGGTGACATCGTCGCCCACCATTAGTTCCTCAAGTTCACTTAGGTCAATTCGCTTTCTCACCCAACTCAGTATCTCGTATTCAACGTGTGTTACACTAGTCGCTCTTCCTGTCATTCTTTTCTCTCTCCTCTTTTCCCTTCAAAATCGCTCTCTCCAAAGCGGGAATCATAGCCTCTGCCTGTTCCAGAGTCAATCTGACTCCATGTCGAGTGTGTTGTGTTTGCCCTTCGGGTCTAGTCGTGTTCATTATCCTCAAGTCAATCCATTGCTTCTTGTAGTAATCAACTAGTGTTAGGACAACGTGTCCCTTTCCATCCTTCCACTTTCCCTCAGCGCTATAGTCTCTGTAGTATTCTGTCATTGTTTTCCAC
>MDSZ01263674.1_pt1 | contig 18221 bp, 31 predicted proteins | sample 811201 | NCBI WGS metagenome assembly MDSZ01 (sample SAMN05326647, study PRJNA326480) | marine metagenome | isolation source: seawater | place: Indian Ocean: North | collected 2010
AAACTAGAAAAGATAGAATTACCATTCGACAGGCGGAATATCCTCGGTATACTGTTATTACGCCGGACAACGACTTTCTTTCAGGCGTAAAAAATGAAAACTTACAAACCAATAGAAGACATTCCATTCCCTCCTGACCTGCCATCTGCACTACTTGAGTTCCAGAAAGAAAAGACTGCTGCTGGACTTGGAGAGAAGCTTGTGAAAGTTGGCAAAGATGGTCAGTCCTATGCATACACAGATTTAAAGACGACTTTACAGGCCGTTCAATCAGGTTCAAAGTTTGGTCTAGTTCATCAAGTCACTCTGCACCCTGTGGGAGAGACTACAGTAATGGTTAGACTGACTATTACCCATGTAGCTTCAGGACAAAAAGAGTCATCTGAATACCCTGTTTCTACTGTCCATCCTGGGGCTAGGAATCAACATCAAGCTACAGGAAGTGCCATTACATACGCAAAGAAGTACCTCTATTGGGGTTTGTACGGGTTGGCAAACGCAGACGACGACGCAAATTCATTGACTATCGAAGACGAAAAGCCTAGGGGGCAAAATTCAGCTTCCCCCGTTTCTTACAACAATCCCCCTAAGGAACCTGAAAGCAAGGAAGCGAGATTGTTTGATGAGATAAGAGCGATTTACAGTAAAGACAATAAGTTTGCACGTGATTTTGATAAATGGTTAATAGAAAAAAAATTAAAAGATACTTTTTCAATTCAAAAGCTCTCAGACAACGAAATTTATTTAGACTTGAGAAAGAGGGTTACTGCTTACAATCTTGATCATAAAAACTAATGGCACTCGAAGCTGAAGACCTCATAAACAATGCAAAAAGCGATTTATCGCAAGCTGTTGTATTACTGCTAAAGAGGCGTAATCATTATTTTGAACGGCAACAAGTTGCCAAATATAGACAAACAAACTGTCAAATCTCAGAGATCAGATCAGCACTAAAAGCACTTGATGAAAACAGCAAAGAGGCAGTTTTGCCTACAATCGCCAAGAGGTTTCCTCATCCAGCGCAAAGGAGCAATAAAGTTTTCACTTGATTGCTTGTCTTGGGCTAATACCCCTAACACCGCAACAAAATACAAAACAAAAGGTGATGCAAATTCACAACTAGAAAGAATCAAAAATTCTTTTCCATTTCATAATTTGAAAGACTTTGATTCAATTCAAATTAAGGAGTATGAATTCCTTTATGCAGGACACAATCAATGGTTTACCAATGACAATTAAAGATGATGATTCTTTTGACTATGTTGAATCATTAAAAACTGAAGCTCTAACAGATTTAGATTTCAATGAATACTTGGTTCAATCAAAATTAGAGCCTGAGCTTTTTAAAAAGTTTTATGCATGGCTACAAGTCAACAAATTAAATAGATCAAGCGGATTGAAAAAAATCCTTAATATGTTCTTTTCAAATAATGAATTTAAACACAATGACTAATTCATCAAAAAACTTTGAACTTGCTCTTACTTATCCAGTAAGTTATTCAGTTCAGGACAACAAATACGAAAATAAAGATAGGTTTCCAAAGATGGCAAAACTCACTATCCCAATAGAGTCTGCTTATGAATTCGCTCAACATATCATGAGCTTATGTGATAACGAAAAATATCATAAAGATATCTTTGTTTATGATATGAATACTAATGAAAAAATTCCTACGAAAGGCGTTGTTATCTGGGGTAAAGGAAAAGTAGGAGATTTTGATGAGGATCAGTATGGAGCCTATGGATCATTCAATCCTGTAAAAGCTGAGATTAAACAAGCTCCCCAGAATGTGAAATGGGACTCTTCTCCAGTCGTTCCAGAAACAGATGAAATTCCGTTTTAATGGATGATTCTTTCTTTGATAATTTTGAATCTTTTACCGATTCACAGAAGATTGATTATCTATTGGCAAAGGTCAATGAATTATCAACACGTTTAAATTATCTGGAAAGAATTTATTACACAAATAGAGATGCAAACCTTTTAAGTCAATGAGAACAATGAACCCAACTTGTCCAAAATGTATTGGTAATTTTTCAAAAATAACCAAAACAAAAATAGCAGATAATTCTTTTCTAATCAGGGAAAGAGAGTGCTTTGAATGTGGACATGTATGGTATACAGCCCAGCTACCGGAAACAGTGGTTCAGACAGACTCAGTTGTTTCAAGGTTTGCAGAAGGAAGCCTGAACCCTTTTTTAGAAGATAAAATTATGCCTAAGGAGGGGAACTAAATGGAAAAGATTCTATTAACAAAGTCTGAGACAATGAAAGCATTAAATATTGGGAGACGCAAATTTGAAAGCTGGTATCCATTATTTAAAGCTGGAACCCATTACATCCACAAAAACCCAATCAACTTGAATAGTCCCAGACTATGGGATCTTGAGAAGGTAAGGAAAACATTGATGCAACCGCCAAACACTTTGGCCAGATTATTAAAATAAGTAACTTTTTCGCCTTACTGCATTCACGTTCCCGAGGAAGAACAGTATACTGTTTACAGATGGATTTAATTCCATCCGTGGCCCAGGAGCCTCCTGGCACGTACCAATCCCTTAGGCAAGGCGGTCCACGAGAGGGCAACACGTAATCCTCCGCACCGTTAGGAACACCGATACCTCGGTAAATCTGGAGTAGTTCTCCAGTTGTTTGGAAGCCACTCAATCGACTGAGTGGAGAGGATAACAACCTCAAACACAACCAGACGGGGAAGCCCGTCACCATCGGAGAAACAAATGATTACTCAATCAATCAATTCAAAGTCAAAGCTTGCAGATTATAAAAATTATCACAAGCAAGCAAAGGTTCATATTGAAGAGCTAGAAGCTAAGTTAAACAACAAGGCTCTTTCACTTCAAGATTACAAAAGGGACTACGAAAGAAGGGTTCAAGAGCATAACAAAGAAGTCGATTTTCTTCTTAGAGATTTGACAGTTTTGTTTACTACAGCAAAAAGACAAGTTGTAGAATTATTTCCAATCAACTAAAACCCAGCCCCATTTACTTGGGGCTTTTTTATTTTAAAATTACAAAAAAATGATTAATTCAAACCCTATCTCAATAGAAGATTTACCTATAAGAATACAAAAACAAGAAGAATGGATTTCATTTCAAGAGCATGACCAAGAAGTTTTAAAGTTAAGAGGTAAAGGAAAAGTTGGAACTGCACCAAGTCCAGTTATTTCTCTTGAAGATGCAAGACTCGAACTAAAGCATTATTTAAGGGATGGATGGCAAATTAAAACTTAATTAGCTGGGGAGCCTGATGCCCTATGAGAGAAAGGGCTGAAAGCCATAACCAAAGCAGGGCAGTTCTTAATTTCACTCCGAGGTTAATTACTGACTTATCCCCCAGCTCGAAATTTAATTAATTTTCTTATGCCAGATTATGTGCCAATCGGTCAAAAATTCCCACTTGGGAGTCGTGTCAACAAAAAACGAAATGTGGGGATGAGTATTAAAAGAAGCTCCATTAATGGAGAGGTAATTTCTGTAGAAGAGAAATTAAATACAAGAGGTAGAACTTGCTATTACTACACGATCCGATGGGTAGACCAGAGGGTCTCAAAACATGCTCAGCATATCTTGGTTGCATCAAATGACAAAACAGGTTGAATTTTCATTTATTAATTACCCCTAGCTATAGTGAATAGATGGCCGAAGGGTCATTTCTTTATCGGAGTTAAATCATGGGTCAACTAGCTGACCGCTTAAGAGCCAACCTTAAAAAAGTTTCAGCATCAGATGCAAAACAACTAAGGGAACTGGACAAACTATTAAAAGCCAAATTACCTCCTTCATAGGAGGTTTTTTTATTGGTACTTTTTTTTTAAAGCTTCTTCCTCAATCATTGTTGCAAGCATCATTTTTGAGGCATCTAATAAATCCAGCAAATGTAAACTGACAACTTTTAACTCATTTATATCTTCGATGTTAGAAATTAATCTCTTCATTTTTGCCATCTCAAATTCATGAGAAAGCATTTGTAATTCATTTGCATTTCCCTCTTCCATCAGATAGCAGACTAATATTTATACATTGAGCTTATTACGGACGTGGCTGAAAACAATTACCCCTCAGGAATTTATGCTCCCCAAGATGATCCATTAACTCCAACCAATGATGATAATCCAGGGGACGACCCCTCTTGGATCACTTCAGAAGTACTTGATATGTCTGAGAATTGGGCTCCTATCGATTGTTGCGTTGGTGGAACCCAATACTTTAGAAAGTACGCTGCAGCCTTTCTCCCTCAGGAGCCAAAGGAAGACGAAAGTGCATGGGAGCGAAGAGTCTCTCACAGTACTTTAAGTCCTTATACGGTAAGAATTGCAGAGCAGGCCGCTGGTTTAATTCTAAGAAAGCCGATTCAATTATCTAGCCAAAATGAAGGTGGAATATTAGATCCTTATTGGGAAGAGTTTGCTGAAAATATTGATGGATTTGGAACAACCCTTGATAGCTTTGCAAGAAAATTAGCAATCAATTCTGTTCTATATGGACACAGTGCAATTTTAGTTGATTACCCATCGACTGAATCAGCATCAAATCTTGCAGAAGAAAGAGCATTAGGTTTAAGACCTTATTTTATTGAAGTAAGCGCAAAGAATATTCTTGGTTGGAGGAAGTCTCAAAGTAGTCCAATTGCTCCTATCACTCAAATTAGAATCAATGAACTTGTGACCGAGCCATTAGGCGCTTTCGGTGATCAAGTAATTAGGCAAATTAGAGTTTTAGAGCCAGGCAGTTGGAAAGTTTATAGAAAGATAGAAAATCAAGATAAATGGTTTGTATATCAAGAAGGTGAAACAAGTGTTGGAAATATTCCTTTAGCAGTCACCTATAGCCAGAAAGAAGGTGAATTAATAAGCAAACCTCCTCTTTTGCCTATAGCTAATTTAAACATTGCTCATGGTCAAAGGACTGCAGATCTTAGCCATTCACTTCACGTCGCTGCCTTGCCCATTCTTGTACTACAAGGATTTGACGATACAGATAATGAAATTGGCCTAAGTGCTAACTCAGCAATTCTTTTACCGCCTGAGGGAAACGCCAGCTATGTAGAGCCAGCCGCAAGTGCATTTGTAGCTCAACAGGGATTTATTACTGAGCTAGAAAACCAGATGTCTAATTTGGGTATCAGCACATTATTCTCGCAGAAAATGGCAGCAGAGACGGCTGAGTCTAAGCAATTATCAAGGAACGATTCTGACTCTTTATTATCTGTAGTTTCAAAAGATCTACAAGCTTGCTTACAAGAAGCTTTTGATCATGCTGCCTCATTCATAGGAATTGAACCTCCTATTGTCTCACTAGATAGAGACTTTGACCTGGCCCAGCTAGATGGAAACCAAGTTCAACAATATACTCAGCTTTGGATTAATGGGGCCATAACGCATGAAACCCTTCTTGAGATGTTGAAACAAGGAGAGGTACTTCCTCAACTTGATATTGAGACTGAGATTGAACTGACCTCACAGAATAATTTAGGAGCTGCAATTATGACTACTGATGCACCAACAGAAACAGAACTACCTGAAGAGGCAGTAACTGAATGAACAGCTAAAAATCACGATTACCCCTAAGCTATGGGAATATCTATTGCTTGCCTATGACTGAAGCACCAGCGAAAAAGCCAGACGAGGTTAGAAAAAACCCTTTTCAAAAATTTAAAGATGGCCTGGATGATACCACGACTACACTTATAAAAATTGTAGTGCTTGGGTGGAGCGGTGCGATCTTAACTTTAAATTACGTTTCCATCCCAGGAATACCACAACAGAAAATTGATCCAACATTCATAGCTTCAGTGTTTACAGGGGTTCTGGCCTCCTTTAATATTTCAACCACTTCTAAAAAAGGTGATGAAACTAATAAATTAGACGAAGGTAAAAGTAATACAATAGGAGGGGCTAATTATCAAACAATTAGAGTGGAGACACCGATAAAGATTATTCCAGTAGAGCCTAAAATCGATCCACTAACCCAGCGTGAGGTGGACTTGCAAAGCGGTCGCTTAAAACCATGAAAAAACTATTCATTCCATTCATTTTTTTTCTTGCCATCAATCCAGCAAACGCTAATGGCTTAAGAATGAAAACAGTAAACAGTGTTCAATTGACAGTTGACAACGCCCTAACAAATAGCACCCGTGGAGCGAGCTCCTATAGCCTTACTACAAATGGTGTCACTGCATCATCTTTGGGTGGCCTAACACTTGGGAACAATGCCACAAGTGCAACGCTATCAGCTCCCACCATTGCTCAAACCACAGCAGGCCAGCCAACTTCTGTCCAAATGTCATTCACGCTTGGAGATAATGTTAATGCTGTTAATGCAGGTGTAGATGTTTCTAGTGATGGCTTGTTAGTGGATCTTCCAGCTTTTTCTAATGTTGTCTCACAATCTGGGGGCGTAAAATCTACCTTGGCCGGGACAGTAAGTGGCACAACTGCCGCTGTCGTGGCTGGAGGCGCAGGTACCAGTGCTATTGCTTCTATCTCAACTGAGCTGACTGTTGGAGATTGGTAGTGAAAAGATTACTGCTTTTACTTTTACTTTCTCACCCTGTAAAGGCAGTTCCAGTGATATCTAATTTTGTCCAAGGCCAGTCTCAAGTGACTACTGAGAGTACCCAGACTACGAGAGAAATTCAAAAGATTTATTCGTATTCAACGGGATCAACCTGGAGTGTTTCAGGTTTAAATATTGAACCAGTTTCAGCAGATCAAGTAATCAGCCCTACATATAAAACTATCAGTGAAAATACTATTAACAACGTAACAAGTACATGGACAGGAATTGATCTTGCAAATAAGCCATTATTTAAACAAACAATCCCAGGAGCAAATATGCAATACATGGAAACGATCAGTCAGCCTGGATTGACTTCTGTTCTGGAATTAGATAGGACAACGACTACTACATCTATTAGCACGAGCATCTCTACATTTAGTCAGTGAACTATAAATTTACACCTCTACTTCTTGCCTTAATTTGTAATCCTGTTTCAGCAGATAACTATAGTTCAACATCGGCCCCGACTTCTAATGTAAGTGGGTCAATTTCGAATATCGGGGTGATGAATATGCCTACCCGTCAGTTTCAAAATCAATATGGGAACGGGATTGTTTGTCAGGGTGAAACGTTTGCAATTCAACCCTATATCTCAACTAATATGAGTTTTACAAGACCATACAGAGAAACAAGTCCTCAATATTTATTTTCTAACGTAGATGCAAATGAGGATGGAGATCCAGACAATCCATCTCAATTAATTGGTGAAAGATATGCAGCAACTGGACAGAAAGATTCATTCGCCATTACACCAGGAATAAGCCTTTCATGGAATATTCCACTAGATAGACGCGCCCAAAAGTTATGTAGAAAACTGGCAGCAAAACAGGTTCAATTTTGGGAGAACCGAATTGCAGATCAACGCATTAGCTATGAATTAGGCAGGATAAAGCACTGTAAATCCTTATTGTCAGAAGGTGTAATAATTACAGGTAAGTTTGCGGCTATATGTTCAGACGTTTCTCTAGGATTGCCACCAAATTCTTTACCTCAACACCAGCACAGTATTACCCCTTTAGAGAACGACGTAAAGCCATAATTGCTCTGTTCTTATCTCTCTGAGCTAGTTTTCTATCATTATAACTTTGTACTTTTTCCTTTTTCCCTATCAGCTTAAATATTTTTTTTGCAATTTTTTTTGTGGCTGGGTTTACTATTTTGAGAAGGATTGAACTTGCAGGCTTAGCAGCTAAAACCACGGTTGCAGACACAAAAGTTGTTGCAGCTACGGAAAGAACCTGAGAACCTGGGGGAGTAAAATTCTGGGCTAATTCTCCGATACTTATATTCTGCCAAACTGTTTGACATTCACCTTCAATATCTCTTACATAGGCTTTAACTCTTTTAGTCTGTTGTGGCCCTAATGCTCCAATAGGCAAAGCATCAATAGGAGGACAATCTAAAGGGACATTCAATGCTAATTCTAATTCTCTTTTGTTGATTGCATCAAGGTTAAGATTCTTTGGCACATTGTTTTTTTTATCTTTTTTACTATCTTTTTTTACTGTTTCAGCTTTAGTTTCCTTCTCTGTCATTTCTGACAATTCATCACTCATAGCTTTAATATTTTCTCTTGCCTGTTCTTCAAATTGCTTTTTTAAATCTTCATTTAGTTTCTCTTTTTGTTCATCAGATAATTCATTTACAACTGAAGGGGTCAAGATCGGAGGGTTAAAAGAACCAAACTTAAAATCACAAAAGCTTGAATAACTTCCTTTATCGAAATTAAAAACTTCTTGTGTTGCAAAATCTTCCCTAGCTTCTACACAAGGAAGATCAATAATTGGCTTTGGGAAATTAAAAGTTAATCGTTCAACTGAAGGAATATTATTTCTTATTGGTAAAACAGCTATGTCAGGGATACGAGGTTGATTTATTCCTATCTCTTTAATTTCCACTTAGCAGTCATTCCATTGTTTGCTTACGTCAGAACCTAAGTTTCCCGCTGTTCGAGTTGCTTCTGAGAAAAACAGCGCTGCAAAAACTGGGCCAATAATAGGTACATGACTTATCGCTGGGGCAGTAGCAGCACCTACACCAGCTCCAACCATCTTTCCATTAGCCTTTCCAGTTAAACCAAGTTCTAAACACCTTTGCTCTTTCGCTGTTAACCCTTCAGATCCTTCTTCAATAATTGGCCTGTAAGCATAAGCAACTGTTTCTTTATGCCTGTAAGAATTTGATTTTTTTATCTTCCCATTAAAGGTTGGTTTCTCTTCTTCTATATCTTGATATTCAAGAAGCGTTTTTGGTGAATGCTGGTTTTGATTTATGGCCCAAGAATGTCCATCTTTAGTTGTGTCAGATCGAATTGAGAAACTTGAAAAGTCAGTAGAAGGAAGGTTGCTTGCAATTCGCTCAATTCCTGAGCTGTCTTTATCTGCCAGGAGTTTTAGTGTGTAAAACGAATTCCCAACTAGACCAAGGCCCAAGACCAAAGCCACAAGTTGGGATGTGTCTTTGATCATAGTTTTACCCCGCCAGTCATTGAGGGGATAGAGGGCACAGGAGGTAAAGCCTTCTCTACTAAATCAGGCAACGCCTTGTTAATAAGCCCCTCTATTAATTTCTCTCTGTTGAAGTAGCCATATAAACCAGCTCCAACAACAGATGCAGATAAAAGAAAAGAGACGACGCTTAAGCCATTAAAGATTTTACTCATTCTGTTTTCGTGGATTTAGCCTTAGTAGCTTTTGGTGCAGGCGCTGCTTTTACTTGCTCATCTGGTACTGTTTCAAAATGCTTGATTACCTTATCCCCTATTCTGGTTTCGGTGATTAGTTTTTCCATTTAAGATTAGTCCTAAGGAACACGAATCAATTCTAAACAATTGAATGAAAGGCAGCTCAAATTGTTTATAAGACAAGCATTCAGCTTGGAAAATATTTCTAATGACATCATAAAAAAAACTGATCCTGCACTTCTTCAAGCAATGGCAAGAGTCAGAGAAGTGGTGATGAGATTGCCAGAACCTTCATTAATGAGAGACATTGAATGGCGAAAGATGCAAACAGAAGTAGCACAAATATTAAAGAGCTTAAATGATCAATTTGCTGCAAATATCTTTAACGAGATGAGCTTTAAATATCCAGAATTAAGAGAACAAGCTCAAAAGATGATTGAGCAAATATCATCAACAAAAGTATTTCCTGGCACAGCAGGAGAAATAAGAAACCTCCCCTCAGGTGCAATTAGTCTTCAATCAGTTGAGATTCAAGAAAGTGCTAAAGCTGCAATCAATAGCGTAAAAGTAAACAATAAAAGGTTGGTTGATTTATTTGCCTTGCAAGATGCAGATATTGGAAGAATAGAAGTTTTACAAGATGTTATGACACCTTGGATAAAACAAAATTTAAAACCTATAGATTCAATTGTTAGAACAGGTATTTTACAAGGAGCCAGCACAGAATCTATTGCTGACAATATTGGAAAGGCAATGGTTCAAGGAGTCAGAAGAAGAGGAGAAGAAGGAATAAAAATGATCTTTACAGGAAATGATGCAACTAAAAGAATAAGGGCTCAATCTAAAGCTATAGCAAGAACAGCAATACAAGATTTAAACCGTCAAGTAAATGAACAGGTATGGAATGCAAATGAATTTAGCAGTGATTTAAGATGGGAATGGGTTGCTGCATTTGATTCAAGAACATGCCAAGTATGCGGTCCTTTAGATAATATTCAAAGAAAGAGTAGAAGCTCATTCCCTGACTATCCAATTCATGTCAATTGCAGATGTCAAGTAATATTGGTTGACCCAAGTGATCAAGATATAAGAGCAGGTATTGATGTAAGTCCAGAAAAGAAATTTGATAAAAAAGGTGGCAGAGAATATAAAACACAAATCAATGTGAAAGGTGAAAGATTATTCAGAAAAGCTTTTGATGTAAAAGGAACAAATCCAAGCTATGGAGATTTCTTGGCTCAGGCTGATAGAAAAACTCAAGGCATGTTTTTTGGTGGTGGCAATGCTGGAAGTATTAGAGCTGAAAGATTTAATTCATTTATTAAATCAGGAATGGAACCACGAACAGCTTTGCAAAAACTAATAACAAATGCACCAAGACCAACCCAACAACTTAGAAAAATAGATATTGAAAAGATTAAATTTAAGACGATTAATAAAGAACAATAAAAGCAAAATATAAATAAAAATTACTATTCCTTAGGGGTATTTAATATACTTAAGTCAGCTCCTGTGGAGCTTCTTCTTTATTCATACTCCATGTCAGAAAACGCCGAGGTGAACCCTGTGGGTGAAAGTCCTCAAGCCCCTGTGGGGTCTCTAGCCTCTGACCCTGAGATTCAAAGATTAAAAGCGCACAACGCGCAATTAATCCAAGAAAAGCAGTCAGTCAGTGCCAAGTTTGATGCTATGCAGAAACAGATTCGGGATCTGGAAAACCTCCAATCAAAGGCCAAGCAATCCAAGCTAAAAGAGCAAGGAGAGTTTGAATCTTTATGGAAGGAAGCACAAGAGAACAACGCTGGTTTAAGTAAAAAGATTTCTGATCTTGAGCAACAGCTACAAGAAAAAGAAAATCAATTTACTCAGCAACAAATTAAAGCAAAGGCTGTGTCAACTTTTCAGCAGGCTGGGGCGCAACAGCCTGACCACATGTATCAATTACACGCGGATAAATTAAGAATGAACGGTGAAAATTTAATGGTGGTAGATGGAGGCATCGAGACACCGTTAACTGATTTTGTCGGGAATTTGAAATCCACTGAAAGTCCCTTTGCTTATATGTTTAATAGTTCTGGTGCGAAAGGTATGGGTGCAGTTGAATCTTCTAAATCAGTTGGTGGTGGAGAAAATCCTTACTCAACTGGAAACTTTACTGAAGTGGTCAGATTGGAAGCTGAGAACCCCGAATTAGCCGCCCGATTAAGAGCACAAGCAGCCAAGTAAACTTTAACCCTTATATAAATGGGAATCTTTCAAGGCAACTCAGGGACAGCCCCTAATGCCAGTACGTTTACTTCTGATATCGATTCAGCTACACGGTTAGCTACATCAGCGCCGTTTGCTAGATATTTAACAGAAGAGATCTTTCAAAAAAGTGCATTTATTCAATCTGGTGTAGTCCAAGTTGACAGCCGTTTGAATAACATCACTGGAAGCCGCATTGAGCTACCGTTTTTCAATTCTTTTTCTCCTTATCTTCGTAGGGCTTTCTGCTGGTAACAGCAGGAATGGAGAGGGTGAATTGCTGGAAATCCTCCAAATTTAAAAGGACAATCAGCAGCCAAGCTAGACCACAATCTAGAAGGTTCAACGACTAACTCCCGACAGGCAACTGAGTAATGGAGACACGAGTGCCCTCCACAGAACTAGGTTTTACCCAAGCTGTGAAGATATAGTACTGAACTGCATCAATGGTAAAGATGCAGAACCGAGAGATAAAGAGCTCTCGGGATAACAAAATTGACTGAAGAAATTGTAAATTCGTCGGCCACCTGGGGGACCAACTCTGCGGGATTTTACACAACACAGAAGACGACAGCCAGTACTCAATACGCTACTATCACCACTCGCGGTTTTGCGGTGTCGAAAGATGATCTTTCAGCGGTGCAAACAGGAGAGGACGCATTAGCTAACATCAGAACCCAACTGGCTGCAGCTATAAACAAGCTTCAAACTTCCAAGTTGACATCTATGTTGACAGGAATTGTTGGACCTAGTGGGCCACTTGCAGCAACTAATGCTGTTAGTAAGGCAGCAACAACAGGGACATTGGCTGAAACCAACTACCTTAGTGCAGCCAATGTGATTGAAGCAAAATACAAACTTGGGGAAAAAGCTAGTGATGTAACAACCATTGCTGTTCATCCGCTAGTTGCTGCCTACTTAGAGCAAGTGGGATTATTAACTTTCTCTACTTCTTCACTTTCAACTGGAACTCAAATCCAATGGGGTGGGGGAGGCGTTAACATTGACAACACACAAGTTGGCAAATTTGCTGGCTTGAATGTTGTTGTTGATGAACAGCTTCCAATTAGAGGAACCTCAGGGCAGCATCAGCAATTCGTTTGTTATCTGATGTCAAACGGCTTAATTCGCACTGGCTCGCAGTTCCCTCTTTTGATCGAGGAAGAAAGAAACATCTTATCTCTGCAAAACAACATGGCTGTGACATACAACAATGTCATGCACGTCATAGGAACGTCTTGGGCTTCTGCCAGTGATGGTCCTGACAACACAGCGCTTGCAACTGCCAGCAACTGGTCAGCCGCTTTCACTGAAAAGAGAAACATACCTCTCGTAGAGCTAGTCGTGAACAGTCCGTTCGGTTCGACTATTTCTTAGTAGATTTTTCTATTAAGCCTCGCTAGGCTAAAGATGCTTCAGTTCCGATTTGCTGGGGTGGTGCTTGATTAAAAAAATGGTGGATTAGGGGGGCTTGCATTCCCCCCTTTTCCATTTGTATTTTTCTTTTAAACCTATGTGTGGACTTAAAAGGATGATGTTTTATAAGGGCACACCATATTCAAAAAATTCAAGGTCTAAAGTAATAAATCTTCCCCCTAGAGAGGCGCAATTAAAACAGTTACAATTAATTTTAATGGGCTGGAAACTTCTTTATTCCTATGACATTTGATTCAACGCTGGGAGGGAAAGACGCAACATCTTATATTCCAGTTGCTACAGCAGATAGTATTTTTGCTAATGGGCATCAAAACGATGAATGGGCTGCATTAACAACTGCACAGAAACAAACAGCCTTAATGGCATCTACCCAAAACCTTGAAGTCCTTTCTTTCCTTGGGGATCGTTGCTCTCCTGCGTCAGATGATGCAAATGTTGAACAAGCTTTGCAATGGCCAAGAAAGAATGCAAGTTGCAAAGGTATCTTAACAACAGCAACTGCAATTCCTTTCCCAGTGCGTCGCGCTTGTGCAGAATTAGCATTGGCGTTACATAAAGACTCAGATGCAATTATTGGAGGCGCAAACAATGAAACAAAAGGTTCTTTAAAGGTTCAACAATTAGGAGAATTAAAGCAAGAATTTTATGATGTAAAAGAAGGCGCTTCCATCAAAGTTGATGCATCTGGCCCAATCGTTTTACAAAGATTTCCCTGGTTAGTAGATGTTTTAAATTGCTGGTTAGTTGGTAGCTTTGGTGCAAGCAAAGTTCTTTTGAGGGTTAGAAGCTAATGGCAGCTCAACAAGATTCCTGGGCAAGACCACTAGCAAAATCGCTAGTAACTGCCTTTAAAGTCCCAAGCCTTTCTTTCATAAGAGTCTCAACCTCCTACAACACAACGACAGGAATTACAACAGATTCAGAAACTACTTATGCAGGAGCTGGAGCGTTAATAAAAACTACTAACGATAAGGAAACAGGTGAAAACTTTGGCATTGAAACATTGCATGCTTACATTGACATCCAAGGGATTGGAGATATTTGGCCAACTACAAATGATTTGATTTCTTATGACAACAGAATATGGAGGATACAAGCAATCGACCCTCAATATTCTGGTGACACAAAATACACCTGCAAAATCAGGGCATCAGCTAATTAAGCAGGGCAAGCCTCAGGATTATCAACGTCGTTTCCTTCTTCTTCTTCAATAAAAGAATTTAATTCATTTATTCTGCTTTGCTTGTCGTTAAATTGAGCAACCAACTCTAGACAAAGATTTTCTGCTTTTTGTCTGGAGGCGGTAGCTTCTTTGTGTTGAGCTTGTATAGATTCACATTCTTGAATTAGAGAATCACGTCTTTCAGTTAATTTAGACATAGAGAAAAGAATAACAATTCAATTGTAGGTTAAAGGGTTTCCCCTGACATTTACGGTCAACACTATGATTTCCAAGTACCCGATACGTTCGTATGAAACGAATCAACAGTTTTCCATGCACCATTTACTAATACTGAAGCGCTATCAACGGTTTTCCATGCACCGTTCACCAATACATAAGCATTTAGGGAAACACCTGCACTATTTAAAGCAGCAAAAGGAGTTGTGAAATCATAGTAATCAAGAGACTTACTTTCAATGCTTGACTTTGCATCAACTACAAAATATGGAGTCGTGAAAGCGTAATAGTCAAGACTTAGAGTTTCTGCCTGGGTTGGTAATGCCATTAGCTTTCCTCTTCAGTGGTTGCTTCTGCCTCCCTTAATTCTTTAGCCTTAGCGTCGTCCTCTTCCTTCTTCTTTTCCATCTCTTCATAAGCCTTTTTTGATTCTAGTGTCCTATCTATTTCAGGAGTTAAATCCTCAATTGTTTTATCTTTGGGGAGTTGAAAGATCATTCTCTCTTTAGTTTCAGAATCTACTTCGACTACATACTCTGTTAAACCATTAGTAAGAATTTCTGAATCAGACGAAATTAATGTGTAAGACATAGTTCTAGTAATTAAGCTTGTGTGGCTGACATATCATCAAAGATACCAAAATTCCAATCAGAAGTACCGTCACCATAGCGTAAGTAAACATCAACAAAACCTGCCGAAGTTGGAGTGAAATTGACGGTTATCTCACCCCAGGTATATGAGTTATTAGTCGCTGAAGATAAGTCATTCGTCAAGGAAGATCCCAGACCAACATTGGAGCCATCGACTCTCAAAATTACATGACTGGTAGTACCACCACCATAACCCCAGACAGAAACTGAAGCTTGCGACCCTGAATTGACTGCTACCTTTCCGACAAGAATCTCTTGAGTATAGGCGGTTTGACCAGCATTATAAAATTTCCATGATACCCCTGTATTTGTATGTCTATAAGTTGTATCTGGTTGAATATACCCTGAATTGGGGTAGGCGTTATAAACAGAATATCCTCCTGAATTTTTAAGTCTTAATAAAGACGTACCATAAACATAAAATTTATTTGAACCACCAGCCCAATCGATTGCAGTGTCTGTTAAGTCTACTTGCGATGAGTTAGTTAAGTAGACCTGAGCATCAAGATCACCTGAATTCGTTGTAAGCTTTCCGCCACTTACATTTAGACTATAGTTGTAATTACCCGCATTCTCGCCTGGATGACAGAGACCAGGAGCAAACTGTATCTGATTATCTATGCTACCTATCGTAAAATTCCCACTATTGGCTTGAAAAACGGGGGAAGTCTGTTTAGCATCGACCGTATGAAAAATATATCCACTACTATCATTACCTAACACACCCATATTACTTCCATTGTATGAAACGTTTAAAGTCTCAGCCTCTATTGCTGTAGCGAGGGAGTTGTAGGCAAGAACAAGAGCTCTGTTTCTAGTATGTGAAAGGTAGAGGGATTTGAAAGGCGTATATCCATACATATATTCCAGCCTTAACGCTTCCCCACTATTACAAGTAGACCTAATTTTAAAGAAGTCTCTATCTGCGTATGCACAAGGAAGATTGTAGTTATAGCTAGGATTTACTTGTAATGCTTTCATGTAATTCGCTGTAATACCGTACACACAATTAGTACAGTGATTAACCACAAATTTCCAAAAACCTAAAGAACTTTGGCTATATATTCCATAATTGTCGCAATCGGTAAAAGCAAGTTGATTAAATTCTGGGTAATAAGTACTAGATTGCACATTCATTCCCTTATAGAATCGAACAAAACCCAACCTCTCTACCTTTGGATAATAAGCAGGGTATTGCACCTCTAAACAAGTACCTCTTGTAATTACTCCATCTAGATACGACATCGCACCAGTAGGCTGAGTAGACATTGATGTTCTATCCCACCCACCGCTAAAAGTTGTAAAGTATGGTGGAACTGCATAAGAAGAAGTCCCCTTGTGAATCCTGAACCAATAAGTACTAGAAGACAAATCTTGAGTATTGACCTGAGCACTATCTCTCTTTAACGTTTCACGCTTATAGATATCTGCGTTATTATTTGAAGCTGACCAAGAACAGGCTAATCCTTCTGCATAGTAGTTATATACATCAGCCTGTGAGTTAGCCCTACAAGAATGCAACATTACTCTTGTTCCATTAATTGATTCGATACCAAACCAATCAGGATCTGAAGCCGTATTTAATCCAATTAGACTGCTATGGGTTAATGAGTCGGCTGACGAACTAGCTTTACAGGCAATAATATTTCTAATCTTAAAGTTATAACTGGTTTGGGTGGAATAATCGGTGTATATAGCGACAGATTGAATACTTGAATTTAAAGCACTGCCAAAATCCTTAGTAATATTAACCCAACCTCCATCTCTTGCTCCTCTAGCTGATAGATCGATGGAATGCACGGGTGTTTGGCCTGCTGTATCAGTGCAAAGTCTTAAAGAATACTTCCCTGGTTCATGCCCTCCGCTGTTGTACCCAAGTGTTCTGTACCTTAAAGAAACTTGTTGATAGCCTGAAAGATTTAATGTACCTGTAGCCCAGTAAGCACAAAGAGTACCAGATGCGGTGCTAACAGGTATGGTAAAAGTATCACTTTCATTGCCTTCGCAAGTATTGCCGAGGGCATACCAATTATTAGTTGGCACTACATCGTGAGATGCACTACATCCATTAGCAGCAGTCCAACCACTCGTATGACCAAAACATGCAATATTTTCAGTAACTGCTGAACTTAATTGAACTCGCCTACCCGATAAGTTTACAAACTTACCTAAACCAAAAGAGCTACTACCATTGGTACTACCTGTATAACCATCAATCGTAAAAGTAGTAAGATCTACCTTTGTTATCTCGTGGGTTCCATTTAGTTCTGAATAAATGGAATCAAATACATAAATCGTATCACCAGTATTTAACTGGTGTCCCATGTAATAAGTGCCAGTAGAATCAAGAGAACCGTTATATGTAAAACTACTAGCACCTGTTGTGGTACTAAAAACAGCAGAAGTAAAACTTTCGCCTTGGGTCCATCCTCTTTGCCCCAGTAACTGAACTTTTCCACTACCAATTAATGTTGGATCAGGAGAAGCAATAAACCTAATCTCATCTGTTGCTCCCCAATAGCTCTCTTGTGGAGTCTTCCATCTCTGACTAAAAGAGGTTCCTGCGTTATTATCATTTCCGCCCTCTGGATCAACGTAATAAATAGTCATGGTAAATAGTTAGTAAAAGTGATAAATAGAACAGGTAGATTTACGGTGTGTATACAAGATATAGATCCCCGTCCGCAAATCCCGTAGTCGTCGAAGGCGCAGCTGTAGCAGTGGTTATTCGCCTCATTCCGTTTGCTGAACTTGCAACACTGTCAGCCGTTACAGTTCCAGTGACAGTAGCACCTGCTGACGTTGTTTCAAACTTCTTATTATTGTTATAGCTAAGTAATACGGCTCCGTTCTCATTCAATTCAGCCATCCATCCGCCTGATTGTCCTTGTATCTCTAATTGACTGGCTTTAAAATGTAAATCTCCTGTTCCTCTATCTTCAATAATACTGTGTGAACCTGTATGCTCAATCCTTAAATCTCCTGATGCACCAAGTTCTAATCTTGCATCATCTGCAAATCTTAAAGTGCTGTCAGATACGTCCCAAACACAATTCTTACTGCTTGTTCCTGTAAAAGTGACATCTGTTGTAAATGTTCCTCCAGAGGGAAGACTTGATGTAGGTGTTGCCCAAACGTTGTCACCGCGAAGGAACGTTGAATTGGAGGCACTTCCAGAAGTTCCAAGTCTCGCTACAGGTATTTGTCCAGTATTAGTTGCATCAG
>MDSZ01203171.1_pt1 | contig 18219 bp, 10 predicted proteins | sample 811201 | NCBI WGS metagenome assembly MDSZ01 (sample SAMN05326647, study PRJNA326480) | marine metagenome | isolation source: seawater | place: Indian Ocean: North | collected 2010
AGAATCGTGAGCAGTGCTATACGGTGTGTAAGCCTGTCTATGAGACTCGTACAAAGGAGATACCGTACACAGTGTGCAAGCCTGTCTATGAGACTCGTGAGCAGTGCTATACGGTCAACAAGCCAGTGTACGAGACTCGTACAAAGGAGATACCGTACACGGTGTGCAAGCCAGTTTACGAAACTCGTGAACGTCGTTACACGGTCTGTAAGCCGGTCTATGAAACGAGAACAAGAGAGATACCGTACACGGTGTGCAAGCCCGTGTATGAGACTCGTGAGCAGTGTTACACGGTGTGCAAGCCTGTGAAGGAGACTTGTGTCAAGGAGATCCCTTACACAGTGTGCAAGCCTGTCTGGGAGACCCGCGAACGTGATGTTTGTCGAACGGTTTGTAAACCTGTGCACTACACCAAAACAGTAAAGGTATGTGGAGGTCACTGGAAAACAGAAACATGTGAAGTGCCTGGGCCAGTGATCACAAAATGTATTCGTGAGCCAGGGTGCTGGGAGACGGATTGTTCCGGTCGGAAGTGTTACCGTCCTGGGAAAGTATGTCGGGTGAAGGAGCAGTGCCCACCTCGTACAATTTGCAAAAAGGTTTGGGTGCCAACGGTTTGTGAAAAAGAGGTGAAATGCGTTCGTTATGAGAAAGAGACTGTTGTTGAAAAGCAGTGCTACAAGGTCTGTAAGATGGTGTCTGAACAACGCATGAAGACGTGTACGTATACAAAATGCAAGATGGTCCCTGAACAACGTGTACGAACGTATCAGGTCTGCAAGATGGTGCCTGAGCAACGCGTGCGAACGTGTGAATACAAAGTCTGCAGAATGGTCCCTGAAGAGCGGGTGTGTACGTATCAGGTCTGCCGCATGGTGCCAGAGCAGCGTGTCCGAACCTGTTCATATCAGATTTGCAAGATGGTTCCTGAACAACGTGTGCGGACGTATCAGGTCTGTAAGATGGTGCCTGAGCAACGTGTGCGAACCTGTGAATACAAAGTCTGTAAGATGGTACCTGAGCAGCGTGTTCGGACCTATCAGGTCTGTAAGATGGTGCCAGAGCAGCGTGTTCGAACCTGTGAATACAAAGTCTGTAAGATGGTGCCAGAGCAGCGTGTTCGGACCTATCAGGTCTGTAGGATGGTGCCCGAGCAACGCGTCAGGACGTGTACCTATCAGGTGTGCAGAATGGTGTCTGAGCAACGCGTCAGGACATGTGAGTACAGGGTCTGTAAAATGGTTCCTGAGCAACGTGTCAGGACCTATCAGGTGTGCAAGATGGTGCCTGAGCAACGTGTCAGGACCTGTGAATACAAGGTATGCCGAATGGTCAAGGAACAGCGTTGTCGTGAGGAGTGCTACAAAGTCTGTACTATGACGCAGAAGAAATGTACGAAACAGGTTCCTTACTGTGTAACCAAACCAGTACATTACACTAAGACAGTAGACGTGTGCCGTTTGGTACCGAAAAAGGTTGCGTATACTGTGACACGATGTGTTCCGAAAACAGTCTATCGTGAGGTTCCATGTGAACCGACATGTTCTGCTGAACCATCATGCGGGGCAGGTACCTGACCAACACTCTCATTTTCCTAAACACACTGAATGTGTGTGCGTAGGGGAATAGTATGAAACAGAAAAGGGAGGTTCAGGGTGTACCCACTGAACCTCCCTTTTTGTTGTATGAATGAACGCACGTGATGTGTTATTCGGGAGGCAAAATCTTGTCCTTTCCCATCCACTGGTGAAGCGGTTGTGGAATCGTGATAGAGCCATCACTTTGTTGATGGTTCTCCAAAAGGGCAATGATTGCTCGGCTTACAGCGATTGCTGTGCCATTGAGAGTGTGGACAAAGTTCGTGCCCTTGGTTCCCTTTTTTTTGTAACGTATACCCAATCGTCGTGCCTGATAATCAGTACAGTTGGATGTGCTGGTGACTTCACCCCATTCACCTTTCTCACCACGACCAGGCATCCAAGCCTCAAGATCATATTTTCGAAAAGCTGGTCCGCCAAGGTCGCCCGACGCGGTATCAATAACGCGATATGGTATTTCTAAGCGATCAAAGAGCGTGCATTCGAGATTGAGAAGTTTTTGGTGTATTTCCTCACTTTGGTCTGGTGGTGTGAAGGCAAACATTTCAACCTTGGTGAACTGATGGACTCGATAGAGCCCTCGTGTTGCCCGGCCATGTGCGCCAGCCTCGGTACGAAAGCAATGGCTTATGCCACAGAGCATGATGGGGAGTTCATCGGCATCAAAAATCCGCTCATGAAATGCGCCACCTAACGTTATTTCGGCAGTTGCAACCAGAGAAAGGTCACTCTCATTGATAGAATAGATCTGCGTTTCGGGTCCACGCGGTATAAATCCGGTACCCTCCAGAATAACGTCTCGGGCAAGATCCGGCGTTGTCATCACGGTAAAGCCCTCGTTTAACAAAAGCTCAACGGCATACCGCTGGAGTGCGAGTTCGAGAAGGACAGCATCATTGATGAGAAAATAGAATCCATGGCCAGCGACTCGTCCTCCGGCCTCAAAGTCAAATAAATGAAGTTGATTTCCTAAATCAACATGATCCCGAGGTTTGAAATCAAATTCGGGTAGAGGTGTTGATCCACGACGGATTTCGACAGCATCATCCTCAGTTCCAATGGGAGCAGAGGGATGGGTCAGATTTGGTATTTGTTGAAGGATCGTATCACTCTCGGAAATGATCTCGCTCATTCGAGACTCAATGGCAGCGACTTCCTCTCGCAATCTTCGGCCTTCGGCTTTTTTTGATTCTTTCTCCGATTCATTTGCAGACTTACCGATGGACTTGCTTATTTGACCAGACTTCTGCTTCAGTTGATCGATATCGGCTTGGAGATTCCGCCTCAACTTGTCTAGTTCTGCAAATTTTTCCACATCCGCAGTCGAACCTCGTTGGTGGCAGTTCTTAGCGACAAGATCAATGTTATCTGTGACGAAACGGCGATCGAGCACGGGGCATCTCTCCTTTAGAAAAAATGGATAATGAAAAACAGGTTCTTCGATATACTATCCGGTATTGCTCAACTATGCAGTTTATGAGAGTGTGCCAAACAAATGCCTTCTTCTGCCAGTGCGATGTCTGATGTTGATTTTGCAGAGGTTTCTCAGTCAAGAAACACTGCAAAACAAAGTCAAGCAAGACCCCAGCCTCGCTACCATGTTGTGTTGTGGAATGATGACGATCATACATATGAGTATGTCATCGGGATGTTAGGCGTTTTGTTCGGTCATTCTCAGGAATGCGGATTTGCCATGGCCAAGAAGGTTGACAAAGAGGGGCGAGCAATTGTTTTGACAACAACAAAAGAACACGCCGAGTTAAAGCGAGATCAGATCCAAGCCTTTGGATCGGACATTCGGCTGGCCCGTTCGACGGGGGCTATGTCAGCCTCAATTGAGGCTGAGTAGATGCCACAGAGTACCTGTTCGCAAAAGATGGACCGCTGCGCATGGTTAGTCATTAGTGTTTTCTGTGTTATTCGTCTTATCATTGCAGCAATTCTTCCAGCAATGATTGATGAGGCATATGGTATCACTGTTTCGCGAAGATGGTCGCTATCGTATTTTGATCATCCACCAGTGTGCTTCAGCCTCGCTCGCATTGTGGCTTGGCTTGTTGGTTCAGAAAACATTTTTTTTCTACGGCTGCCATTTGTTTTCTCAGGAGCTGTGGTCGGTTGGCTGATCTATGACATTACTCGCTTGACATATGGGAGGGTGGCTGGTTTTTGGGCTGTTGCCTGGTATTCAATTGCACCTTTTTTTCTTCTTTCGGCAGGGCACTTTGTGGTGCCTGATGGACCACTTGATCTTTTTCTTTTACTCACGTTCAGGCTTGTGTTGCCCGACCTCTTAGATCCTCACGGCTCTTTGCATATGAAGCGTTGGCTTATGGCGGGAGGATGCTTTGCATTGGCATTGGCATCAAAGTACTTGGCGATTCTTTTTGGAGCTTCGGCACTTGCATTTTTGATATGCAGTCCGGGGCATCGCCATATATTTCGTTCACCTGTCTTGTGGCTTACGTTACTTGTAGCGCTTTTGGGCCTTGTGCCAACGCTGCTATGGAATGCGTCTCATGATTGGATATCGATTGGATTCCAGGCAGGACGAGCGGGAACGAAGGGAATGACCCTGCAGGTGAAAAACTTTGTGACCGTTCTTCTTGGGCAGATGGTGTATGTACTTCCAGGTACATGGCTTGTGATTATGTGCGCATCACTTACGAAGCTGTTCCGCCCCCAAAAAGTGGCGGATCAATTGTTTGCATGGTTTACGATCGTGCCACCTTTTGTGTTTCTGGTCATCGCAATCATCAGTCAGAGATCATTGCCGCACTGGTCAATGAGTGGTTTTTTGTTCGGATTTCCTCTGGTTGGGGCATGGACAGAGAAGATGCTGCCGAGATTCGGCTATTTCATCCGCACGACGTGGCTGGTCACAGCGGTCACAGTTGTGCTCTTATTTTTTGGATTTAGTCTCCAGTCACGATGTGCTTTCATCCCAAGGTTATTTTCGGGGCTCACAAGTGCTGATGTGAATTGGCAATTCCAGGAGTGGTCTGATTTGTCTGTGATGTGGCAAAGGATGCAGTTTCCAAATACAGCTGTTGTCAGTAATTGGGTAACAGGTGCTAAGGTAGCCCATACTCTCGGACCTCAAGTGAGGGTTCTACCACTTTCGGATCCACGACACTTCCAGTTTCTTTATCCATTGAAAGATATCACACTCGAGAAGCAGCTTTTTGTCCAGCCAGCAATACGTGGTCAAAGCAATAAAAGTATTGCTGAACTAAGAGCATTCTTGGCGTCTCACAACTTGCAGATGATTGAACCACCCACAATTATTCAGCAGATGGCGGGAGACTGGCAACGGTTCGATATTATTATTGTTCCGATTGGAAAAAAATAGTTTTGACTTGAAAGTCTTACCACTTAAGTCCAAAGCGGTCGCCATCCGATTTACCCCCAAGGCCACCTTTGAGAGGAGTGTTTCTTTTCTTCTTGACGGGAGGCATTTCTTCAATTTGTTCTTCAGTGTCTGAGCTGCTCTCAAGCTCTGATGTTTTGGTCTGCAGGGCTTTGATCGAGAGTGACATTCGTTGTTCGTCTGCGTCAACTGAGAGAACTCGACACTCAATGACGTCACCTTCTTTGACAACATCAGAAACACTTCGTATTCGTCGAGTGGCCAGTTCTGACACATGAATCAGCCCTTCAATGCCAGCTTCAAGTCTGACAAAGGCACCAAAGTCTGCAATTCTACTGACCGTCCCTTTGACGGTAGCCCCGGAATGATATTTGTCTGTGGCCTTCGTCCATGGGCTTTCAATAAGGTCACGAACAGAGAGACCTATTTTACCTGTCTGTCTATCAACTTTTTTGATAACAACCCGTACTTTCTGTCCAAGCTGCATCACATCGGCTGGCTTGCTGATACGATCCCAGGAAAGTTGGCTGACGTGAACCAGTCCTTCAACACCATTCCCAATATCAACAAAGACTCCAAAATCTCTGATATTTCGAACAATGCCATCAAGCTGTTCACCGATTTGAAGGGTTTCCAGCATTTTTGCACGTGCGTCGGCGGCCTGTCGCTCAAGTACTGCTCGCCTTGAAAGAACAAGTCGTCGTGCCGAAGGAACCAATTCCGTGACAAGGCTTTCAAGGGTCTGTCCAACCATTTCCTCAAGGTTTTCAACCCTCCACGGGCTGACTGCTCCGGCTGGCATAAAACCACGAAGACCACCAACTTCACACTCCAAGCCACCCTTGTTGGTACCACTGACACGGCACTCAACAATCATTCCTACTTCCAGTTGTGACCAGTCTTCAACTGCAATAGCTCGATTGGCTGGCGCTACCTCGTACAAACCATCTTCTTTGTTGAGCGAACCTATGCCGACCTCAATGGTCTGACCAACAACTGGGATTTCTTCATCTTGTTCAACAAAGCCAACAAGCTTCATTGCTCCCTGTCTTTGACCACCAAGGTCTATAAAAATAGTATCATGACCGATCGAAAGAATGGTTCCAGAGATTCGTTGGCCAGGTTCGAGCGGTTTGACTGTTGTGTTGGGAATTGAACGTTCCAATAGATCATCGACAGCAACACCATCAATGGCAGCCTCGAAGTCAGCATCCAAATCTTCATCAAGACTGGCACGTAAGTTAGGGACGTCTACCTGTTTCTTTGGGATGATGGCATGACTGAAAAGAGCACTTCGTTCTTTTTTTTCTCGATTGCTTTGACGTCGCTTCCGCTTTCGTGGACTTTCCTGTTCCTTCGGAAGATCAGACGATACTGTTTTTGCAGCTTTGGGTTGAGCCTGGTCTATGGAATTCGTGTCAGTTGCAGCTACCGTTTCCTTGACTGGAGAGGTGACATATTCCACTGTGGGTGAGAGTGAAGGTGGAAGCACACCATCTCTCTGGGTTCCTATGGGAATTCGTCGTTTAGGAACCGTTGTCTCTGGCTCGTTTACTTCTGGCTCGGTGCCGTCTGACATGGAAACATCTTGTTAGTGAAATGCGGGAAACAGGACTTGAACCTGCACGGTATTTACTACCACCAGGCCCTCAACCTGGCGCGTCTGCCAATTCCGCCATTCCCGCGGTATTTGATGAGGCCGAACGACCGACCTCCTTAACAATGAATTGTCAGGTGGTTTTCTGGCCAGTCAAGTCTGTTTGGCCTGATGACGTAATCACACAAATTCCTGATGGCACCAAACCAGTGAGTTTGAGCCCTGTAAAAATCGCTGCCGTCCATACAAGGTCACCTACCGGCATCCAGCGGTAAAAAGGGAGGGCTGCACTAAAACACGCAATAAGGCCCTCAAATGACCGTGGATACATGGAGCCAGGTACCCAGCAGGCTAAGTTTGTCGTCAAAAAAAACACGAGAGAACTAGCCAGTGCACCGCCAAGAATGGGCAACCATTTGCCTGAACGAGCAATTTTTCCAAGGAATATCGGCCATGTCATTGCCGCAAAGACAACAATACCCATCAAGAAACTACCGTAGGCTGGTAAAACAAGGTTGCTGATACCAATTGCGAAAATCGGTACAGAGGCGGCTACTAATGTATTCGGAAATACGGCACCAGCAGCCAGAGCCACCCCTGCCATAGGAGTAACATTCCAGAGCGGCTGTCCCTGCCAAGTGGGCTGCCAAAGGCGTCCAATGACGGCCACTGCCACGAACACAAACCACACAACAGCCAGACTTAATCGACTCTTCATGGACTCTCACGACTCCTTTTGGGAAGACGGATACACTACCTTTTTTTGACGGTATCACAAGCGACACAAACAGGACCCGACCTTCACGGAACAGTTTCGATGAAAAAAATTGCCCAGGAATGCCGGACACTCTCTGTCGAAAAGCTCCAATCGGGAACCCTTATTTTAAGATTTATTGTACCCGATTACAGCCAGAATGTTCTGACGAGTGAATCGCTCACGGATCTTTCTACGGTACTTGATGCCATTGATGCTGCCCCACCCCCAACGGGTCTCATCGTAGCTTCTGGCCGAGAAAACTCATTTTTTGCAGGCGCCGACATGAAACGGGTTGCTGGACTCAAATCATTACCAAGAGAGGAAATTGAAAGGCTTTGTGATACTGGCCGAGCCCTTTTTCATCGGCTTTTCTCCCGCCCATGGCCGACTGTTGCTGTTATTGACGGTGTGTGTCTCGGTGGTGGGCTGGAGTTGGCTCTTTCGTGTGATTTCCGTGTGGCAACGGATTCTCCCCATACATGTTTGGGGTTTCCCGAAGTGAAACTCGGACTTCTTCCCGGATGGGGAGGCACTGTTCGGCTCCCACGTCTTATTGGTGTTGGGCCAGCTGTAGAGTTGATTGCATCTGGAGAATCAGTACGTGCGGAAACCGCTCGACAACTCGGACTGGTTGATGCAATGGTCCCAGCAAAGACCGCCATCGAATCAGCATGCACTCTTATTGAATCATCCCAGAACCTTCAGTCACATTTGAGACGACGAGACACGTTGAGTTCTCCCGTGGCCATGGATCCAGACGAGCGAGGATTTCTGGAGGCAACAACGGCGGCAGTCATACTTGGTCGAACTGGGGGACACTATCCAGCTCCTCTATCTGTTCTCAGGACAGTCGTCGAGGGATCCACTTTGCCATTCGATCAAGCTGCTGCCCTCGAAAGCAGTTCATTTGCCACACTTGCTCACTCTCCAGAGTCCATGCAACTCATTCGGTTATTTCAACTTGGAGAGCGTAATCGCACTCATTCTGGATTGAATGATGGTCGGACGAGCAAGCCAAGAGAGATCAAGGCCCCGGCAGTCATCGGTGCAGGAATTATGGGAACTGGAATTGCAGCTCGTCACCTACGGTCTGGCTTTAGTGTAACCCTTGTTGACTCCCAAGCTGAATCACTTGCAAACGGAGTTGGTGGGCTTATTCATGAAGCCGCCTGGAATCGTGCGAAGAAGGCAGTTGATACCGATCGAGCCATGGAACTTGCAGGTAAACTCCAGACGTCGACTCGCCTCGATGTCATTTCTGAATGTGATCTTGTTATCGAAAGCGTGGTTGAACGAACAGATGTCAAGAAAGCAGTGCTTGCTGAGATTGAAGCGGTTGTTGACGAAAATACAGTGATTGCAACGAACACTTCTACAAATCCGATTCAGAAGTTAGCTGAAGTGCTCAATGAACCATCTAGGTTTTGTGGTATTCATTTTTTTAATCCAGTTCGGCGAATGATGCTTGTGGAAGTCGTTCGAGGGCCTGTGACAAGTGACGAAACGGTGATGACCGCTGTGGCACATGCAAAAAAACTTGGCAAGTGTCCAGTTGTTGTGAAAGATAGCCCTGGCTTTCTTGTCAATCGTATTCTGATGCCATATCTCCATGAAGCAGTAGAGTTGCTGAGAGAGGGTGTCTCTATGCAGCGTATTGATCGAGTCGCCCGTGACTTTGGGATGCCACTAGGACCAATTGAGTTGTATGACATGATTGGACTCGATACGGCTTTCTATGCCGGACTTGTGATGGCATCCGCTTTTGGTGATCGCATTGATGCCTCGCCGGTGATTCCAGCGCTTGTCAAGTCAGAGCGTCTTGGTCAAAAGACTGGAGAGGGCTTTTATCGATACAAGAAAAATCGAGATGGGAATTCACGGATGTCTCAGATTGAGCTTCCCTGTCCGGAAATACCATCGATGCTTGAGCCATATGCCCTCAAGCCAACAAACCCCAGCCAATCAACACTGATCGATCGTCTTATTATTCCAATGCTGCTTGAAGCCATCAGAGTTCTCGATGAAGAAATCGTGCAAGATGGGAGGGATGTTGATCTTGCTGTCATTCATGCGCTGGGGTTTCCAGCATTTCGAGGAGGTATTTTAGCCTGGGGCGATTCCATTGGAGCAAAAGAGATTGTTCAAAGGCTGAAGCCACTCTCTCATTTGGGGCCTCGAATGGTTCCCCCTGAGCGCCTCGTTGAAATGGCGAAAAAAAATAACACGTTTGTCAGTGAGAATTAGTTTGTATGGATGCCAAAACTTATCAACTCGAAAATTCACCAGTGGTTGTTGCGTGCTCTCGAACCGCAATCGGCAGAGCGCATGCTGAACGCGGTGTCTTCCGTAAGGTGCGTGGAGATGAATTACTCGCGTCAGTCATCAAGGCAGTCGTCCAAAAGAGCAACGTCGATTCCAACAGTATCGAGGATGTCATTATTGGCGCGACTCAACAGCATGGTGAGCAAGGAGGAAATATCGCGAGGTGTGTGAGTCTCATGGTGGGTCTTCCTTTTGGGGCGGCAGCTGCATCTGTTAACCGGCTTTGTGGATCGTCACTACAGGCACTTTCGCAGGCAGCCCATGCCATTGCTGCGGGAGCAGAAAACGTACAAATCGTTGGTGGTGTGGATCATATGCATCATCTTCCAATGGACTCCGCAGTCAGTATTCATCCGCAGGTTTTCACCCGTTCGAGCAAAGGAATGGTTTCGATGGGTATGACGGCTGAGTATCTTGCAAATGTTCATGGTATTTCTAGGGAAAAGCAGGAGTTGTTCGCGATTGAAAGTCATCGAAAAGCAGCTCAAGCAACATCAGAGGGACGGTTTTCAGATGAAATCATCCCCGTTCTGGGGCACGAGCCGTCTGGAGGTATTTGTTGGGTTGATACAGATCAATCCATACGGTTTGATTCATCTTTGGAGGCAATGGCTGATCTAAAACCTGCATTTTTACCTCGTGTTGGCACAATTACTGCTGCAACAAGTGCACCATTGAGTGATGGTGCTGCGGCTATGCTTGTCATGAGTAAAGCAGAGGCGGATCGACAACAACTCAAGCCAATGGGGAGAGTGCTTGGGACGGCAGTGGTTGGTGTGTCTCCGGCTCTTATGGGAACAGGGCCTGTCCATGCGGTCGAGAAAGTGTTGAAGCGGACAGGGCTAAGAATCGATGAAATTGATTATTTTGAGATAAACGAGGCATTTGCTGCGCAGGCCATCTATTGTTTGGAAAAACTTGGAATAAACCCTGAAAAGGTTAATGTTCATGGGGGTTCATTATCCATAGGCCATCCACTTGGTGCTTCAGGTGCGCGTATCGCGACAACTCTTCTTCATGTGATGCGTGAGCATGGCGGGAAGTATGGCATAGCTACCATGTGCATAGGTTTGGGGCAGGGTATAGCCATTGTTTTTGAGCGATTGGAGTGAATGGCAGGATGAATCCATCGGCTACAATCAAACAGGTCGACAAAAAAAATGTGTGTGGGCAGACAAAGGACTCACTCGCTCACTTAATAATGGCCCGGTCTTATGATTCATTTGATCGTGTGGCCTGTCTTGATGCTTCAGGTCAGTCAAGTCCTGTTTCGTGGGGCCAACTCTTTGCTCGAGCCCTTAAGATTATTGATTTATGTTCGGAATCAGGTCTACAACGTGGTGATCGTCTAGTGCATCTTGGGGCGCACTCCATTGATTGGATTGCAGTTGATCTTGCGTGTCTTCTCGCTGGTTTTGTTCACGTTGCATTACATGCAGAAGCAAAGCCAGAAGAATGGATTGATCAGTGTGGGTGGCTCCTGCCAAAAGGAATAATTGTTAGTAGCGATGTCACGATTCCTGCTTTATTGAATGTGGACGTGACAGTGCGTCTACCAAACGAATATTTTTCTCCTGGCCTCATTGAGAGAACGCGGATTCAGAATGAAATAGAGGAGAATATTCGGCAATGTGATCCAGATGCGCCAGCAGTGATCTTCCTTTCATCTGGCACTACTGGTTTATCAAAAGGCATCATTCATTCACAGAGAGCCTTAGCAGCAAATGCGAAGGCGTCGTCTGAGGTATTTCTTGATGAGCCAAACGATGTCCGATTGTCGTGGCTTCCAATGAGTCATGCGTTGGCTCGAGTTGGTGATCTTTACACCTCACTTGTTCGTGGAAGCTGTCTGAGTGTCGTAAAGAATCGGAAACATTTTCTTGATGCCTGCCATGCTTCATCACCAACAGTCATCCTCGGTGTGCCAGTACTGTTCGAGCGGCTCGAAAGAGAATATGTGTATGGGAAAATCCCTGATCTGCGCACTGCCTTAGGTGGACGCGTTCGCGTATGTGTTTCTGGAGGTGCGCCACTTCGTAAACGAACAGCTGAGTGTTTTCTGAGATCCGGGATACCACTTGTGGAGGGCTATGGCCTTGCTGAAGCAGGGCCAGTTGTCGCGTTATCAAATCCGCGGCTGAATCGGCCGGGGGCAGTTGGGCGTCCACTATCAGGTGTTGCTGTGCGTATTGACAAGCGAAGTGACTCGTCTGGTCAGTTGCTTGTGCAAACACAATCTCAGGCCTTAGCAGTTATTGAATCAACAAATACGGGGCCACGCGAAAAGGTGGTGCCAAAGGGTACCTGGCTTGAGACAGGAGATTTCGCAGCCCTCGCAGCTGATGGCCAGTTACAGATAACGGGACGTCTCTCTGAGGTTATTGCATTGAGTACTGGCATCAAAGTGTCTCCGTCGGTCATAGAGGCTGCGATTTCAGAGGATCAGTGTGTTGCGCAGGTATGTGTACTTGGGATGGGGTGTTCCTCTCCGGTTGCCCTTGTTGTGCCTGAGCCTGCTGTCATTCGAAAGGCCATCAAAAGAATGGGCGTTCGTGTGTTGAGTCAACGAGAGGCTCTTCGGCATCCCAAAGTATTGTCATGGTTATCTCGTCGATTAGCTCGTACGCAGGCCCATCTACCACGATATAGTCAGGTGCGGCGGGCAGTTCTCATTGGGCGACCATTTGACGTCGAACACGAGGAGTTGACGCCTTCGATGAAGCTTAAGCGATCAATGATTGCTACACACTTTTGTGCTCTGGTAGAGAAAATGAGAAAATCGTTGGAAGTCCACGAGGACGATGTAACGAAATACTATAAGGGTGTTGCATGTATTCCTGGGCGTGGACAGCAGCATCGTAAGAAAGATGCATCATTGAATCATTCATCATGGCTTTCATCAGTCGTATGGCATCCCGGGAAGGATGATGGGTTTGTGCATGCAGCGTTATGCTCTACGTCAGACTCTCATGAAGACATCACAGACATTCTTGATCGGACTGAAAAGGTAATTCGTCAGTGCCGGGAGGAAGGAATCCTGTATGATCCATTGCCTCATGTTGATAGCAGAAGACCACCAATCAATGATGCGCCACCACCCAGTGTAGGAGTCTTTTCTCAGTCAGCTGAAATTGCTCTGGGTGAGGCTGGATTCTGGGGACTTGCTGTTCCAAAAGAGTTTGGTGGTTGTGGTTGTTCGATGCAGGAACTTTCAAAAGCAATAACAAGAATTGCTTCTCTCGCACCGACGCCTGCCGGTATGTTGGCAGTACATTCTTCCATCGGGGCAGTTTCTACGATTAGTGAATTCGGCACCCCTGATCAACAAGCAAGGTTCTTGCCCGCGCTTGCCAAAGGGAATCCGCTATCGGTTTTTGGTGGTACTGAACCGGACGCTGGTAGTGACCTTACCTCGGCTGTAGCAAAACTTGAACGACAGGATGGTCGACTAGTTCTGACAGGAACCAAGATCTTTATTACAGGGGCAACATACGGTCGCCTTGTTAAGGTTCTCGCAAAGCAAGATGGTAAACTATGTGTTGTGCTTGCGATGTTGCCTGATTGTGATACGGAAAGTTTCAAACTTGTCGGTTACCCACTGCATCCTCTGAAGCATGCTCACAACAATGCTCTTCTCTTTGATAAATTTCCAATCCAAGAACAAGATGTGCTTCAACAGCCAGGTGACTCTCCAAATGCGATGAAGATGATCTGGCACAGCCTCAATCGTGGGCGGGTTACGCTTTCTGCTCAGGCCGCTGGCACGCTTCGCATATTGATAGAACATGCCAAAAACCATGCACACCGGCGTACAACATGGAAAGAACCAATTGCTTCCAGAGAACTCGTACAAGGTCGCCTTGGTCGCATGGCAGCATCTGTGCTTGCCTGTGAGAGTTTGAGCGCATGGGGAGCATCAGCGATCGATCTTGGGTACACGGGAGAATTTGAGGCGATCATTGCAAAGATTGTGGCTAGTGAATGTGTGCGAGCCGGTGCAATCGATGCTTTGGGTGTGCATGGCGCACGATCATTTCTTGTCGGACATCCGTTAGGTGATTCATTTCATGATCACTTTGCGGTCACGATTTATGAAGGTGAGAGTGAATTGCTTGGATTAGCGTTATTTAAGGGAATTGCAAAATATCACCCAAGTCTAGAACGTGACGCCGTACACCCCTTACTCGGGTGGCTTGTCTGGCAGACGGCGCGACTTGCTGGAAAAGGAAAGCGAACAGACAAAGCCATCCTTGATAAAACCTTGCGGGTTCATGCTCAAAATGCCCGTTGTCAGCTCCTATCAGTTGCCAGGCGAATTGATCGTGCCATTCGCCGATACAAAGTGGGTCTCGCCGAACGGCAACTCCTAGTTGCTGATCTATCTGCCATTGTTCGAGAGTTGGTGAGTGTGTTGGCGGTCGCACACCGGGCAGACGTATTAGGTGATTGCCAGACACTGCTGGCGGCTGACTGTTGGTGTCGATTGGCATTGGCCCGAGCTACTGGCCATCGGTTATCTGCAAGTGACCTCAAACAGATAGCGGTGCTTGGACAAAGAGTACTGGAAGCGTAGATGCCTACATATCAGTGATGTTGAGAAGACTGATAAGTCAACGGCAATGAGGCAAGCGCCGCCCCGGTCCATTTCACTATTCGCCACATCGGATTACGTGCAAAACAGTATTAAGAACTAGAGGAAATCTAAATACATGATGCTACGGAAGGTTCCATCACAAATGTTTCAACATACCTGACTCCTCTCCACATGTGTTGCCTATAGCCATGCGGTATGTTGCAGCAATCAATCGAGTACAGCCAACAAAAACGGAACAAGGTTTCGCTATCTGGAATTGTTTCTGTGTCCAAGCATTGAAAAATGCTGTGTAGGGGCGCCATGCCCGGGGAAGGCCCCCGACAGCATCCGTGCTGGGGTGTACCGCTCCGTGGTATTCGTTTTCCTGTGCGGATGGACCGTCAGGCTGAAACCGCTCCTTCGCTCCCGGGCATGGCAAAATTGATCAGATAGAAAGTGCATCGATTTTCTTCTGGAACATGGGCATTTCGTCTGAGATAAACGCGTTCCAGGCAGTGGGTTGCCAGAGCTCCACACAGACGGCTGCGCCTACGACAATCAAATCTGATTTGGGTTCGACAGCAAGAAAACCTCGGAAGCCCTCTGGAATGACCAGCCGTCCCCGCTCTGCCACACTGACAACTTTGTGTCGAGTTGAAAGCAGCCTGCCAAGTTCCTGAACTTCTTGGGTCCGCTGCATGAGCTTCCCGGCATGCAATGTGCTTTGAACAAGTTTGACGGCCGATTCGATATGTGGTCGCCATACATTTTCTGGCCACAACGAAAGGCAGCCTGTCTGCTCTTTCGCAAGAATGAGCTGAGGGCTTTGAGCAATCAGAATCTCTAAAAAAGTGGATGGAATTCCCAGTCGAAAACGCTGATCGAGTGTTCGAACGTATTCGCCAAGAATGGGTTTTGTGGCGGACATGTTCGATGCTCAGTGGGTAAAAGACCATGTGCGCTGACCTCCGCAGCTATTCAACAATCCATTTCGGTGGGCTATAAACCCACGGGAAAGTAGATTTAAAGCTGATTCAGGGCGGGAAACCCACAGATATCGTAGGTAATCCTGGGGATTTGGCAAGATCCCGTTTCAGCCGGAGTTTTGAGCGTTTTCGTGTTCAAACGTCACGTGAACAGCTTATCTGCCGATCAGACAATGGCCTCAGTTGCAGGTGTTGCAGGGAGCATCTTTTGCCACCTCGTCCTTATACGCCTTCAATGCTGCCGCCTCTTTGGAAAGCTTGAATTCAGGCCCGGAAGGAAAATACTGGATATCGTCTTGGAGATAATAGGGACTTGGTAACGTTTGTCCTCCAACGTCCACCTGACATCCAGCCATAAAAACGACAATGGAACAGGCGGTAACAGCTAACCAGAGAGTAGGGAGCCTGTTCAAAAGATGTTTTGACCGAGAATTGTTCATGAAAAATATATCGGTCGATAGAGGCCGTAAACTTTGACCAACCCATAAAATCCGCAACAGACTTTCACGTCGGTTTTATCGTCTTCGCCATTTTGACTATTTTCTCACTCTATTATCTCCAGGCGATAAAGATCATCTCCGTGTACAACAAAGAGATGAGTTTCAGCCAGTTTCGATCGAGTGGACTTGGTGCGGGTGGGCTTGGTGTCTGCATACTCACTCTACAGTGTGGTCTCTGTTGTTTCTCGGCCAGTGGTCAAGTGGGATTCGATCAGGACAGTACGGTTCCTCGTCAAAGCTATGATTTGGCTGAGACGACACTTGCACGCGGAAATTATCAGGAATCACTCAAAATTGCAGTGAAAGATTATCAAGGTGCTATGCGATTTGGTGGTCAGCGATGGATAGATTCAATTGCTTCAGCATCACTTGTAGGTGAATGCCACTACGAGCTTGGAAATCTTCAAGAAGCTTTTATCGCGTATGAGGATGCCATGCGTTTGGCAGTGATGTCTGGAGACTGGTTGATGTCCGTACAGTTTCCTAATCAAAGACTTCAGAGGCAGAGAAAAGCAGCGGTTGCAACATGGGGGCGCAGCTCTCGAAACGCAATGCCTGCGTCCTTCCCAGAGGTTGTTACAGTTCGCATCGGCACTGATATTGAGCAGGTACTGAAAGAAGGTGGCGTCCTTGCTGCTCCAGTGAATTATCCAATTAGGCCTCAGATAATCATGCGGGCACTTACGATAGCCATTTACAGACATGCTTCAATTCTGGGTGATCTTGCAAAAGAACGAATCGTTCTTGAAAACCTTATCAGAAGTCTTGAGAAAAGAGTGGCGCCACCAAATCACTATTCCCAGTCATGGGTCAACGTTGCCCTAGGAATGGCGATATGGGCTCAAGGGCGATCTGATGAAGCATTCAACAAACTAAAAGCTGGACTTTTTGCAGAAAACCAGTTTGATCATGAACTCACTGCATGGGCACTGCTTGGCATGGGGCGCATTGCGATTGAGCTGGGAAATAATGCGGAGGCAGCAAAGCTTTTCGAGGAAGCCACGTATACAGCTGCTGATTTTGGAGATGCCCGGGCCCTTGAGGAAGCATTTCATTGGGTAAACATTGCATATCTCGCTGCTGGTTCTCAGGGGATCCCCACAACCCTTACAGGAGCAGCCGCATGGTCGAAAGGAAAGCTCCCAATTCTTCATTGCCGCTTGCAGGCCGCACAGGCAGAACATCTTGTTCTTGCAGGAGATTCTCTGTTAGCTGCTAAGATCCTCTCAGGTGTTGATGCAAAGATCCTTCAAGGTGATCCAGGGCAGGGGGTATGCGGGGCAGAAGTGTTATATGGATCTTCATTGGTTGCATATAGCAGTGGAAAAATCCTTGCAGGTGATCGTGACTTACAACGCGCCATAAAGATCATAACTCCACGATCACATCGTCTCTTTCAGACACTGAAACTCGTTGAATGGGTGCAATCCTCACTAGTGTCTGATCGTGAAGCAAATGATATGTTTAAGATCCTGCTGGAGGACCCTGATCCTCGCTGTTTTACGCTTGATCCAGTGGGAACGCTTGCATCCATACGTACTCCACGTCAATTGGCCTATGAAACGTGGATAGCGGTAGCAGTGAATAGAAGCCTTGAGGAAGGACAGGCAGCAGCCGAAGTAGCTGCGCGTGCGAGATGGCTTCAGTCACAGCCTTTGGGAGGCCGTCAAAATGCTGTTGAAAAGCTTCTTCATTCGCGACCTGATGCGTTAAGTGAATTAGATGCAGATCGTCGTTCGTCGATGCTTGCTCGGTATCCTCAGTTAGCTGCGGCTTTGAATCAGATGAAGCAATCTGGGGATGTGTTAAGAAGACTTCTCAAAAAAGAGCAGTCAAGTGAGCCATTCGATCAAAGTCAGTTGATTGAGGAATGGAAAAGATATGAAGAGGCAGCATTAAGACAGAAGCAAAGCATTGTGCAACTCGCTGCAGGTCGTGAGCCAACAAGCTTTTTATTTCCACCATTGTTTAATCCAGAGCAAATCCGTTCCCGACTTGCTGAGGGTGAGGTGCTTCTTTCTTTCCATTGGACGACAACTGGGCTCACAGGTGTTCTCGAATCATGCAATGGAAAGGCTGCATGGGATATACAGCAACCGGAATTGATTACAAATGAAATCAGAAGTCTTCTTCAATCATTTGGGTTGTTCAATACAACTGTGAATGTGCCGACAGAACGCCTTGTCAAAAATGATTGGATGGTGATTGCGAGAAGGATCAAAGACCTTCTCTTCAAGAATGCACGTATCAACCTAGCAGATGAGGCAGTCAAACAATTAATTATCATCCCGGACGGTGCACTGTGGTATTTGCCATTTGAGATTCTTCCCATTGGTACACACCAAGCAAAAGAAGGCATTCAGGACATTATTCTACGGGATACGTGTCAGATTTGTTATTGTCCAACGCGGAGTTTGGCGGTTGAAGAAGCAGGCAATTTTGGTGGTTACGATTTGGTTGGACTTCACCTCGGTCGCATGCATAAAGCAGATGTGAGGGAGTCACAGGAGAGCCTC
>MDSZ01076898.1_pt1 | contig 18218 bp, 12 predicted proteins | sample 811201 | NCBI WGS metagenome assembly MDSZ01 (sample SAMN05326647, study PRJNA326480) | marine metagenome | isolation source: seawater | place: Indian Ocean: North | collected 2010
ACGAGTAAGTGGAGCGGTCGGATCTGCAACTTCAGATTCTGGATTAGATTCGCCGAGTACAATACTGATTGCACCCATCTTTGTTACTATCATGAAGTTATCTTCAGTGGTTTGTTTCATTTCCATAGTACCTTCATTTGGCATCAATTGTGGATACTTCCAGCTTTGGCCTAGAGTAGTAGTATTTGTTCCATGGAAAGTCGCTCTTTCAGTTATCTCTCCATCAAAATTTAGAATGAACAAAGACCCCTTACGTGGTTCGTTTACTTCATCAGGGTCAGCAATAACTTCGAGAACAGCAATGCATCCACCAACCAAATTGTCTAGTGGTTCTTCAGGCAATGATTCCCCATCCCAGTTTTCGGTTGGGAAGCATGCATACTTACTCAGAATTTCTCCACTGTCTTTGTCAATTGACCAAATCCATTGGCTATTTGTGACGGTGTAAGCGTAAATTCCCTCGACAACAGTGAATGTAGGCTCACCTGGGTATGCATCAAGGGTATGGCTCCAAACGGGCTGACTGGTAAAGTCAGAGCGTTTGGTGATGACAAATGTGTCATTGTTACCGTTGTCATCCCATTGAACGATTTGGGTGATCATTGACCCATCATCCATAATCGCAACCAATTCTTCACCGATAACCGATTCGTTGGTGAATGCGAATTCTTCGGTTTCTACATCAGGAACCAGAAGCATGTGTGCCCCGGGTACAGTGGTGTAGCACATTGCGAGGAACAACACACAAAGCAATCCATACTTGATGAATTTCTGCAGATTATTTTTCGCTAGCCAAAGAATTAGGAAAGTGAACAAGAAAATGAAGAATAGCTCAAGCAGAACCCAGCGACCTTGACTGGTTCCAGATTCACCAAAGGCATGGAGACCAGCAGCATCGAAGAATGGTTGTAACCAAATGCCCAGAAGAATAGTTACAACGAACATGAAGGCCATTCCGAGCATGCCTGGAGCCTGCTCCAACATGTTGGCCATGAGTGAATCCTCTTTGGCCAACTCGCGCTCTACGCGCTGGATGTGGTCCGTAGACTTGGCATCTCCCATGGTCCTCACCGAAGGTGAGGGTGGTTTTGTAATCATTGGAGCGCACCGGAGGTGCGGAGGCGAGCCAGAATTGGGAGTACGGGACTGGCTTGAGGCTTCAAAATCCAAGGGAATGGAACTTGGAATTCAGAGAGTTTCCAAGGCACTCGAGGCTCTTGGTAGGCCCGACCGTTCAATGGACTGCATCCATGTTGCAGGTTCTAATGGCAAGGGTAGTGCTTGTGCACAACTCGTGGCTGGACTTGTCCGTGCTGGATACAAAGTAGGCTTGTTTTCTTCACCGCATATGGTGTGCGTCGAAGAGCGCGTAAGAATCGATGGCCGAGAAGTCAGCTCAGAACAATTTGATTCCGCTCTGGAACAGGTCAAATCACTAGATTTGGAGTTGACATTTTTTGAGATTACATATCTTGTCTCATTGCTTGTTTGTGCCGAAAATGGGGTGTCGATAATGGTTCTTGAGACAGGACTTGGAGGCAGGTTGGATGCAACAAGATCTGCGGATGTAGTAGCATGCCTTGTGACCAGCGTGAGTTTGGAACATTCAGATGTACTGGGGGATACATTGGAACAAGTCGCAAGAGAAAAAGCTGCAATCGCTCGTCCAGGGGTTCCGATTTTGATTAGGGACCCAGGTATTCCATCAGTACGTAATGCGATGAGAGACGAGGCAATTGCTGCAACTTTCTACGACCCACAATCAGAAGATTTCATGGAAGAAGCTGCGGACTTAGCACAACGATTGTGTGCGATGATTGGCTATTCATTTGTCCGCCGACCAATCAATTGGCCAGCAAGAATGCAGTTGATCAATTCCTCTCCTCCTCTATTGCTTGAAGCCGCACATAATCCAAGTGGAATGCGCAGAGCGATTCCCGAGATTGCAAAGATACTTCCACAGACTTGGTCACTTCTTCTTGGGACCTCACCCCAACAGAATATGGAAGCATTTCTAGAGCCGATATTCGCTTTATTGATGGTCCATCCACCCACTGAGATAATCACCACCGAGCCTCAGAATGGTAGATACCCTGGGGTTGTGCAACCAATTGCCGAAGTAACTCACATTTCAGACCCGGTAACAGCGTTGCAATCCTTTTCTGAAGATGTTGAAATGATTCTGGTTATAGGTTCACTATATCTGTGTGGAAACATACTCGAGCATCTTGAGGTTTCAACCGACATCCTTTGAAACGGCTTCCACCTGGTATGGTCGATGAAGGACAAACATCTCTCGATTCGAATTGAGCAATGTCTCGCTTTAGCCAAGGCCAGCAATTGTCCTCGTCGCAAGTTTGGAGCCCTTTTGGTCGACCCAGATCGTAATGTGGTTTTGATGGATGGATACAACGGTGGTCCGCGTGGAGGCGGGACTCTTTGTGGCGGAGATGAATGTCTTCGTGATACCATGGAAATCAAATCTGGTACAAGAGTGGAAATCGGATGCCATCATGCTGAGATGAATCTTATCTGTAATGCCGCAGCAAACGGAGTTCCTACCAAATCTGCATGGCTGCTTGTAACAGGAGAGCCATGTATGATGTGTGCCAAACTGATTCATCACTCAGGAATTTCTCGTGTCATCATCGTCGATGGTGGATTTGCTGGCGAGAATGGAGTAGGATATCTCGAAAACCATGGCGTCGAGATTCAACGAACCGACGGTCCTAAAGATACCAGATTTGATTGATTATGGATTGGGTTCAGATTCCAATTCCTCATATTCGATTAAAATGACGTGATGCACATCGATGCGATCTTGTCCATCGTCATAACTCACGCTTAACTCATGAACTTCGTAAGTGTTGAAATGAACGGTCTTCCAATTCAACGATTCACCTTCATGAACTACCCCTTCATACACTTGGCATGAATCATCTAACGGGTCGGTCAATCTCCAGGTGATGTCAACTTCGCGACCACCACTGATGTCTTCTATCAGCCCAGGATTAGTTACGGTGGAATCTATTGTCATAGAGATTGGATTGACACCACCATTATCTGGGATTGAATCTATCTCCATTGGAATCGGCTCATAGGTTCCAGATTCGTCCCAAATCATCTCTAAATCGATTCGAATTACGATTGTCAATTCTTTGGTGCGTCCGCTGTCATCGGTTGCGTATGCCTCAAAATAGAATATTCCATGCTCCGAGAAACTGAAAGTAATCGTCGAATCTTCGGCAGGATTAATCGATTTGAATTGAGAACCAAACATATCTCCCATTGCGAATAGTACCAGATTGTTTGCAGAGACAGAATTTGAAAAATCAAACTCTAGCTCTACACTAGTTGTGGACACAAGTTCTCCTTCATCAAATGTCTGAATCACAGTACCACTCGCTTGTTCATAATTCACTACGAGTATGAAATCATCATCTGAAGAATCGGATATACAACCAGAAATGAGACTTGATAGCAAAACCACGGCAAGTAACAGTGGTTGAGAATTCGACTTAGAAATCAAATTGATTTCACCTTCAAACTTTGATTCTAGCAGCGGTAACCCATTCATCCCAACTGGAATCGAATCCGGTGTACGTGATTAGATATTGTCCATCTCTAGCATCGATGATTCTTGCATCCCACCAAGTTCCACCCCATTCGACTTTGACAATCTCCCCAATTGTGTGAGTCGCTCGGAATGGATGATTATCAGGCATAATCCTCCAACCAGTAGGACCAACGACGTAAATTGTGTTTAGAGTTTCTACCCTCGCAGTTGCCCTTTCATCGTAGAATAAATCGAGAATACGAGTGGTCTTTACAGGGCCTTCTCCGAGTTTTGGATGATCATAAGCAAATCCTCGCAAAATGTCGCCCTCAAGTCTAGCATCACGGATTACAACCTCGGTCTTGTAGGAAGGGGCCTCGTTGTAACTGTTGACCATCCATCTGGCAATCTCTCGATAATTCACTTCAGAATTCTGTTGAATATTGAGTTCAGCGAATGTTTCCAAGACATCATCTGTGCTCAATGGGTTGTCACCCATTGTGGTTAGGATTTCAAAGAATAGATTTGCTGTAATCGTCCCTTTCCCTTCTGTGTCGAATACTTCGAAAGCCTCGATTAGCTCTCTTTCTGCTTCAGCAACAACTTCGATGTATTCCTGAACTTCTGCATCTGATTCATCGATTCTTTCGATACGATGCCATTCAACATTATCCTCTAAATCTCCATCATCAAATTGGATTAGGAAAGTATGGTTATCATTTTCTTTAGCGACAACTCCAGGGTAATAATTACCATGATTTTTCCAGTTAACCATAACTCTGTCTCCACTGACAAACGGTAGAGCAGCTGGACGAATTGTACCAGGTGCAGTTCCGATTACAACCGCGTGTTTGGTTTCGACGACCCCTCCGTCCTTGGGGACTTGAATTCTGTATGTTCCATCATCATTTGTTGCCACAACAGTACATCTGTCAATCCAACGCATATTGGTAGGACTGTGATATTCAACATGATCTCCAATCTTGAAAGAAGGAGGCAATTCTACATCTTCCTTAATCGGAGCAGGAGTAGAATCTTCGGAGATAACACCGAATTCTTTCAGTGCCATGATTACAGCAGAAGTAACCGCTGCTGGGTCGTTATTGATGACCGTATTTTGAACAACATCTCCACCGATTACAGAATCTTGCATCTTCAGTCGATTATCCGAGGCTGAAGATTCTTCAGGAGGTGCAGGAATCCACTCACTTCCAGTCCACATGAACTTGCCATCTGGGCTGTATACTGGGTCCGACATGGACATTGGTAACTTTACGTATGTATTTTGATTATCGCTTCAACCCCAGAATCTTCGAGTTCTAGCATATTCTATCTCTGCGATGTGAATTGCTTCGAGTAATCCCTCTCTGTCACCCTTTTGCACCTTGCGCATAAGTCGTTGACAGGTCGATTCTCCAACCCCTCTGCCCATTAGAGCGAGTATTGCTTCCATACCTCGGTTTGCAACGACTTGGGCATTTCTCATCATTCGGTCTCGATCTTTATCATCATCTGATTTGACCGTTGCAACCAGTTGTTTTTCTAAGCCCTCTCGCATACAAGCGAGCATTCTTCCGCCACATTTCAAGCAACTTTTCGCGTTATCGAGTTCAGGATATCTAGCAACCCTGAAACGTCGTACTGAGTGACATTTCAAGCAGCACAACACTGCTCTTTCATTCATCAGACGCCCTTCGAGTCGAGCTCTAACCTGGACATTGTCGAAGTTAGGCAATAACAGATCTTTTTCAGAACGGCTGGAAATTCCAAGAGGCCCTGCAGCCGTGACTTCCAAACCAATCAATCCCGATTGAATTGCTCGAATTACATCTTTCGCGCCCTCGATGTCCATGCGCTCATGGAATAATTTTCCTAGGACTTCATCCATCACAGGTGTTCCACGGTATTTCTTTAGCAAGGCTTGCAAATTGATTCGACGAGGGTCAACACCGTGTCTTAGAATTCCGAATACCTTGGCAACCTCGGCAAACCGCCAACGAACTTCTCTAGAGTTCGGTAAAGTGACTGATAGAACCCCCTCGAGTGCATCTGGTGGAGTATCAGATAACCACTCGATTAGATCTGCTGGACGGACCCCTCCAACCTTCAGAGAGATTCTGCAAGGTTCGACAATAAGTCGTCCCCATTTACCAGAACGAGTGCTTGCCATTGCCAACAGATAATGTCCAATTGCTTCATTGATTCTGCTTCCATGACATGAGTTTAGGACAAGTGCCTCTTCTCGGTCTTCGATAGTTAACAACCTCTCGCTAGGAATCATTCCTGCAGTATTCAAGTGGGTTGCAATCATATCAGCGAGAATACCTCTGGCCTCTCCGTTCAATGGGTAGTCTTTGAGCGAACTATCGCCAGAAATTATCCCTGCAGGATCAATAATTTCTTTCTCTTCATCTTCAACGAGACCTAGATCTAATGCAATTAATCGGCGTAAGCGTCCAGCTTCTCTAGCAATGTCAGCAGGAGTTGGTGGCAACTCTCCAACCCACTGGGGAGCATGTCCTTGGTCGGATACTGGTGCAACCAATAATTCGCTTTGTTCTGGGTCAGCATCTACTACTATCCATGTACGTCCAGCCATTACGAAGCGTCGCTGAGAACCATCCTCATCTTGGCCACCGTCGTTCAAAGACAATACGAAAGCCTCGTCGACATTACCTAAAGTTCGACGAGTAACCGCATCGCGAACACGATACGATTGCTTATCTGGAATCATCGACAGATGATTTTGTACCCATTGGCGTGTTCTTCCAGCCCTACTAATCCAGCCCTTTGCGAATCTTGCAGGGGCGTCGAATTGCAACTTCTGCAAATCTTTGCTCGGCTCTTCATCATGAGCTAGTTTAGGTTGTTCTGGTAGTGAATCCTTACTGGTTAGAACCAACTCTTGCCATACATCATGCGGCCAACGATACCAAGGTACTTGCTTAGGGTCATCTTCACATCGCACAATCCATCCATCGGCTAGAATTTTTGCAATACCGATGGTATCTTGGCGTGTCCAACCTTCAAATTGACCACTTGCAGCAATCGCTTTTGCAATCGAGTCGATTGGTAGGGCTCCGTGAGAATGAACCATCATCACTATCTGATTTGCAACAACAGAAAGTGGTCTTTTTCGCCACTCCACTCCTTCAATTTGGCCAACCATCGCTCGCCGTGCAATCACTGCAGCCTCGAATAAATCGTCACTTTCCCATCCCAGTACATGGCCGCTACCAATTCCACCAAGCCTGTGGTCTGCTCTTCCTACACGTTGGAGCATTCGGTCAACAGAACGGGGCGAACGGATTTGCACAACATGGTTTACACTACCAACATCAATTCCTAGTTCTAGGCTCGAGGTACAAACCAAGCCCTGAATACGTCCTTCCCTCAAATCATCCTCCATCTGAGTTCTCGTCTCGGTTGCTAGGCTTCCATGATGTACTCCGATATTGAGATCTGGAGCAATTGCTTGAAGACGTTGAGACACTGTCTCAGCAGAATTTCTTGAGTTTACGAAGATTAGACACGGGCTCTTTTCTGAGATAATATTGGCCAGTCCTCTAAGCGTAGCATGAGCTCTTGGCGAGATAGCCAACTCTAGGCTTCCAATCTCATCTTCAGGAATTTGAACAATAGCATCAACGGATAACTCGGTTGTTCGTGGCGCTTCAGCAATAATTGCTTCAGCATCTGGGTCTAGCCACTTGGCAACTTGCTTTGGATTGCCTACTGTAGCAGATAATCCAATCTTCTGGACCTTTCTTCCAATGAATAACTCAAGTCTTGAAAGTCCGATTGCAAGTTGCCACCCTCTCTCTCCTGCAGCCATATCGTGAACTTCATCGATTACGACAGCTTGGACACTGCGTATCATTTCTCGGAGTTTTGAACCTGTGAACATCAGTTGGAATGTTTCAGGAGTGGTGATCATGACGTTAGGCGGGTTTCTAGTTTGACGTGTACGCTCACTTTGAGGTGTGTCCCCATGTCGTAGGCCTAACTTCAAACCAACAGCACTGGTAATCTCTTCTAAGCGTCTATCTACATCTCTGTTCAATGCTCTTAGAGGTGTGATGTAGAGAATACTCATACCAGTCCATTCTTGCTTTAGACACCGATCTAGAAGCGGTAGTATAGCCGACATTGTTTTTCCAGAACCTGTTGGAGCGATGACCAAACGATCTTTGCCTGAAGCAATTGGTTCTAGTGTAGCTTCTTGGACTGGCGTAGGTGTCCACTTTCTCTTTTCGAGCGCCTGCTGAAGGCGCTCATCAAGAATGGAGAATACGCCCTCGGCCATGTTCTTTGGGCAGGGTCAGGGGTTCAAGAGTTCAACGATTAGAATCAGTATTCATCATCTTCATCGTCGTCATCATCATCTTCCCATTCGTCGTCATCATCATCTTCCCATTCTTCATCGTCAAACATTGAATCTTCGCCATGGCTAATCGCAGTACGGTTAGCGGTGACACCAATTCCTATCAGAACGATAAGGGATAGAATTGCAAATATCCAAATCAATGGCTGCTCGCGAACTGAATCAAACCAGCCCATGTAAGAAACATAGACGATTTCAACACCGTGCTCAGCACTGTTATCGTCGTCATTGACTTCTACAATCACATCATCAGGGTCGACAACCACTCTGATTCTATCGACTCCTTCCTCGGCATCCCAGCGAACTTCTACTGGGATCTTCTCTTGAGCTCCGATTTTGTTCAGTGTAACCGAATCGAATGGAACAATATCATCGCCAGCGTAGAATGCTACCTTGAATTGTGCATTCTCCTCTCCTCCAACATTTTGAACGACTGCAGAAATTACAACTTCTTGTCCTGGAGCGACGTGGTCATCTGATAGTGAAATTGATTCAATCTTCAACTGAGCACCAAGCGCACCTAGCCTTACCCATTGTCGCTCGAAGTCATCATCATCAGCAGCGATTTCAGGAATTGGACTTGCTTCTGAATTAGATACCAGTGGGAATTCATTTCCAGCAGCATCGTAGCCAGTCAAATAGAATCCAACCCAGTCGCCTTCTCGGGCTTCAATACGTCCGCCGTCGGTTAGGTCAACAGTACCGGTCCAAGTGACAGATTGTCCATCCTGTTGCATTCCAAGGACTGCTTGTCCAGCTCCTAGTGTAAGAGTCCGGCTAGAGTCTCGCATGACCCAGTGGACGGTTTGCTTTGAGCCAGTCATATCAGCATCTTCTGTTCCTCTAAACTCAACTTCAACCTTGGTTAGGTCGCTCTTAGCGGAGATATCGATTACATTCAGAGGTGCAACGCGACTGACCACACGAGGTGCAGTATCATCAACAACAACCCTCAGTGTAGTAGAAACTGATTGTCCAGTCATATCTTCACCTGCACCTGGGATTCCTGCAATCGAAATCAAACAGGTTCTGGTAGGGGAAGATCTGAGGCTTTCTGCATGTGCTAATGGTACTTCGATAGAATATGAACCATCGTCGCCTAGAGAGCCATCAGACCAGACGCTTTGACCATCGAAAACCTCGACTTCAATCGAGGCATCTTGTGGTGCTGGGACATTGCTTCCTTCGTATACGACACGACCGCTGAACTCGAGGCGGTCGTCATTACGTACACGGCTTCCATCAGCAACCAAACCAGTTCTTGGCTCGCTAATATCCTCTACAAGGAATGTACTTGCATCAAGCACCAAGTCATTCTCAACTGTGAATGTGTGTTCGGCAATAATCAATCGAGTCGGATGTTCATTGCCTCGCTCTTTGAATTCAAGAGCTAAGTCACTAATGTCTTCATCTGGCCAATCCCATCCAATTGTGAAATCATAATCCACGATAATCCAAGGCATACCAGATTCATTGGTAGTTTGGACCATGTTGGATGAAGTGTGTAGAGTGATAGAATCTGAATTAGATGCGAACCTATCTTCAATTCCATAGTACGAAATTCTTTGTTGATCATACTCAGGATCTGGACCTTCGAAATCGAATACTAAGTCGATGTATTCGAAGTCAATTGCAGTGTTTGCATCGATTAAACCAATACTGATTGTTTGCTCAGTTCCAGCATAAATCGGCGCTCCATCGGTATGTCCAACCCAAGATAATCCAGTGAAGATTGCACTCGAATCTTTACGGGTACGGAATGTTGCATCATCCGCATCGAAGCCAGGTCCACTTTCATACTGGTATTCCTGGTCATCAATGGTCACGGAGTAATGTAGCGGGTTACCCGCTCTGTCTCCACCATCCCAATAATATGAAACACGGCCCATATTCGGATTTCGTGAATGATCGATTACCGAAGTGAAAGTCTTGACATCGGCTTCTGTGGTATTTGCTACAACTCTCTCAGCATATTCTGAAGGGTCAGCTTCTCCATTGCGATTCAAGTCGTGATCTGCTTCAACCCAATAGAACAAGCTCAGGTGTGTTGGGTCACCAACTGCATCAGCCAAAGTGATACTAACCTTCTGCCTGTCATTAGCTGCTTCATATGCATCTTCTAGTGGGTAAGTGCTGAGAGCCAATGGTGGAGTTGCATCTACTTTGTAGGTGCGGAACCAATCTGAATTAGAGTTGAGTACTTTAGTCGCATCACGCTCATTGTAGGTCTGAACCTCATAGGTTAGGCCTTCTTCAACATCGATACTAGGCATATCGATAGAGATGAAGAATGAACCGTTAATGTTCGATGTATCTCTCCAATCGGCATGTACGAATCCATTCTGAGCAATTCTCACATCGAATGCGTTATCTTTCGGAGCGTCTTGAGAATCTGCGAACCACATTGCACCTTGGAAGTGCAATGTTTCTCCCGCTGCAACCCATGAGCCATCTTCAACATCATTGCTTGTCAATTCACCGTCATTGTCGCGAACGTTCATCCAACCTAATCCGAATGAATTGTTTACGCGCAAACCTGTATCGGACATCAGTGGGGTTGGTGAGTATCCATTTGTTCCAGAACTGTCGATACACGAAGTTGTGAAGCGAACATTCTCTTGATCTAAGAAATTCGATTTAACATAGAATAGCCAATGGATTTCAAGAATACCATTCGATTCAGTCGACCAGGAAGATGAATCGAGTTCAATCCAATCTTCTGGGTCATTCGGAGATGGGAAAATGTCGCCATCTTGCCATTCTAAAGTAGGTGCACTGGAAGCAGGAGTTGCTTGGAATGATAGCGATGCCGACTGAATGTAATTGTTAGCACCATCTCCAACAATATGTCTAGTCACTACCTCATATGGTTCTGCTCTAGCATGTAGAATCTCACCATCAGGAATTGAGATATCCAAATTCACAGTATTGATATTGTAGGTCACACTGAACCTTTCAAGAGTCACAATACCGCTGGTGTCAGATTTTATTCCAATTGGAACTGCAACATTTCCTGCACCAGTGTCAGGAATCAATTTGTTGAAGGCATTGACGAATACAGGTCCACTTCGGGTTGTTGTTCCAAGTAGGACTCCTTGGCTTGTCCATTCAATACTACCATCATCGCCAATGTCAATTCCTACCATTTCTGGTGCATTGCTATGTAGGGCGATTTGCATGTCATCAATGGAAGGAGTGGAAGCTCCAGTTGATGTCATTCTAACGTAGACATACAGATAACCGCTAGTTAATGAGAGCGTCTTTGAGTCACCACTGTATCCAAAGATCTTAGTTCCTGAGTTATCCTGAACTTCGACTTGTATGCTAGTACCTGAAGGCGTAGTTGCATTCCAGTTTGCAGTCATTGCTACCGGTCCATTTCCAGAGTAGTAATTTGAACGCATGTAGAAATATCCACTCGACTGATAAGAAGTAGAGTATGTGAGAGATACGAAGTCGAGTACTGGAGTTTCGCTAGTAGTACCATTCAGGTAGGCTTTCCACTTTACACTCGAGCCAGGATTTGCGAAAGTAATCCTTTGATCGAATATCGCCGGAGTCCAAGTGGAGCCTCCATCATTGGAGACTTCAAGTTCCATACTGGTGTTGGCGGGTACATATCCTACGAATGCAGAAACAGTCAATTCAGTAATCGACTTTGTTAGTGCAGTTGTTTTGCTGGTTACAACCGAAGATGTGGAGTAAGGACTTCTTTCATCGTAGGTTGAACCAGAACCGTCTAGCAATACCTTGTTTCTTACACCACTACAGTATGAATAGTAGTGACATTGGTATCCGATGGTATTGTCACCATACTGATCCATTCCATAGTGTCCCCCATTTGGAAGTCTGACCTTACCCATCATCTCGATGAACATACTACTCATTGAGAAATGAGCGTGATAACCTGTTTGAGAATTGTATTCATTGGTAACAATCTTTGGCAAGTCTACAACAAGTCCTGAAGGTTGGGTACTAGCGTCGCCAAGAGTTTCCTTGGTACCAAGAAGCCATGTTCCATTTATCTGAGTAGGCGAAGTTGGATTCACTTCGTACAAGTAGCGGTTGTAGTTTGGCCAACTGCTATCCTGCATTAGTAGGAACATTCGACCACTATCCTCATCGAAATCGACTCCCATTGGGTAGTAACTTCCTGAATATTGGTATGTATTCATGCAAGTCCAAGCATTGTTGACAATTCTCCATTTTACGAGAATTCGATACGAGTAAGAAACAGACCAAACAGTTCCATCTCCATCGCTTGTTCCATCATATGTCGAGTATAGTGGATTCGAGTAAGAACAACTGCCAGAGCTCATCGATGCAGTTCCGATATAACTGCCAGTAGATGCATTGAATCTCTTGATGGTCGGAGTTGTGTAAATCGATGAAGAAGTATAGGTCATAATGTGGTATTCATCGCCTTGGATAACACCCCAGCCAGAATAGGTTGTACTAGATCCAGATAGAGAAACCGATGAGATTTGACTGGTGCTTCCAAGGAATCCCAAATCGCCATTTGCTGCAAAGCCTCCAGTGTTGTTCACAGTTCCTGTAGAGGTTGCATCACCACTTCTATCCAAACCAATAGTGTTTGTAGTCGGGTTGCCAATCAATCGAACTTCATCGTTTGCAACTTCGATATTGGTTCGATAACCATATGCAAATCCAGGAGGTGTACCACTCCAAGTCCCAGTGCCAGCACCGCCGAAATCATTGTTGGTAGAGTAATTACCCCAAGTGGTAGACGATGGATCTCCGCTGATATCGAAGGACGCTGAAATCACTTCAGCTCCGTAAGGGAAAGTCAGATTGCCAGCAGTTCCGTTACCACTTCCTTGGAAGACTTGGGTATAGGTTGTCGTTCCATCGGAGAATTGTGTTTCAGTAACCCCGGCGTTGGCTAAAGGAGCCATCAATGAAACTAGAAATAGAGAGCAGAGAAAAACCGATATTCGCATGAGATAGCCTCCATTGACCTCTGTGGGCCTTTGGCCCACGCGTCCTCATGACATATCAACAATGCTCCGTCAGGTCAGAGCGATTTAGCGCAGCAATTGAATATCCGAGTGGTAATCGGTAGACCGGCGAGACCTATGGGCTGGTGGGAAAATCAACACGGCAATCAATTGAGAATCTCTGGAACAGTGACCTTCGCGTCGGTGCTACTCGTGGTACTGTCGGGCATGCAACTCTTGTTTTTGCAAGATTCAACAGACTATGGAAAGTACACATCTCATTCAATTGTCCTGATTTTGATCGGTGTACTCGGTCTGGCTATAGCAGGCCCGGCGTTTGCAAATTTGAAAGCACGCGCCAATACAATCGCAGCAATCATGCAATTGACATCGACTTCTGAACTTCGTAAGCGCAAGGCCGATGGCGATTCTGCTGCTGAGATTCTAGGTGGAGCACATGCAGAAGCGTGGTCAGCCTTCCTAAAAGAGAAGGGATTGAAGAAGCGTTGACCTCTGGATGGGTTCGATGGGAGAGAGCAACCCTGCTGGCAATTTGCTACGCGAGGTAGTTCTTGCAGTCGGGATGATTGCAATTATTGTTCTTGGTATGTGGGCTCATACAGGCTCTATGCCCCCTTTGGTTGTAGTCGAATCGAATTCTATGCAACATGATGATAGCGGCGAAATCGGTACAATCGACGCTGGAGATTTAGTAATGGTTCATTCGCCAGAGAAGCGAGATATCATCACCTGGGCAGAGGCGACTCAAGAATCTTCAATTCATTATGGATATGAGACTCTAGGCATGCCTGGAGATGTGATTATCTACAAGAGAAATGGCGAAGATGTTAGCACTCCAATCATTCACCGAGCATTGTTTGAAATCGTGGTTGGTGAAACGGTTCCGCACAATTCTGAAGGAGATTGCGATGAAGGAATTCTATGGGAAGATGAGTGTGTGATTTCATGGACGGTGCCTGGAACAGATCAGGTGAATGTTGCCAATATCAGCATTGAATTTAATGGACAGGGTCTCGGTGCTTATCCTTGCTATGGAGTTGCAGCAGCTCACGGACAAGTTTGGTTTGGATTCGAAGAGTATTCACCACGCAACCCCGGCTTCATTACTTTGGGAGACAACAACAATTGTGGTGATGACCAAGGAGTATTCTCATTCACTCAAGGAATCTCTTCGTCTCTAAGCGGTGCAGTCCGACCGGTTATTGACGACTGGGTAATCGGAATTGCAGGAGCTGAAATCCCATGGCTTGGAACTGTGAAACTACTGGTTAGCGGTGGAGAACCGGGTGCTTCAGAAGTTCCTGGAGCATCATTCCTATTCTTGATTGGATTTGTAGGAACGGTGTTGGTAATTCCTATGCTTATCGAGCCAATGATTCGTAGAATCCTCTCTAACTCTCCAGAGATGGAACAGGCCGAAAAGGAAGATGCAATGGCATCATATTACGAAGAAGAGTGACTAAGGCCTTCTTCCACTCAATCGGTCGTCTGCGGCATTAAGACGATTTGTGGTGACCGCAATTTCATCGATAATTGGACTCAAATCAGCTTGTTCAAGCATCCTTGTAATGGTCTCCTTTCTTCTCTTCATATCAGAGATACGCTTTCGCTTATCCTTTGGTCGAGCAGAGTCTCCCCGCATATCCATTAACCATTCTTCGAGAAGAGCACTTGCCCATTCTGGAGGTCTCACCTTTGGAGCGAGCAAAATCTCATTGTTTCTATGACGGAACCTAACCATGCCATCAGGCATTCTTCGAGTCTGAATCGAACCTGGTTGCCAATTTGCAAGCCTGATTACCAATGTGTCTTCTTCGATGAATCCACCTTCTTCACTTCGAGAAAGATCGCAAATAACAATTCTATTGTCTAACTGAAGGAAACTTTGGACGATATCATCCTCATCAATCCAAATCGAGACCGTAATTGGAGACTCTGCGAACACATTTTCACACCAAAGGCGCAATGCCCTTTCGGTCTCGTCCATGGTAGTCCCAGAGAGCGTTGGCTCATGAACTCGCCGACAGGGGGTTGAAGTGGGAGTCTGGACTGGAGGGCAATATGGGCAGTGGTTGGTTCTCTATCCAAGCGGATTGGACAACCATATTTTTGTTGATTATAGCGTGGTATCTACTGCTTAGGAATTGGGAACGCTCAGGCAAACTCGATGATTGGAATGCGACCAAAGTATTCGGTGTCATCTTGATGCTTCGCACATCTTCAGGCAAGAGTACATTGGAGAAAGTTAGCCGTCCTCGTAAGTTTTGGAGAGCTTATGGAGAAGTGTCGCTATGGGTATGTTGGCTAGCCATGGCCATTGTTGCATTACTTCTTCTGGTTGCGGTTATAACCGCAATTATCACCGATACCAAAGCCGACCCACCTTCCGCTTCTGAGTTGGTTGCAATTCCAGGACTTAACCCAATGATTCCATTGGGTTGGGGTGCTTTGGCATTCGTCATTTGTTTGGTGATTCATGAGTTTGGCCATGGGATTCAGGCGCGTGCGCACGGCATGAGAATCCGCAACTTCGGATTACTGATGCTTGGCCCTTTACCTCTAGGTGCCTTTGCTGAGCCAGAGCATTCTGAAATTGTGGGTTCACCTAGGAGAGAACGCCAGAGAATGTTTGCTGCTGGTCCAGCCACCAACATCTTTGCAGCATTCTTGTTGATGGTTTTGCTAGGGCAGGTCGCGGGACAGTTTGCCGCCGCCGCTCCGGGAGTTCATTCAAGCCAGATTATCATGGATAGCGGGGCTGATGAAGCAGGCCTGGAAGCTTGGGATGTGATTATTGCAATCGATGGTCAAGATGTACATGATACCGAAGATTTCACCAGGGTAATGGACGGTCTTTCTTCAGGACAAGAAGTTGAAGTTGTGGTTATTCGATATGCGGATGGAAGTCAAGAAACAATCGTTGTCAACTTGACCGATAAGCACGCACATTACATTGAATTGGGATGGGATGAAGAGAGCCTTGCCCAAATAGGAATTGAACCAGGTGATGCATTCCTTGGAGTTCAGGGTTTAGCAGATGGTACTGCAGGAGTTGATCGCCTTGCAGGATGGGCTCATCCAGAATTCGAATCCAGTGCTGCAGGATATGTAATCAGTGCTCCAATTCACACTCTGAATCTATTGGTGACGCCATTCCAGTTACAAGGTACGGCAATTCATCCTGCCCAAGAAGAGATGCTGACCGCTGGAGATGGCTGGTTAGGTTCGCTACTGGGTCTTGATGGGTTACTATTCTTAGTGAATCTACTATTCTGGCTAATTTGGGTGAACATATTACTCGGATTTACCAATTTGATACCGATGGTTCCATTCGATGGTGGACATTTGTTCAGAGACATGGTTCATGGGATAATGAGTGGCTTGCGCCGAATTGGAAAGCGTACAGGCCTATTCCGTATCCATCCATTATGGGTTGAACATGTGACAAGAAAAGCGTCTTCGCTCTCTTCACTAATGTTGTTGATAGTCTTGATATTCCTCATGGCTGCGCCATATCTGTGAGGGTTGACTGAACCAAGATTTGGTCGTAGTTTTCAGTTAACTCGACAACTTTTGCTCGTTCTTCGAGCGTCTTGAACCCAGTATCTTGCTTTCTACATACCAGTGCAAGGAATCGATGTAATGGCATTCCTTCTTCCCAATCGAGGAATGGTTTCCCATTACGGGTTAATGGAAGAGCAGGAATACGTCTGGCTAAGATTCCTAAGCGTCCAGTTAGTTTTCCAACCTCCACTCGGAATATTCTCCATGAATCACCGCGAACTCCTTTCAAACGGTATGCGTATAGTGGCATCAAAGAACACCTTTCGCCCTCATTTTGCATCGCTAAATATTGGTCCCATGTTCTACCGGAGAGGTATAGTTTGGATTTTTTTGAAGTCTTGACCTCAATAGGGAAACATATGTCTCCACGCAGTGCAAGAAGATCTCCTGAACCTTCCATCCCAGATCCTGCTGCTCTTACCACGAGGAATGGTCTATCAATAACCATTCTAGCTTTGGATTTAGCAAGTTCATCACATGATCTTGTTACGGCATCTACGCCTTTAGGAACGCCTGCTAAAACGGCTCTCAATTCCCTTTCATATTGGCTTGCCACGCTGAGCAATCTATGTCAAGTGCCTATGAAGAAATCGGTGATTACACGTCACATTGAAGCGTGATTAGCGGTAGGATAGTATGTGCGCCGAACCGCTGTGCGTAGTGCGGATTTCCGCCTTTGTTTTCATTTAATGCGCGAATTGAAACGTCGTGATGTGGATTTTGTTCTTCTATCGCCTGAAGACAAATTCGACGGAGTCGTGCTAACCTCTCCCGAGGAGGCTAGAGAAGGAGACATTCCAGTGGTTGAGGACACTGTCGAAATCTCGGTGGAGAGGGCCATTCAGGCATCACGTGGAATCTCTGATGCAGTACAGTTGGTTTTTGCAGTCGATCCAGGGCCCAGGCCTGGTATTGCATGGTTAGCCGATGGCGTGATTATCGGTACTGCACAACTCGAGAAAATTGAGGATGTTGCAGGACACATCAAGGCTTTATGCACTGCAGTAAACCATCTTCGAGTCTGTGTCAAAGTAGGTGACGGTGTTCCGTTGATTAGAGACCGGATAATGAATGATCTAATTTTGCATGGACTAGAAACTTTGGAGGTCAGCGAAAGAAAGACCAGCAGCGGTTCTAGAGCTACAGCACATATGCACGCCGCAACTAGGATTGCTCTGATGGGAGGAAAGCGTGTCCACGAATTGCGTGACATCAACCCGACAGACGGTGATTTGAGAGAGATTCAACGCCAATCTAGAATTGAGAGTGGTGGTAAATTGACAATCTCTACAGAATCTGCTCGTCTAGTCGCCATTGGTGAAATTTCAATGGACGAGGCGATTAGGAGAGCCTGACACGGTATCGTTCTCTTCCCTTGGAATACAAGGTGATTACTCCGGTTGAAGATACGCAAATTGCAATCGCCTCAGCTAGTTGGGAAATCGCTCTTGCAGCAAGATGCCTTCCTCCTTCTCCAGGTTTAGGAGAAACTCCAGGCGGGACCTGAACATATCTTCCAGCATCACTTGCAACCCCTTTCGAGTTGAATAGAATCGCACCATCAAGCCAAGCGAATTCAGACAAGGTTTCGTGATTGTTAGTATCCAGTACACTTCGCCTACCATCTGAGTGTCCTTTGAATGGATTCAGAACCAATGCGGTTGAGTGTCTACGCAATTTTGGTACAGAGCCGATTGCAAAAAGAGCGCCGACAGCATGACCTTCACGTCCTCTA
>MDSZ01215066.1_pt1 | contig 18218 bp, 21 predicted proteins | sample 811201 | NCBI WGS metagenome assembly MDSZ01 (sample SAMN05326647, study PRJNA326480) | marine metagenome | isolation source: seawater | place: Indian Ocean: North | collected 2010
TGCTTGTACTCCTAGCTCAACAATTTCTCGTGTTTCAGAGCCGTCCAAAGAAGCAATTAATCCAACCCCACATGATGAATGCTCATCTTTTTCATCATATATATGATTATCTTCAAGAAATTTTTTATTCTTCTTATATTTTTTGATAAAATTATTATGCATTAGCAACTTTCTTTTTCTCTCTATTTTCTGAAAATTGCTTGAACTCTATGTATTCTTGAATGTTTTTTGCGGCATCTCTTCCATCTTTGATACCCCATACAACAAGACTTGCTCCACGGACAATATCACCTGCTGCAAAAACACCATCAACTGATGTCATCATATTTTTGTAATTTATTTTTATTGTTCCCCATCTCGTTACAGTTAAGTTTTCATTATCAAATAGTTTAGGTAAGTTTTCAGGTTCAAAACCTAATGCTTCTATAACAAGATCTACATTGAGGTCTTTCTCTGTTCCTTCTTTTGGCTCAGGTTTTCTTCTACCAGATTCATCTGGTTCACCAAGTTGCATGAGAACAGTTTTGACATTTTTTAAAAAACCATTTCCGGAATATTGGGTTGGCAGAGTTAACCAATGAAAATCAACTCCCTCTTCAATAGCATTTTGTACTTCTCTTTGTGATCCAGGCATATTATTTTTATCACGTCTATATAAACACTTAACAGATTTGGCACCTTGTCTAACCGCAGTTCTAACACAATCCATTGCAGTATCACCACCACCAATAACTACAACATTTTTACCGCTTGCATTTAATCTTCCATTTATAAAATCCTCAACATTATCTTTTAAACCAGTCTTATTACTAGCTATTAAAAAATCTAATGCCGGAACAACATTTTTAAAATTTGAAGTGTTTAGATTAATTTCTCTAAATTTATAAACACCTGTAGCAATTAAAATTGCATCATGTTTATTTTTTATTTCTTCGAATGTTAAATCTTTACCAATATCACAATTTAATTCAAATTTAATTCCACTTTCTTTTAAACGATCTGTTCTTCTTATAACAATTTCTTTTTCTAATTTAAAATTTGGTATACCGTAAATTAAAAGACCCCCTGGTCTATCGTATCTATCATATATAGTGATCTGAAAACCTTTTTTTCTAAGTTCTTCTGCTGCAGCCAAACCAGCTGGGCCTGAACCAATTATACCAATACTTTCTTTTTTTTCTTCTGTTGGAATTATTTTTTTAACCCAACCCTCGTCCCAAGCTTTATCAGTGATATACTTTTCAATTGAACCTATAGTAACTGTTCCATGACCTGATTGTTCAATAACACAGTTACCTTCACATAAACGATCTTGAGGACAGATACGTCCACAAATTTCTGGCATATTATTTGTTGAACTTGAAATTTCAAATGCCTCTTGCATTCTATCTTCAGCAGTAAGTTTCAACCAATCTGGAATGTTATTATGAAGGGGGCAATGAACCTGACAAAAAGGGACTCCACATTGAGAGCACCTAGAAGCTTGCTCTTCCGCCTTTTGAGATGCGTACCTTGCATAAATCTCATCAAACGATTTTACTCTTTTTTCTGCAGAAGTTTTACTTGGATTTTCCTTATCTATTTTAACAAACTTTAACATTTAGGTCAGTATTGTTTACTTATTTCTGAAATAATAACCAAATACACTCATTATAATATAAAATAAACCAAAAATTTACTTATTTAGTCTCATTTATTTACTAAATTAATTTAAATGACTAATTTTCAACAATATTTTTAGTAATCTGTAGAGTATCTTGTGGATTAATATCTAAATTTATAAATGATTTATACTTATTTTCAGAAACGTTATCCGTCTCAAAAAGCAGTAACTGCTCTGAAGTTAGTGGTGAAAAAGGTGTTTTTTCAATAATACTAATTAAGGGCTTCAATAAATTCAATGGAACAGGAACTAAAACCCTTGTTTTATTTAAATATTTAGAAATATAATTATAAAAATCTTTGTATGATATGATTCTAGGCCCAGCTAACTCATAAATATTTTTACCTTTAATTTGTTCCTTTATTATTTTTTCTACAGCTAATGAAACATCATCAATAAAAACTGGTTGGAATTTATTTAAACCATCTCCAAAAAGAGGCACAAAAAAAGAGGTTCTAAAAATAGGTAATAATCTTTTAAGAAAAATATCACCTCCTCCTATAATTACGCCAGGTCTTATAATTGAAGTGTTGTCAATTATTTTTACTGCCTCCTTTTCTGATTTTAATACTGCAATACTTCGTTGAGAATTTCTATTATTATCTACTCCAAGTCCTGAAAAAAAAATAAATTGCTTTAGATTTTTGTTAGATTTTAAGATCTTTAATAGTTTTTGATTAAATTTAAAAATTATATCATTAAAAGATCCTTTTTTTTGATCATAAGTTGTCTTAAGGTTTATGCATATTTCAGAATTCATCAAAACAGACTGTAATCTTGAATCATTTAATGAACTATACCTAAATGGTATTATTTGACCTGTTACACCTAAAAGTCTAATTTTTGCTTCTTGAACAGACTTTTGATAAGGAACGATAATTTTATAGCCATTTTTTGCAAGTCTTCTTATTAGATGCTTTCCAACAAAACCTGAACCTCCAAAAATAACTATTGATTTCATGACCTTTAAAAAAATTAATGATATAAAATACAAATATACATAGTATAAGTAATAATATCAAAATGAAAATTAATCTTTATGATGGAGATCTACCTAAAAGTGTAAATATAACTAATTCAATAGCCATTGATAGCGAAACTATGGGACTTAATCCCAAAAGAGATAAATTATGCCTTATTCAAATTTCAAATGGAGATAATATTTGTCACCTAGTTAAAATTGATCTAGGCATACAAAAACCAATAAATTTAATCAAAATTTTAAAAAATAATAAGATTCAAAAAATATTTCATTATGCTAGATTTGATGTTGCTGTTTTTAAACAAAATTTTAAAATTAATATTAAAAATATTTATTGTACTAAGATCGCATCAAAATTAGTTAGAACTTATACTGATAAACATGGATACAAAGATCTATGCAGTGAATTGTTAAATAAAAATATATCCAAAACTGAACAATCTTCAGACTGGGGCGGTGAATTAACAAAAGATCAGCAAAAGTACGCAGCCACAGATGTATTATATCTTCATAAAATTAAAGAAAAATTAGATAAAATGCTTATTCGTGAAAATAGACTAAAGCTTGCAAATGCATGTTTTGATTTTATTGAATACAGAACTGATTTAGATATACATGGATGGGCTGAACAAGATATATTTAAGCATTAATGAATAAAAAAAATAAAATACTTAACAGTGCTAAAAGGGCATTTTCAAAAGAATTAAGTAGTATTAGATCTCTGACTTCTACTTTTAATAATAATTTTTATAAGACTATTGATGTTATTTATAAATTAAAAGGAAGAGTTATTATCACTGGTGTAGGCAAAAGTGCTCATATTGGTAATAAAATTTCAGCTACTTTAACATCAACTGGTACTCCATCATACTTTATTCATGCAACAGAAGCAAGCCATGGTGATTTAGGCAGTATACAAAAAAATGATTGTGTCATAGCTATATCTAACTCAGGAGAAACATCAGAATTAAAAAATATTATTGAGTTTACTAAAAGATTTAATATTACATTAATAAGTATAACTAGTAATTCAAAAAGCAGTTTACATAAAAATGCTACAATTGGTATATTATATAAAAAACCAGTAGAGGCATGCCCTTTAAATTTAGCGCCAACTTCTTCAACTACAATGGCAATGATAATAGGTGATTGTATTGCTATTGCTTTACTAGAACTAAGAGGTTTTAAAAGTACAAACTTTAAAAATATTCATCCTGGTGGAAATCTTGGAAAAGATCTAAAATACGTAAGTGAAATAATGCATATAAATAGAGCATTACCTGTAATTCAAAAAAATGAGAGGATGTCAAAAGCTTTAATAGTTATGACAAAAAAAAGTTTTGGCTGTTTAGGTGTTGTAGATAAAAATAACAGAATTATAGGCATAATAACTGATGGTGATTTGAGAAGAAAAATGAATTCAAAATTTTTTGAAAAAAAAGCACATGAAATTATGACTAAAAACCCTTCAATTGCTAACAAAGAAATGGTTGTTGGAGAAGCACTAAATATTATGAATAGAAAGAAAATAACCAGTTTGTTTGTCTGTGAAAATAAAAAACCAATTGGTATTGTACATATTCATGATTTATTGAGGTTAACTAATTAAATTGAATAGTCTTCTTTTACTAAATAAGAAAATTGTATTTTATTTAATTTTATTATCAGTTGTATTTATAATTATTTTTTTATTATCAAAATTTTATTTTAGTAATCCTAACTTAAAAATTAGTAATGATTTGGTAAATATTGATGCTGATATTGTAGAGCCAAGATTTTCAATAAATAATAAATCAAAGAAAATATCTGTATCTGCAAAAGAAGGAAATTTTATTAATGAACAGGAGATTCTTCTAAAGAAAAATGTAATGTTTAAATCTGACGATTTTATCATTAAGTCTGATAACGTATATTTTAATACAGTAAACTTAACTGCAGAAAGCAGTAATGACTCTAAATTTATATCAAAAAAAACAACTATTTCTTCTAAAGGTTTTGATATTTCAGAAAATGGTAATAGAATTAATTTTAATGGAAAATCTCTACTTATAATAAAATGAAATTTCTTTTAAATTTTGTATTAATACTTTTATGTTCATCTATATTATCAGCTAGAGAAATTGGGGAAACAGAAATATTAACTGATGAAGGTATTGAGGTATTTCAAAAAGAAAAATATTATTTACTAAAAAAAAACGTTAGAATAACATCAGATGATTTTAGTTTAAGTGGAGATAAGGTAGAAGTATATTTTGAAAAAGATTTATATGATATAAAAAAAATTGTTGCTTTGGGTAATGTTAATTTCAATTCATCAGAAAACAATATTAAGGGAATAGGTAAAAAAGTAATAATTTATACTGAAATAGAAGAAATATTAATTAACGGTGAAAATTCTCAATTATATACAAATGACACAGAAATGAAATCAGATGGCAGTATAAATGTTAGAAATCAGACAGGTGAATTTTTTATCTTAGGAGACAATTCCTCATTAACAGCTGAAGAAATTTATATTACTGGTGAAAAAATTGATGGAATGTTTAGTGCTGAAACAGAAGTTAATGAAATAATTTTTTTAGATATAATGGATGAAAATATTTCTTATATTAAAACTGAGAATACTGATATGTATGCTAAGAAGGCATTATATAAAAAAGAAAATGATATAATAGAACTATTTGAAAATGTAAAAATAATTAGGGATGGAGAAACTGTATCAGGAGATTACGGAACTCTTGATACTAGTGATAATTCATATAAAGTAAAATCTAATAGCTCAAAAAAGGTAAAGGTAATATTAAAAAACAATGAGTAAATTTCAAATCCTTGATAATGGTTTAAAAGTAAAAAAGATTTCAAAAACTTATGGTAATAAAGAAGTTATTAGAGATATAAGTATAGATATTAAAAGAGGGGAAATAGTTGGTTTATTAGGTCCAAATGGTGCTGGAAAAACTACAAGTTTTTATGTCATTGTCGGATTAGTGAAACCTGATAGAGGATCAATATATTTGGATAAAGTTGATGTATCAGATCTTCCAATTTACACTAGAGGAAAACTTGGTATCAGTTATTTACCTCAAGAGGCATCAATATTTAGAGGAATGAATGTTGAGGACAATTTATTATCTATAATTGAAATTGTAGAAGAAGATAAAAACAAACAAGAAATAAAATTGCAAAATTTATTAAATGAATTTGATATAAATCATGTCAGAAAGTCAAAATCAGTTGTTTTATCAGGTGGAGAAAGAAGAAGACTGGAAATTGCAAGAACCTTGGCATCTAATCCTAAATATCTATTATTAGATGAGCCATTAACTGGAATTGATCCTGTCTCTATTGAAGAAATAAAAAATATTATTACAAAATTAAAGCATAAAAATATTGGCATACTCATTACTGATCACAACGTCAGAGAAACATTGAAAATTGTAGATAAAGTTTACATTGTTAATGAAGGAGCAATATTTTTTGAAGGCAACCCTAAAGATGCAGTAAATGATGAAAGGATCAAGAAATTTTATCTAGGTTCTGGTTTTACAATATAAAAAATATGCTCACTCATAAAATTACCTCTGGTATTAATGGCGACATATTAATTCCTGGAGATAAATCGATATCTCATAGATCTATCATAATACCCTCAATTTCAAATGGAGTATGTGAAGTAGACAATATTTTAAAATCAGAAGATGTAATTCATACAATGAATGCTTTCAAAGCTATGGGTGTTAATATTGAAGAATATAAACAAAAATTAATTATATATGGTAAAGGATTAAATAGTTTAAAAAAACCTAATAAAGAAATATATTTAGGAAACTCTGGTACTAGTGCAAGACTTTTAACTGGACTTCTTTCTTCTCAAAATTTTAATTCAATTTTAATAGGAGATAAATCATTATCTTCTAGACCAATGAAAAGAATTTCAGAGCCTTTGATAAATATGGGTGCAAGAATTAGTACTAACAATGGACTAATGCCCATATCAATTGAAGGAAGTAAATTAAAGAACTCAGAAATAAATATTAAAATACCCTCAGCACAAATAAAATCCGGTTTATTATTGGCATCATTAAATACTGAGGGAATAACAAAAATTATAGAAGAAAGCATAACTAGAAATCATACAGAGATTATGCTTGAATCTTTTAATGCTGACATAAAGATTAATAAGCTTGATGGAAAAACTATAATTTTAGTTAAAGGTTGTAAGGAATTAGAAAGTAAGAATATTGATGTTCCTTCGGATTTATCTAGTAGTGCTTTTTTTATTGTAGCTGCACTCATCAACAAAAACTCTAAACTTATAATAAGAAATATTAACATTAATCCAACAAGAGATGGAATTATATACGCTTTGAAAAAAATGGGGGGCAATATTTTTTTTCACAATAAAAGATATAAAAATAATGAAATTGTATATGATTTAGAGGTTTTAAGTAGTGATTTAAATGGGTGTGAATTGAACTCAGATGTTGCAAAATTAATGATAGATGAATATCCAATTTTATCTATTGCAGCATCATTTGCAAAATCCCCAAGTGTTTTTAGAGGTCTTGGGGAGTTAAGAGTAAAAGAAAGCGATAGACTAGAACTTATAAATACAAATCTAAAAAGATGCGGTGTTGGTTGCGAAATAAAAGATGATGATTTATTTATATATCCTGAAGATAATTACAAAATAAAAAATAATGAAATAATTACAGAATATGACCATAGAATAGCAATGGCATTTATAATTATGGGTTCAAAAATAGGAGATTTAAATATAAGGGAAGCAGAATGTATCAATACAAGTTTTCCATCGTTTAAAGATGAGTTTGTAAAAGCAGGCGGTTTAATTTCTTGAAAAATATAATTGTAACAATTGATGGTCCAGCTGGTTCTGGTAAGGGCAAAATTGCTAAATACATAAGTAAAAAATGGAATTTATGTCATTTAGACTCTGGTATTTTGTATAGGAGAATTGCAGATTTATTAATTAAAAGCAATTTAGATATAAAGAATTTAAATCAGATAAGAGAATATTTAAAAAAAATTAAACATATTTCCTTTAAAAAGCATAAATCCCTAAGAAGAGAAGAAATTGGTAAAATCTCATCAAAAATAGCAATTTTTCAAGATGTTAGAAAGTTTGTGAACAAACTTCAACGCAATTTTGTGAAACAAAATATAACTAAATATGGTTTTGTAATTGATGGTAGGGATATAGGTTCTGTGGTTTTTAAAAATGCCAATTTAAAACTATATATAGATGTGGATGTCGAAATAAGAGCAAAAAGAAGATATAAACAGTTGATTGATATAGGTGAAAAGTCTATATACCGTCAAATTTTGAAAGAAATCATTTTGAGAGATAAATTAGATAAAAATAGAAAAAACTCACCTTTAATAATCCCTAAAGGTGCTTATGTTATTAATAATAATTATTCTTTATATAATACATATAAACAAATAAACGAGCTAATTAATAAAATCTGATATGCAAAGTAATAACACACAAACCATAACTAATTCTGAATATGAAAAATTAATAAGTAATTCATTTAAAAATACCGAAATTAAAGAGAAAACAATTACCACAGGTACTATTGTATCAATTGAAAATGATATTGTAACTATTGACGTTGGTCTTAAAAGTGAAGGAAGAGTTCCATTAAGTGAATTTTCAAGACCTGGTCAAAAAGCTGAAATCAATATTGGAGATACTACTGAAGTTTTTGTAGAAAATATGGATAGCTCTAATGGTGAAACTAAACTGTCTCGTGAAAAAGCTATTAAACAGAAAGCATGGCACGAACTTCAAGAATGTTTTAGTAATAATAAAGTTGTAACTGGAACTCCTTTCAATAGGGTTAAAGGTGGTATGAGTGTTGACTTAAATGGTGTAACTGCATTTCTTCCAGGAAGTCAAATTGATACAAGACAAATAATTAAAGATACAAAAGAATTACTTAACAAACCTCTTGATCTAATTATTTTAAAAATGGATAAATATAGAGGTAACATCGTTGTTTCTAGAAAAGCAATAACTGAAAACGAATTAAAAGAACAAAGAAAAGAACTTTTAGACTCTATTGAAGAAGGTTCAATAATTGAAGGTAAAGTTAAAAACCTAACTGATTATGGGGCTTTTATTGATTTAGGTGGGCTTGATGGTTTAGTACACGTAACAGATATATCATGGGTTAAGATTAACAGCCCATCGGATGTGTTAGAGCTAAATCAAAAAATAAAAGTTAAAGTATTAAAATTTGACGAAGAGTTATCAAGACTAAGTCTAGGTATAAAACAAATGTCTGAAAATCCTTGGGATAGTGTTAACGATAAAATTAAAACTGACAACATATATAAAGCTAAAGTAAATGCCATAAATGACAATCAAGTTGGTTTAATTTTAGATGATGTCTATGATGGAGTTATACTTTTAAATGAAGTTAGTTGGTTAAAAAAACCACCTCATCCATCTAAAATAGTAAATCAAAATGAAGAAATTGATGTTAAGGTTTTAGAAATTGATGAAGAAAAGAAAAAAATAATTTGTAGCTTAAAACAAATGAAAGAAAATCCATGGAATAAGCTTAAAGAAAACTTTAATGTTAATGATACATTTGAAACAGAAATTGTTAATATTGTGGATTTTGGAATATTTGTAAAAGTTCAAGATGAAATTGACGGTATGGTTCATGTATCAGATTTAAGCTGGGATGAAAAAGAATGTGAAACATTATTAAATAACTACAAAAAAAATGATAAAGTCAAAGTTAAAATATTAGAAATAAACGTTGATAAAGAAAGAATCAGTTTAGGGATTAAGCAAATGGCAAAAGATCCTGTTCAAAACTTCTTAGATAAAAATCCGATAAAATCTAAAGTAACAGGTAAAATTAAAAGTTTAGATGAAAAAGGCTTAACAATTGAACTTGATGGGGATGTCAGTGGTTATATTAAAAGAACAAATCTTTCAAAAGATAAAAATGAACAAAAAACTGATAGATATGCAGTTGGTGAAAATGTAGACTCTATAATAGTATCTCTTGATAACAAATCAAGATCATTAAACTTATCTATTAAAGAACTGGAAATAAAAGATGAGCAAGAAGCTCTATCAAAATATGGATCAAGTGACTCAGGTGCTTCTTTAGGAGATATACTAAGTTCTGTGCTTAAGAAAAAAACTTAATGCTAAAGTCTGAAATAGTAGATAGCCTCCATTATAAACATAAAAAACTTAAACACGAAGACATTGAAAATATTGTCGATATTTTCATCAAAAAAATTGTTAATTCTCTAAATAAAGGTCAAAATATAGAAATAAGAGGATTTGGAACTTTAAGTAAAAAGCTAAATAGGGAAAAGTTCGTTAGAAATCCAAAAACTAATCAAAAAATTTATAAGAAACAAACTTATAAATTACATTTCAAAATTGGGAAAACTTTACACAAAAAATTAAATCCTTAAAAAATTAAATGACCAATAAAAGAATCATTGTAGCTATAGATAGTAATGATCTAAAAAAAAGTACTCATTTAATTAAAACTTTAAAAAACGAAGTATACGGATTTAAAATTGGTTATGAGTTTTTTTTTAATTTTGGAATAGTTGGATATAAAAAAATCAGAAATATATGTCCAAATATTTTTCTTGACCTGAAGCTACATGATATTCCAAACACTGTAAATAATGGTATTATTGCAATTAATAAATTAAAACCGTTACTTACAACTATTCATATCTCTGGCGGAGATGAAATGATGAAACGGTCTAAAGTAAGAAATAAATTTACAAAAATTTTAGGAGTATCTATATTAACTAGTATGGATAGTAAGCAAACAGAAAAATATTATAACAAAAAAAATATAAATATGTTGGTGAAAAAATTTGCAAAGCAAGCAAAGAAAAATAAATTGGATGGAATTATTTGCAGTCCAAAAGAAATAAAAATAATTAGAGAAGAGGTTGGTAAAAAATTTTTAATTGTTACACCAGGTATAAGATTAAAAAATAATGTTAAAATTAAAGATGATCAAAAAAGAATACTTACGCCTTCCAAAGCAATTAAATTAGGTGCTGATCTTTTGGTTATCGGTAGACCTATTACTAAATCTAATGATCCTCTAAAGATTGTTAAAGAGATAAATAAATCATTAACTTAAAATGATTATCAAAATATGTGGGATAAGTGAAATTGACACATTAAAAGCTTGTATTAATAATAATGTAGATTTTTATGGAATGATCTTTTATGGAAGAAGTCCAAGAAATATTAAAATAAATGTAGCTAAAAAACTTCAATTATATTCAAGAAATTATGACATTAGGGGTGTCGGTGTTTTTGTTAATGAAAAATTAAGCATTTTGACTAAATATGTAAATGAAATAGATCTGAAATTTGTTCAACTTCATGGAAATGAAGATGATAATTATATTGAAGAAATTAAAAAATTAGGTGTTAGAGTGATAAAAAAAATTTCAATAAAAAATTATTCAGACTTAAAAGAAATAGAGAATTATAAACAGGCTGATTATTTACTTTTTGATTATAAGCCTGAAAAAAATGAATTACCGGGTGGAAATGCAAAGAGTTTTAATTGGAAAATAATTAAAAATTTAACCATAGATAAACCTTGGTTTCTATCAGGAGGAATAAATTCTAATAATATTGAATTTATTATAAAAGAAATCAATCCATTTGGAGTTGATTTATCCTCAGGCCTAGAAAAAAAACTTGGCATTAAAGATAATCACATTATAAATAATTTTATGAGTAAATTTAAAAATGCTTAAAAACACATATAAAAATAATCCGGATGAAAAAGGGTACTTTGGAAAATTTGGTGGTAGATATGTCTCTGAAACATTGATGCCATTAATAATTGAGGTTGAAAAACAATATAAGAAAATAAGGAATGAAAAAAAATTTCTAGAAGAGTTTGATTATTATTTGAAAACATACGTTGGAAGACCAAGTCCTCTTTTTTTTGCTAAAAGAATTACAGAAAATCTTAAAGGCGCTAAAGTATATTTTAAAAGAGATGAGTTAAACCATACTGGAGCACACAAAATAAATAATTGTATGGGGCAAATATTATTAGCTAGAAAAATGGGAAAAACAAGAATTATTGCTGAAACTGGTGCGGGTCAACATGGTGTTGCTACAGCAACAGTTTGTGCATTATTTGGACTGCCATGTGTAATTTATATGGGAGAAAAAGATATTGAAAGACAATCTCCTAATGTTTTTAGAATGAAACTACTTGGGGCTGAAATAAGAAGTGTTACTACAGGATCTAAATCACTAAAAGATGCTATGAATGAAGCTTTAAGAGACTGGGTTACAAATGTTAATGATACATTTTATATAATTGGAACAGCTGCAGGTCCACACCCTTACCCCTCCATGGTTAGAGACTTTCAATCTGTTATAGGTAAAGAGGTTAGACAACAATTAAATGAAATTGAAGGCAAACCTCCTGATTTGTTAATTGCTTGTATTGGAGGAGGATCTAATGCATTAGGATTATTCTATGAATTTTTAGATGATAGTAATGTTGAAATGATTGCTGTTGAGGCTGCAGGTCATGGGATAAATACTGATAAACATGCTGCTAGTTTATCTGGAGGAAAGCCAGGGGTTTTGCATGGTAATAAAACTTATTTATTGCAATCAGATAGTGGGCAAATCCAAGAAGCTCATTCAATTTCTGCAGGTCTAGATTATCCTGGCATTGGGCCTGAACATTCATTCTTATTTGAAGAAAAAAGGGTAAAGTATATGTCGGCTACTGATAAGGAAGCTTTAGATTCTTTTCAATATTGTTGTAAATTAGAAGGAATAATTCCAGCTTTGGAGCCTGCTCATGCTTTAGCGGTACTAAGAAAAATTTCTAAAAATTATGATAATGAAAAAATAATAGTTATGAACATGTGTGGTAGAGGAGATAAAGATATTTATACTATAGCAGAAGAATTGAAAATAGAGATATAATGGCTAATCTCCTAGACAAGGTTTTTGATAATAATAATAAAAAAATTGTAACATTCGTTACAGGTGGAGATCCAGATATAAAAACAAGCGAGGAAATAATATTAAGATTAATTAAGAATAACATAGATATAATTGAAATAGGAATGCCATTTTCTGATCCTATGGCTGATGGACCAACTATTCAATTATCCAGTAATAGAGCACTAAAGAGTAAAGTTAATTTAAATGATATTTTTACTTTAGTGAAAAAAGCAAAATTGTTAAACAATCGCATACCAATTATTTTAATGGGTTATTATAATGTTATTTTACACTTTGGAATAAATGAATTTGTTAATAAATGTAAAGTAAGCGGCGTTGATGGACTTATAATTGTTGATTTACAACCTGAAGAAGATACAGAATTAATTACTGAATTAAAAAAAAATAATATTGACCTAATAAGGTTAATCACACCAACTACTGATATAAATAGACTTAAATTAATTTTAAAAAATGCAAGTGGTTTTTTATATTATGTAGCTGTTATGGGAACAACAGGTCAAAAGTCAGCAAATATAGATGAGTTAGGTAAGTCTATAAATTCTATAAAACAACATACAAGTCTTCCTATCATTCCTGGATTTGGAATTAAAAGCCCAAAAGACGTAAAAAATATATGTAAAATTGCTGACGGTGCTGTAGTCGGTTCAAGTATTATTAAAATTATAGAAGATAACTTAAACGATAAAAAAATAATGATTAAAAAAATTGATGAATTTACTAAAGAATTAAAAGAAAGTACAATTTTATGAATTGGCTAACAAATTTTGTTAAACCAAAACTAACTTCTTTAGTTAAAAGAAGAGAAGTACCAGAAAAATTATGGAATAATTGTATATCATGTGGAAACATGATTCATCACAAAGATCTAAATGAAAATTTACGAGTGTGCATGAATTGTGGTTATCATTTTAGAATGAATGCTGAAGATAGGATAAAATTATTTTTTTTAGAAAATGAATATACTGAAATTAAATTAGATAATATTTCAGACGATCCTCTAAATTTTTCTGATAAAAAAAAATATAAAGATAGACTTAAAGAATATAGAAAAAAAACTAATAGAGATGATGCATTTATTCTAATTCAAGGAAAAATTATAGATAAAGAGGTAATAGTAGGAATAATGAATTTTGAATTTATGGGAGGATCAATGGGAAGGGCTGTAGGTGGTGCTATTGTTAAAGGAGCAAAAAAAGCAATAGAAAAAAAGTTACCATTTGTAATAATTACATCCTCTGGTGGAGCTAGAATGCAAGAAGGGATTATTAGTTTAATGCAGATGCCAAGAACAATTGCTGCAATAGAATTATTAAATGAAAATAATATACCTTATATCGTAATTTTAACAGAACCAACAACTGGAGGTGTAACTGCATCCTTTGCTATGTTAGGAGATATTACTATTGCAGAAAAAGGTGCTACAATAGGCTTTGCAGGTAAAAGAGTAATACAGGACACAATAAGAGAAGAATTGCCAATTGATTTCCAAAAGGCAGAATATCTAAAAGAACATGGAATGGTAGATATTGTGTCTCACAGAAAAGACTTAAAAGAAACTTTGTATAAAATATTAAACCATATAAGTTAATAAGTGAGTTCTAAAATAAACAAGTTATTAGATGAACTTCTTAAGCTACACCCAAAATATATTGACTTATCACTTAATAGATTAAATAGACTTTTAATTAAGTTAGATAACCCTCATTTAAATCTTCCAAAAACAATACATATTGCCGGTACTAATGGCAAAGGATCAATTCTGAGCTTTTTAAGAAATATTTTAATATCTAATGGTTATTCTTGTGACTCATACGTTTCGCCACACTTAACAAGATTTAACGAAAGAATAAATATAAATAATAAAGAAATTAGTACAAAAAAATTATATGAAACTCTAAAATATGTAAAAGAAATCAATAATAATAACCCTATAACATTTTTTGAAATAACTACTGCAGCTGCTTTTGTTTTGTTTAATAAATCAAAATCAGATTTCTTAATTCTTGAAACAGGATTAGGTGGAAGACTTGATGCCACGAATGTTATTTCGAGAAAACTGTGTAGTATTATCACTCCAATTAGTTATGACCATGAAGAGTATCTTGGTAAAACTCTAAAAAAAATTGCAAAAGAAAAACTAGGTATAATTAAAAAAAGTGATTTTGTTATAGTCAGCAAACAAAAAAAAGAAGTAAAAGATTTTATTACAAATAAATTATCAAAAGTTAAAAATGTATATAAATATGGGAATAACTATAAAATAAAAATTTTAGATAATAATAAATTTGAGTATCAATTTAATAAAAATAAAAGAATCTTACATAAACCAACATTAAATGGTGCACACCAAGTTGAAAATGCATCTGTTGCATTAACATTTGCTGAAATTATGTTTAGAAAAAAATTTAAATTAAATTTTATGACTATTAATAATGTTATAAAAGAAACTACTTGGCCAGGAAGATTGGAAATACTTAAATATAAAAATAAAAAAATTATTTTAGATGGATCTCATAACATAGATGGGGCTAAAAAATTAAACGAGTTCCTTAAGTCAAAAAAAATAAAACCTGATGTTCTTTTTGGAATGTTAAATAATAAAAAAATAGATATTTTTCTAAGCTTAATTAAAGGTCAAATTAAAAATTTAATAGCAATTAAAATTCCGGATGAAAAAAATGCATTTAAAACTGATCAAATTGTTGCAAGTTGTAATAAACTTTCAATAAATTATTCTAAAGTTAAAAATTTCAAAGAAGCCTTTAAATATATAAAAAAGACTAATCAAAAGTTTTTTCTTATTACTGGTTCTCTGTATTTGGTAGGAAAAATTAGAAATAAATTTATAAAGCTGACTTAATCCAAGCCTCAAGAGCTGATTTAGGCAAACTTCCAACTTTACTATCAACTAATTTTCCATCATTAAAAAGCATAATTGTAGGTATACCTCTAACCCCAAACTTTTGAGGTGTTACAGGATTCTCATCTATATTAATTTTAAAAATTTTTAATTTATTAATATTTTCTTTTGCAATTTCTTCAAGAATAGGGTCTAATTGCTTACATGGTCCACACCACTCAGCTCCGAAATCAACTACAACAGGAACATCTTGAGAAGAAATATCTTTTTCAAAATTTTGATCATTTGTTATAAAAGTAGACATATAAATTATTTAAGAACTATAATACTATATTCAAGATAATAAAAACTTAAAAATTTTCAAATGAATTTTTATCCCCAATATGAAAGATATTGGAATTTATTAAGTCTGCTTTTAGTAGTTGACGAGTTATAAGCTTATCCCATATCACATTCATAGGGAATACACTCTTTGAGTTAATAAATATATTCTTTGATACAATTTGTAAGCCTGTGTAATAAAATGGCTCATTACCATCGATCCAATTAAGTGCTATATTATTTAATACATGAAAATCTCCATCATTTTTCTTTAAACCAAAAAAATTTTTTTTATTTGATAATAAAAGTTTACAGTGAGATACATTATCTAAGTCTTCTAAAAAATTTATAAGATCAGGCTTATTTTCTAATTGCCAATAAATATCAGAATTTACTACGCAAATTTTTTTGCTTTGTGTATAATTAAAAATATTTTTTATACCACCACCAGTGCCAAGAATAGAAGGTTCATAAATTAATTTAATAGGATAATTATTAAAATTTTTCTTAATATAGTTTTCAATTTTATGGTGAAGGTAATGAGTATTTATAATGAATTCATTACATCCAATTTCTTTGAAAAAATTGATTGTGTGACCTAACAATGTTGTATCATTAACTCTTAAAAGAGGTTTAGGTGTATTTTGAGTCAATTCTAACATACGTTTGCCAAAACCTGCACATAATATTAATAAAGTAAATTTAGACATTTATTTTATAACCTTATCATAAATTTCTATTAGTTTATTGTTTTGAATATTAGTCAAACATGCAATAATTCTGCTTTCAGTAGAATTTACATAATTTAAATATGCTTTATTATTTTGAGATTTAAATAATTTTATCCACCTACCAAGAAGTCTAGTTAGTCTTGCTAAATTTAATAAATAATACTGACATCTAAATGAAGTGTAATTTATTTTTATATTAACGTTTTTGTAATAATATTTAATTAAATCTTCATTATATTTTCTTGTAAAATTAATTCTTGGATTTTCAAGAATAGAAAACAAATCCCAACCTATGAAACCTCTGTAGGCACTTTGAAAATCAATAATTCCACATTTAAAATGCTTGGTATTCTTTGTTAAAAAAAATAAATTAATAAATTCATAATCTTTATGAACAAAACTTGAAAATTCAAATTTTTGAGAGTTAAAAATATTATCCCAACACTGATAGAATTCTGTTTCTGAAAAATTGGGTATTCGCTTATAAGGTATATAATAATCAACAAATTCACTTAATTCCATTTTTAAATTATAAATAGAATATTTTTCTAATTTAGAAATATCTTTAATAATTAATGAATTTTGTATTACAATCAAATTATCTATAGCAATTTTTATCAAGTTATAAAAATCGTTATGATCAAATAACTTATCGAATGTTTCATCACCAAAATCTTCCATTACAATTAAGTTTCTGTTAAAATCTACTTCATAAATTTTGGGAATTGAAATATCAATTGATTTCAAAATCTTATATATATTTAAAAAATTATTAAAATCTTTTTTATCCTCAGAAAAGTCAATAATAATTTTCTTTATTTTATTTTCAATTTTTCTAAATACTTTTTTGTTAGATAAACCTCCTTTAATTTCAATTGAGTTTTTAAAGGTATTATTCATATTGCTTATTCAATGTATTTAATATTTATGTTTCGTTTATTTTCTGAATGTAATTTTAAACTTATAAGATAATATTTTTGTTTAAATGGTAAATTAATTAATAATTCTGGCCATTCGACTAATGTAATTGAATTGTTTAAATTTTCAAAAAAATCAATTTCTTCTAATTCTTTAATATTTTTAAGTCTGTATAAATCATAATGGTAGATTTCATAAGATCCTAAATCATAAGTAAGAAGTATGGGATATGAGGGACTTTTAATTGAACTAGGTTTTGGTATATTATTTAATGAATGCAAGTTATTAATTATAAATCTTGAAAGTGTAGTCTTACCAACACCTAGTTCTCCCCTTAGTAATAAAATATCACCTTTTTCAAAGTTTTTACATAATTCTACAGCAAAAGTTTCAATTTTTGAGATATCTAAAATCTGATTCTCTAAATTTAGCAAATCTATTATGCTATACTTTTAAGAGCATCAACTAAATCAGTTTTTTCCCATGTAAAATGTCCTTCATTACTTGGTTCTCTTCCAAAATGTCCATAAGCTGAAGTAGGAACGTAAATAGCATTTGTTAGTTTTAAATGTTCTCTTATTCCCCTTGGACTGAGATCAAATAAGTCTTGAACAGACTTTTCAATCTTTTGTTCATCTATTTTATTAGTACCATTAGTATTAATATAAACTGACAATGGCTTTGAAACTCCTATTGCATAA
>MDSZ01258931.1_pt1 | contig 18218 bp, 22 predicted proteins | sample 811201 | NCBI WGS metagenome assembly MDSZ01 (sample SAMN05326647, study PRJNA326480) | marine metagenome | isolation source: seawater | place: Indian Ocean: North | collected 2010
GCCAATGTGTGGAAGTTTAAACTTTCCGCTTTGATTGTTGATTTTGGAAACTTTACCAGAAATCCAACCTAATCCTTTTGTTTCTGCCTCTTCATAACCGACATCAGCAAACATTTGCAGTCCTACGCAGATTCCTAATAAAGGTTTTTTATTTGTAATTGCAAAATCTTTTAATGTGTCAACTAATCCATTTATATTCTTTAAAGAATCTATACATCTTTTAAATGAGCCTTGACCAGGTAAAACAATTTTATCACTGGTTTTAATTTTCTTAACGTCTGAAGTTACCTCTAGATTAACTCTATCTTTAGTTACCTCGGTGAAAGAGTTAATGACTGAGCGTATATTGCCCGATTGGTAGTCAACAATTGTGACATTCATCAAATTTAAATAGAACCCTTTGTTGAAGGTATTGAGTTTTTAATTCTTTTATCGATTGCTAAAGCATCTTTTAATGATCTAGCCAATCCCTTATAACAAGACTCAACTTTATGGTGACTATTATCGCCATAAATATTTTCAACGTGCAAAGTAATTCCGGCAGACTGTGAAAATGCTTGAAACCATTCCTTAAAAAGTTCAGTGTCCATCTCACCTAATTTCTCAACTGCTAAGTCAACTTTCCAAATCAAATAAGGTCTGTTTGACACATCAATTGAAACACGACTTAAAGTTTCATCCATAGGTATCATTGTCGAAGCATATCTAGTAATTCCTTTTCTGTTACCCGCAGCTTTTTTAATAGCTTCTCCAATAGCAATGCCCGTATCCTCTGTTGTGTGGTGTAAATCAATATGTGTGTCTCCTTTTGCTTTCACCTCTAAGTCTATTAACGAGTGCTTAGATAACTGCTCAAGCATGTGATCTAAGAAGCCTATACCTGTTTTTATTTTATATTTGCCCTTGCCATCTAGATCCACAGCTACAGTAATGCTAGTTTCCTTGGTTTTACGGGTTATTTTTGCCTTTCTTTTCATAAACTAAAAAGATTTACCTTTGATATATATTCAAATGTTCATTTTATCAATAAATCACTATTGAAGATCGTAAATTAATCTCCACATATAACACCATGAATACAGCTGAAAAATGGCATGGAACAACGATAGTCTTGCTTAGGAAAGGCGGGCAAACTGTTGTGGCTGGCGATGGTCAGGTAAGTCTTGGTAATACGGTTCTTAAAAGTAAAGCGAAAAAAGTTAGAAAAATTGAAAACAGAGGTGTAATCGCTGGTTTTGCTGGGTCAACTGCTGATGCTTTAACTTTATTCGAAAGACTAGAAGCAAAGCTTGAAAAACATGCTGGTAATCTTCAGAGAGCTGCGGTTGAACTCGCAAAAGACTGGAGAAGTGACAAATTTTTAAGAAGGTTGGAAGCATTAATGGCAGTGGCAGACAAAACACATAGTTTTATTATTTCAGGGACTGGAGATGTATTAGAACCTGAAGATGGAATAATTGGAATTGGATCAGGTGGAAATTATGCTCTAGCGGCTGCAAAAGTTCTAATAGAGACAGATTTAAAAGCTGAAGAAATAGCGAGAAAATCAATTAAAGTAGCCTCAGATATATGTGTATTCACTAATAACAACATAACAGTCGAACAAATTTAAAATGATAAAATCTAATAAGATTACAAATTTGAGTGTCATAAACAGTAAGTCAAAAGAAAACTCTAAAGTAAGTGCATTATCACCTAGAGAAATTGTTTCAGAGTTAGACAGATACGTAATTGGCCAAAAAGAAGCTAAAAAAGCAGTGGCTGTTGCTCTAAGGAATAGGTGGAGAAGACAGGCATTGTCGGAAGAAATGAGAGATGAGGTTTTGCCTAAAAATATATTAATGATAGGCCCTACAGGTGTAGGTAAGACGGAAATCTCTAGAAGATTATCTAGATTAGCAGAAGCCCCATTTATAAAAGTGGAAGCCACTAGATTTACAGAAGTTGGTTATGTGGGAAGAGATGTTGAACAAATTGTGCGTGATTTAATAGAGATAGCAATTGCTATGGAAAGAGAGAAAAAAAGAAAAGAAGTCAAAGCAAAAGCAGATCTTAAAGCTGAAGAAAAAGTTTTAGACTCCCTCGTTGGTAATAAAGCCAGTGTGGCGACTAGGGAAAGTTTTAGAAAAAGATTAAGAAATGGTGATTTAGATAACAACGAGGTAGAAATTGAGGTTCAAGAAAAAAATGCAGGGATGCAGAGTTTTGAAATCCCGGGTATGCCTGGAGGAAACGTTGGAATGGTAAATCTTGGAGATATTCTTGGAAAATCGATGGGGAATAAAAAAGGTAAAAAGAAAAAAATGACTGTAAAAGAATCCCACGATATCTTGGTTGCACAAGAGTCTGATAAATTGATTGAGGAAGATAAGATTATAAAAGAAGCAAAAAAAACCACTGAAGAAAATGGAATTGTATTTTTGGATGAGATAGATAAAGTTTCAGCGAGAAGTGACCGAGTTGGAGGAGACGTATCTAGAGAAGGTGTACAAAGAGATTTGTTACCTCTTATCGAAGGCACTACTGTTAGTACCAAGCATGGGCCGATTAAAACAGACCATATATTATTTATAGCGTCTGGAGCTTTCCAGTTAGCAAAACCATCTGATTTATTACCAGAATTACAAGGAAGGTTACCTATTAGGGTGGAATTAGATGCTTTAAATGAAAATGACTTTAAAAGAATTCTTAAAGAGCCAGATAATAGTTTGATAAAACAATACATAGAACTGTTAAAAACAGAAAATGTTAAACTTGAATTTACTGAAGATGGAATAGATATGCTTGCGAACATATCAGCAGAGGTTAATGCGTCTGTGGAAAATATTGGTGCCAGAAGACTTCATACAATAATAGAAAAAGTTTTGGACGATATTAGTTTTAATGCTACTGACAAGGCTGGAGAAACAGTTGTAGTAAATAAAAAATATGTTCAAGATAACCTTGGAAATTTAGTAAAAGATACTGATTTATCTAAGTTTATTTTATAATTTTTTTAATTTTATTAGAATTGCACCTTCACCTCCATCTTTCTTATCAACTTTATCGATAGATGTAATGAATTTTTGCAATTGATCATTATTATTCAAAAAATCAGGAACAGAGTATCTCAATTTACTTAGATCTTTAGAAGAGTAAACATCTTTATCATTTGATGAATGTATTCCTTTTCCAGTAATTAGTAATATTTGTTTGTATTTTTGTTGTACACAATGAAAGACTAAATCTCTAACTTTTGTGTTTGCATCGTTTAAACTGAAACCGTGTAAATCGAATTTAAAGGTTTCGTTATTTTTAGTATCTGAATTCTTTATTTCTTTGTCGTATATATCTGTAGGATTTTTAATATAGTTTTCCCAATTTTTTTTATCATCCTGAGAAAGATCTCGTTTTTTAATCACTGGCTAATAATTTCAAATAAATGCCAGTTTGGACTTTTGTTATTTATGTTTCTTGTGAACTTCCAGCTATCAGTAACATATTTAATTTTGTCTGGGTTACCCTCGATTATTTTGTTATCTTTATCTCTTTTTACTGAAATAACTTCTGCTACAAATTTTACAGTTGCAAAAAGATTATCTTTAACTTTTTCATATTTTTCGACTGAAGACTCTTTGACACCAACAAATGTGAATTCTGATTTGATATTTTGTTTATTTCTCACTTTTATAGCATCAGAAAAATTTGAAAACATATTAGGTGAAAGCAAAGCTTTAAGTTTTATTAAGTCACCGTTAGCAAAAGAGGTAAGTATACTTTCGTAGGCTATTTCAGCTCCTTTTAAGAATTCTTTTTTATCTTTACCTTCTAAAACCTCTAGATTTTGTTTAACTGGCTTAATATCTTTTTGCGGCATACTAAATTTCTCTTCAGCAAAACTTGGGTAAATTTTTGACTCATGTCCAGTTTTTCTGCCTAGGATACTTCTCAGACGCAAAATTATAAAACCTGCTATCATTCCAAGCAAAATAATGTCTATATAACCGAAACTGTTACTCATAATTTGATAAATATACATTAATAATATAATTTTGTATCAGACAAATGAACTCATTTTTGCTTATATTTTTGACAATACCAGCAGTAGAAATTTTCTTTTTGATCAAAGTTGGGGGTATAATAGGGGCGCTAAACACGGTATTTTTGATTTTCTTTACAGCAATCGTCGGAATATATTTTGCTAAAATGCAAGGAATGAATACGATGAAATCTGGGATAATCAATATTTATCAAAATAAAGTACCCATTAACGAAATAGTATCTGGAGCATCTATAGTTATAGCAGCAATTTTATTAATTGTACCAGGTTTTTTAACAGACACTATTGGTTTTTTACTTTTAATTCCTTTAACTAGAAAACTAATTGTAAAATCAATCTTCCATAAACAAGCTGGTCCAAACAATGATAAAGATAAAAATACTTTAGAAGGCGAAATCATTGAGGATAAAAATAAAGATGAATTATAAAATTGTTGCTAGATATATTAAAGATATAGATTTTAACATTCCAAATTCAAAAACATTTTTTTTTTTATCAAAAAATATTGCAAATTATAAAATTAATATTGATATTAAAAGTAACCAAATAAAAGAAAAGATAATACAAATTGATACAAGTTTAAGTCTTAAACCGACAGAGAATATTTCAGAAACAATTAATACAAAGATAATTTACTCAACAATAATTGAAATTACAGAAACCAAAATTGATAAAGAAAAATTAGAAAAAGTCATATTAATTGACGTACCAACTGCAATTTATTCTGAATTAAGAAAAATATTTATATTTATTTTTGAAATGTCAGGCTTTAAAGAAATAAAAATAAGTGAAAAAATTGATTTTGAAAAATTATACAATCTTAGAAAGTCTCAATAAAAATTTTTTTTTAACTCAGATTTTAAAAACTTTTTATGAAGACTCAATTCATCTTCGGCAATATCTATAATTTTTTTATTATAACTTTTACTATTTACTTGATAATCATTGAATTCAGATCCTGTCGTACTTAAATTAAACTTAGGTTCTTTGGCGTCTAGTAAATTGATATAAACTTCTCGTAGTAATTCGCAGTCTAACAATGCATTATGTTTAGTTCTTCTTGATAAATCGATGTTAAATCTTCGACATAGTGCATCTAACGAGTTTGATGTTCCTGGAAATTTATTTCTTGCTACTTCGAGAGAGTCTATTACTAAATCCTTATTCAATATATCTTTTCTAATATTCAATAATTCCCCATTTATGAAACTTAAATCAAAATTTGCATTATGAATAATCAATCTCTTCCCTTTGATAAAATTTAAAAATTCGTCCGCTATTTGATCAAAAGTTTCTTTGGTACTTAATAACTTCTCAGAAAACCCATGAATTTTAAAGGCTTCATCTGGTACATTTCTTTTTGGATTAATTAATTTATGGAAAATTTTATTTGTAGGAATTAAATCTTTTGTTTCAATACAAGCTATTTCTACTAGTTTATGTCCATCATTATAAGAAAGGCCTGTAGTTTCAGTATCTAAAAATACTTCATTCATAACATGGCAATTATATTCAAAAGTTTTTTCTTTAAAACATTTTGTGACTTATTATTCACAACTACATGATCACAAAATTGCATTTTATAAACGTCTTTAAGTTGATTTTTATCCAAAAAGTTGAAAATTTTTATATTTCCCCCAGACTTTAAATATCTTTTCAACCTAGTGTTTCTATCCGCTTTAATAAAAACAGTTAAATCAAAATACTTTACAAGCTTGCTCTCGACTAACAGAGGTATTTCAAAAAAAAGAAATTTTTTATTTTTATTTCTTTTAATAAATCTAAACATTTCTTTTCTAACAAAAGGATGGACAGTTTTTTCTAATCTTCTTAGATTTTCTTTCTTTTCGAGTAATTTTTTTTTTAAGGAAGTTTTAAAATTTGATTTTGTTTTTAACCCCATTTTTTTTGCAACAATATTTTTAAATTTTTTTTTCAAGTATAAATTTTTTACTGCACGGTCGGCACTAAATATTGGGCCTTTATTATTTGAAATAATTTTTGTTGCAGTTGTTTTACCAGACGAAATAGAGCCAGTTATACATATTTTCATCATTTTAAATTGGATACTAGTAAGTTTATTAATTCGTCATCTATCTCTGGATTTATTTTATTCCATAAATAAAATGATTTTTGCCCTTGGTATATGAACATTTCTAAACCGTTAAAAGTCTTGATTTCTCTTTCTTTTAAAAATTTAATATTTTTTGTCTCTATTGGGTTGTAAATTGTATCAATATAAACTGAGTTTTTCTTAACATTGTTAAAATTAAATTCAAAATTTTTTCCACCTTTAAGGCCAAGACTAGTTGCATTAATTATGATATCGAAACTGTCTAACTTTTCTTTCAATAACTCCCACTTAAGTATTTGAATGGAACTGAATTTTTTTTTTAGAAAGACAGATTTTTCATATGTTCTATTTGCAATAAAAATATTTTTAATTTTTGATTTCAAAAGTGAAAATATTACTGAAGGTGCCACTCCTCCTCCGCCAATTATAATGGCATTTTTATTATTTATGTTTGGTATTTGTTTAAGATAGGCTGCTTGAATACCGTAGACATCAGTGTTTTCTCCAACCAGTTTTCCTCTGGTATCTAAATGAATAGTATTCACAGAATTAGTTGATTTTGCGTCATTCACTATTTCATCCAAAAAATTAATTATTTTTTGTTTATAAGGTAAAGTGACGTTTACCCCATATATTTCTTTTTTTCTAATTTTCATAATCAAATCAGGTATTTTACTTTCCTCTAAATTTATTGGACTGTAATTTGCATCAATTTTATATTTTTCAAACCAATAGTTATGTAAAACAGGTGAAAGAGAATGCGAAATCGGATTTCCAATAACTGCAAAATATTTTTTTTTCATTTTTTATAACTTTCAATATATTTCATAATTTCTTTAATTGGCAGACCCATAATCGAGTCTTCATCACCTTTTATATATTCAAAAAGATTCCTGCCACTAGCCTCGATTTGGTAAACCCCATAAGCTAACAAAACATCGGTTTTTATTTTATTTAAATATTTAATTATTTCACTTTCCTGTAGATTTTTCATTTTTAACTCAGATTTATCTGTGTGGTTCCAAATCATTGCTCCATTTTTTGAAATACAGACTGAACTTATAAGATAATGAGTTGAATTATTAAGTCTTTTTAAAATTTGTAAAGCCTCTTCCCGAGATTTAGGCTTATTAATCAATTTATTATTTAAAGAAATAACACTATCGGCACCTAAAACGAGTTGATCAGGGTTTTTTGAGCTTACTTTTACAGATTTCAGTTCGGCTAGGTTTTTTGATATAATTAGTGGATCAGCATTTTCAGCTAAAAGAGACTCTTTTACTTGATCTTCATCTACATTTGAAACAATTACTTCTGGGTTAATTCCATATTTTAAAAGAATTTGTTTTCTTACTCCACTTTTTGATGCCAAAACAATTTTCATTTTACCTTTTTAATTTCAAGGATTTTTAAGATAGATGCAGCGGTTTCCTCAACTGACTTCCTGGTTACATCTATTACAGGCCAATTATTTTTTTTAAAGAGATCCTTAGATTTATTAACTTCATCTTTTATAAATTCTAAATTTGTGTAATCTTTGATATTTTCATCTTTCATTATAGCGACTCTATTACGTCTTATATCCGCTAATCTTTTTGGATCTGCTACAAGCCCGATAACACATATTTTATGATTTTTTGACTTAAGGTTTTCAGGAATTTTTTGATCTAATACTAAAGGAATGTTTATTGTTTTATACCCTCGGTTTGCAAGGTATATAGATGTTGGGGTCTTGCTAGTTCGACTTACACCAAGAAGTACGATATCAGCATTATTTAAATCATCTAACTTTTTCCCATCATCGTGTGACATAGTAAACTGAATTGCTTCAATTCTTTTGTAATAATCATCGTCTAAAACGTGTTGAGCACTTGGCTTGTGAATGGCTTTTTGATTTAATAGTTTTGAAAAATTAAGTATTAAATTTCCAAGAATTCCAAAACAAGGAACATTGTTTTTATCACTTATATTAGCAATATATTTTGCAAGCTTTGTCTCAACAATCGTGTATAGAATAATTGAATTTTTATTAACGGAGCAATCCTTTATAATTCTATCAATTTGCTGTTCTGTTCTTACAAAAGCAAATTCTTTTTTTTCATAATCAAAATTAGCAAATTGTGATTTTAGTGATAAAAATATCCTATCTAGAGTTTCTCCAGTTGAGTCAGACACAAGATATACATTGTATTTTTCGTTCATAAATTTGTTAATAAGTAATTAATAAACTTTAGTTTTACACTTTAATTTCAAAAAAGTTAAAAAAGTTAACATCAATTAACATTATTTAAACGTTTTATTCATTGTTGATAGTCATGTTTTACTAATGTTTATAAGATTAATAAAGCGCGTAATTTAATGATTTTACAAAATACTTATCATTTTTGGCATGTATAAAAAATGTATAAAAAGTTGTATAAGCATTTAACAGTCCCTATTAGAAAAACAAAGTTTTAAAAAAAATTTATATTAATATGAGTAATCTTAAAAAAATTTTAAAAAATAAAAATTCTTGTAAGTCTGTGTGGTTTATGAGACAAGCAGGAAGATATCTTCCAGAATTTAGAAAAATTAGATCAAATAATCCAAATTTTATTGAACTATGTTTAAACAGTGAACTTAGTTCAGAAATTACATTGCAACCAATTAAAAGATTCGATCTAGACTCAGCAATAATTTTTTCAGATATACTGATGACACCCTATGCATTAGGACAAGAAGTGAATTTTATTAAGGGTCAAGGACCTAAACTAAGTGATTTTATTATTGAGAAGTTTTTAGATAACACAGAAAAAAACTTCTCACAAAAGTTAAATCAAGTCTACAAGGCAATAGAGAAAACAAGAAAAAAACTACCCAAAGAAAAATCATTAATTGCTTTCGTTGGCGCACCGTGGACACTATTAATTTACATGTTTAATATAAATAAAGAAAAGAAGAAATCGGAAATAAACAAAATTATTGATAAAAAGAATAATATTAAAAATATCTTAGATAAATTAATCAATTTTCTGTGTGTACATATTAAAAATCAAATAGAAGCAGGCGCAGACGTAGTCCAAGTTTTTGATTCCTGGGCTGGATTAATAGAAAAAAATAATCTAAAAGATTTTTGTTATATTCCAAACAAAAAGATAATAGATTTTTGTAAGAAAAGTCATATTCCAAGCATTTGTTTTCCGAAAGGAATTGGAAAAAATTATAAAGAATTTAACAAAATTGTTAAACCCGAAGGAATCAATCTAGACTATGAAATAGACCCTCTTTGGGCTAAAAATCATTTAAGGCAAGTAGTTTTACAAGGAGGTTTGGATCCTAGAAATTTGTTAAAGGATGAGGCAAAATTGTTAGGCGAAGCAGATAGATATATTCAAATTTTTAAAGAAATCCCCTATGTTTTTAATTTAGGGCATGGTTTACTTCCAGAAACAGATCCTGATACATTGGAAAAACTTATAAAATTTTATAGAAAGATCTAATGGACAAAGACCACCCAGAGATTAAATTCGGGAAGACAGGGGCACTAATAGTGAACTTAGGAACACCTGACTCGACAAGTTGGTGGGATATAAGAAAATACTTAAAGGAATTTCTTTCTGACAGACGAGTCATTGAAGTTAATCCTATAATTTGGCAAATAATTTTAAATCTTTTCATACTAACTTTCAGACCTTCTAAAACTGCACATGCATACAAAAAAATATGGAGAAAAGATACAAACGAGTCACCCTTGCTTTATTTTACCAAGAAGCAAGCTGCTAAGCTTAAGGATAGAATTAAGAATAAAAATATTATTGTTGATTTTGCAATGAGGTATGGAAATCCAAGTATAAAATCACAATTAAATAAACTTAGAGACAAAGGATGTGAAAATATAATAATACTGCCTTTATACCCTCAATATTCAGCGGCTACCACGGCTACAGTTTGTGATGAAGTATATAGATCTTTAATGACTATGAGATGGCAACCAAGTCTGCAAATTATTCCTCATTATGAAAGCGAACCAATGTATATTGACGCTTTAGTGCAAAGTATAGAGAAAAAAATTGCAAGTATTAATTGGAAACCTGATTTAATAATTTCATCTTATCACGGCATCCCCAAGTCTTATTTTGAGAAAGGAGATCCATACCAGTGTTATTGCCAAAAAACTACACGTCTAATAAGAGAAAAGTTTAGTAAAATTGAGATAAAAACAACTTTTCAATCTAGGTTCGGCCCACAAGAATGGTTAAAGCCATATACAGACAAAACATTAGAAGAACTGCCAAAGCAAGGAATAAAAAACTTATTGGTAATATGTCCTGGCTTTGCGTCTGATTGTGTAGAAACTTTGGAAGAGATCAGCATTCAAGGTAAAGAAACTTTTTTTGAAAATGGAGGAAAAAACTTTGATTTGATACCATGTCTCAATGATGATGTAAGTCACATAAATTTGTTTCATAAACTAATAGAAGAACGCATTATAAATTGACCATGAACTCAATAATAATTTATTCTACAACAGACGGACAAACAAAAAAAATTTGTGAAGCAATAAAAGAAAACTCTCTAAATAAGGAGTCTATTGATATATCTACTTTGAAGGAAGCTTTTAGCAAGAAATTAGAAAATTATGATAAGATCATTATAGGTGCAAGCATCAGGTATGGTCGACACAGCCCAATGATTTATAAATTCATTCAAATGAATAAGGATATTTTAGAAAGAAAAAAAAATGCCTTTTTTTCTGTGAATGTTGTAGCTCGTAAGTCAGACAAAAATACTCCAGATACAAATCCATATATTAAAAAATTTTTAAAAAAAACAAGCTGGAAACCAAACAAGCTAGGTGTTTTTGCAGGGAAAATAGATTATCCAAATTTAACTTTTGTTAATAAACATGTTATTAGATTAATCATGTTTTTAACTAATGGACCGACAGATATTGATAAAACTTATGAATTTACTGATTGGCAAAGTGTTAAACGATTTTCTAATGAATTAGATATTTAATTAATTTTTATCCTCTGCTTTGTTTTTTCTTGCAAATCTGAAAGATTGTACACAAAGATAAATAAAATAACTTCCTGTAAATGCCATGATGGTTTTAGTTAGATCAGCCCAAAAGTTTGAAAATAAATTTCCATTGGTTAATCCTCTTGTCACATCTAGTCCTCCGAGGGCAGTAGTTAATATAAAGAAGACAACTATATGCATAAATAATTTTTTTTTATTAGGATAAATTATTGATAAGAAAGAAAAAAGCGCTATTAAACAACCTAATAAACTAGGAATATAAGACGTAAACGAAGAACTATCAGAGACAAAGCTGACCGCTAAACCTAATAAAATTAAGAAAATTCCATAATATAGCGATAAAGTTTCAATCGTTCTGCCAAAAGCTTTAAATTCTCTATTGTTTAACTCCATAAAATACTAATTTACCCCCTTTTTTTAGAAATTAAAAGTCATCTCAGACTTGAATTTTTTTAAAAAAGTCCTATATTTTTAATACATTCCTTAATTTCGAAAATAAATTTCATGAACTTACAAGAACTTAAACAAAAAAACCCAGCAGAACTCATTAACGAGGCTGAAAAACTAGGTATTGAAAACCCTAGTACTCTTAGAAAACAGGAAATCTTATTTGCAATTCTTAAAAAACTTGCGGAAAAAAAAGAACAAATAACCGCCACTGGAGTTTTAGAAGTGCTTCAAGATGGATTTGGTTTTTTGAGAGCTATAGAATCAAATTATTTACCTGGTCCAGACGATATCTATGTTAGCCCGAGCCAGATAAGAAGATTTGGACTGAGAACTGGTGACTCTGTAGAAGGTGAAATAAGGGGCCCAAAAGATGCTGAAAGATATTTTGCATTGCTTAAAGTTAATAAGATAAATTTTGATGATCCAGAAAAAGGAAAAAATAAAATCGCTTTTGATAACCTGACCCCATTATATCCAAACGAAAGAATAAAGTTAGAAGTAGAAACATCTAAAGTTGAAAAAAAACCGGATAATACTGCAAGACTTATTGACCTAGTAAGCCCAATTGGAAAAGGACAGCGATCTTTGATTGTATCCCCACCAAGGGCAGGCAAAACTATTATTTTGCAAAACATTGCACAGTCAATAACTGCTAATCATCCAGAATGTTATCTTATGGTTTTATTAATCGATGAGAGGCCAGAAGAGGTTACAGATATGCAAAGATCGGTTAAAGGAGAAGTTGTTGCATCAACTTTTGACGAACCAGCATCTAGGCATGTTGCCGTGGCTGAGATGGTGATTGAAAAAGCAAAAAGATTAGTAGAGCATAAAAAAGATGTCGTGATTTTATTAGACTCGATTACAAGATTAGGAAGAGCATATAACGCTGTTATTCCAAGTTCTGGAAAAGTTTTAACTGGTGGTGTTGATGCAAATGCTCTTCAGAGACCAAAAAGATTTTTTGGTGCTGCAAGAAATGTTGAAGAAGGTGGATCATTAACAATTATATCTACAGCACTTATAGATACTGGAAGTAGGATGGATGAGGTAATTTTTGAGGAATTTAAAGGAACAGGTAATTCAGAACTAATTCTTGATCGAAAAGTTGCTGATAAAAGAATTTATCCTGCTTTGGATATTACAAGATCTGGCACAAGAAGAGAGGAATTACTTTTTGAAAAAGACGATCTTTCAAAAATGAATGTGCTAAGAAGAATAATCAGTCCAATGGGAACAATGGATGGTATTGAATTTTTAATATCGAAATTAAAGAATACTAAGAATAATGCTGATTTTTTTGAGTCTATGAATAAGTCTGCAAATTAAATTTGTATCATTGTATTGTTAGGTTTTTGAAATTTACGTCGTGTAAATAAAAATCGATTATATTTTCAAGAGTTTTTGCTTTTTCATCTATAGATACTGCCTCTAGTAATTTTTGCTTCTCTTCATTTGTAATTGGGGCTATCATTGATAAAGTGTTTATCTTTTGTAATTTATCCAGCTTTTCTAATTCTATCCAATTAAGAATTAATCCGTTTTTTTTAAAAAAAACTTTTGTTTTATTTATTAAAGAAGTTGTGTTGATTACACCTTCCTCATTTTCTAGATCAATGTTGAATTTGTCATAGTTAACTCTAAATATTCTGTAAAGTTTTGAATTTTCTGTTTCGTCAAGCACCTCAAATCTAACTAATCCTGTTAAATTAATAATGATTCTTCCGTCATTGCTTTTTTTAAAATCACTTATTTTACCTAAGCACCCTACTTTATAAATTTCATTAGTTTCTTTTCTGGATTGAACCATGCCCATTAATTTGTCTTTTTTTATTACATCATTGACAAGATCTAGGTATCTTTGTTCAAAAATATTGAGAGGTAGATTTGTTTTAGGAAAATAAATGACACCACTTAAAGGAAAAATGGGTATTTGTTTAGGAAATATTTTCATAATACTAGTTTAACATTTTAACAAATATTTTAACAATTAATTTACATATCTTGCTTTATTATTTCTATGTGGTTAAATTGCCTTTTGAAATAAGTCGCGGGCATAGCTCAGTGGTAGAGCGTCTCGTTGCCAACGAGAAGGTCGAGGGTTCAAGTCCCTTTGCCCGCTCCAAAATTAACTAGGACTAATTAATAATTATGACAGATTTAGCTAATAAAAAATGTGTTCCTTGCGAAGGAGGTATACCTGCATTTGATATTGATGAAATTCACAAATATCTAAAAAAAATTGATGGATGGGATGTGCTTAAAGATTCAAATGATAATTTTTACATTGAAAAAAAGTTTAAATTTAAAAACTATGTTCAAAGTGAACAATTTATTATTAAAGTAGGACAAATTGCTGAACAGGAAGGTCATCATCCTGATATATCTTTTGGATGGGGTTACGCAAATATTAAAATCTCAACTCATGCAATAAAAGGATTGGCAGAAAGTGATTTTGTACTTGCAGCAAAAATTGATAAAATTTAATCAATGATTAAAATGCCTGATACCTGTAAAAATCATTTTAACTCCTGCTCTATTTGCTGCCTCAATAACTTCTCCGTCTCTTATTGAACCACCAGGTTGAACAATTAATTTAACACCTGCTTTTATTAAAGTTTTAATTCCATCAGCAAAAGGAAAAAAAGCGTCTGACGCGGCCACTGAATTTATTAATTTTCTTGGCTGAAATTGTTTAGCTTTCTGTACGGCAATTCTACTACTGTCAAGTCTATTCTGTTGTCCAGCTCCTATACCAATAGTAGAGTTGTTTTTTACAATTACAATCGCATTTGATTTAACAAATTTACATATTTTAAAAGCAAATCTGATATCTTTAAGTTCACTCTTGGAAGGTTTTTTGTTTGTTACAAATTTTAAATTTTTATTTTCAAAAACTAAACTATCTTTTTCCTGCAAAAGGAAGGCATCACCAAACGATTTAATTGACATATTGTTATTGAACTTGAATTTTGAAATATCGATCAAACGTATGTTTTTCCTTGTCTTAAAAATATTAATTGCTTTTTTATCAAATCCTTTCGCTAAAATTACTTCAAAAAATGTTTTATTCATCTCTGTCGCAATACTTCTATTTATCTTAAAGTTACAAGCCACTACTCCTCCGAATGCACTAATAGGATCACTAGCTTTTGCATATTTGAAAGAATTTAGACTAGATTTATTAGAACAGACACCACTGGGATTTGCATGTTTAATTATTACAGATGTTGGCAATTTTTTTTCTGAAAATAGTATTTCTAAACCAGCATAAATATCATTATAATTATTATAGCTAAGTTGTTTTCCATTTATTAATTTAAGATTATAATCTTCAGAAGAAATATCTTTTTTATAGAGAGAGCTTTTTTGATGGGGATTCTCACCATATCTTAGTTGCTCAATTTTGTTGCCGTAGAACACTTTTTTTTCCGGAAATTTAAAATCTAATTTTTTATTAAACCACTCAGAAATAACAGAATCATAATAAGCAGTTAAACTAAATGCTTTACTAGCCATTCTTTCTCTAAAAATAAGACTTGTCTTACCTCGATATTTATTAATTTCCTTTATAAACTCGTTATAATCTTTTGTATCAGTAATAACTGTTACATCTTTGTGGTTCTTAGCAGCAGATCTAACCATCGTAGGGCCACCTATATCAATGTTTTCGATTATCTTTTTTGAGTTATTAGTTTTTCTAATAGTTTCTTGAAAAGGATATAAATTTACTACTATCAGGTCTATAGCATCAAAATTCCTTTTTCTCATTTGTATCTCATGACTTTTCTTATTTCTATCAAACAATATACCTGCATGAATTTGTGGATGCAGGGTTTTTACCCTTCCATCTAACATTTCATCTGATCCTGTATATTCAGAAACACCGACACAATTAAAACCATACTTTTTTATTTCTTTAAGTGTCCCACCAGAACTAACAATTTTTATTTTATATTTTTTAAGAACTTTCAAAATATTTAATAAATTAGACTTATCCGATAATGATATAAGAGCTGTTTTAATTTTTCTCATTTATCTGTATTTTTTTTTATTTCCCAATGAATGGTTTTATTTATTTCAACTAAACTTCCTATAACAGTTATACACGTATTATTTAACATTTTGTTACCCCCAAGAAAAATACTTTTTTCTAATAATATTTTTTCATCTTTAACAAAGAAAAGTAATGATTTATTTTTATTAATACGTATTAACACACTATTCCCACTTATTGTTTTTACTGCAGTTAATCCAGGATATAAATGAAATCTTAAAGCAAACTTAATAGGTTTGCCATCATCTTCTTTAATTAAAACATCATGACCTACTACTGTTTCTGATTTTTTTGTGATACAGATTTTTCTTTTATGTATACATCCAAACTTTTTTTCATAGCCATTATGTGAAGCAATTAAACCTTTCTCATTACTATTATCAATAAAATCTAAATTTGAGATTTTAAAATTATTTTTGATTGAAGTGCCGAAAGTTTTATTTATTAACTCATTTTTTTCAAATCTAGATATAGATGTATCATTTAAAGTTATTGTTGTGTGAGCAGAAGTCAGACGGCTATAAAATTTTGTTTTTGGGGAAAAGTTTGAACCAAATCCACAATTGGTAATAATTTTATTTTTTGAATAGTAATACTCAAATGAGAGAGGGCCAGATTGATAGTTCTTTGAAAAGTTTTTTTTTGGTGACCCCCCTACGTCAAAAAATAGTAAATTATCTTTATTTTTTATTATAGTTATACCTCCAACAATTTTTTTTTTATCTGAGACTTTGTAATTTAAATCAGTTAAAAATTTATTAAAGTTTTCTAAATTTTCCTCAGTTCCGCCATTAAAAAGTGGTACTTGATTCTCAGGGGTTAAAATATTTTTAAGGCAAATAAGATTTTTTTTTATAATATTTTCTAAAAATTCTGGAATATATTTTTGAGCGTCTTTTATGCATTCTTTGTTTAATACAAGGTATTTTAAGAAAAATACTAGATCATTCGGATTTCTTGTTAATGGGAAACCTTCATTATCAAAAAAATTTTTAACCAATTTTTCTAGCTCTTTTAGACCTAATTCAAAATTGTCTTTATACTCCTTAAAAACTAAACCAGATAAAATTAAAGCTGTTATTGTTTCAACTTTATTTAAATAATCATCTTCGTATTTAATATTCTTTTTAAGATGATTAGTTTGGCAAATGATACTATCCAAGAAAGATTTTTTAAAATCGAAAGTGCCATTATTTAGAATTATATCAACATTGAGTATCCAACTTATCACTCTTTTGCTTAAAATTGAATTTGTCCATATGTTGTGTTTGAATTTTTCATTTCGATTTATCCAATCTTTAATAATTTTCTGAATTAATTTACCGTCATTTTTTCTATCAATTAGATTTAGCCATAAAAATTCGTGCAATTTTCTCTCTTGTTTTTTATTATTATTCTGTTTCCATATTATAGTTTGGTCAATTTCACTTATTTGAAAAGAATATTTTTTATAACTAGTAATTGCAGAAAGTAAAAATGGATTTGGATGAAAATAGAACTGTTGGGGTGTTTTTGAAACTAGTGATCTATTATAGAAATCTGTTGTAAAATAAATTTTCTTGAAGGTTTTTACAATTTCCGTTTGAAGAGCTAAAAAGTAAAAAAAGATACTTTTTAAGTTAAACATTTATTATTTTGTTCTTAAAATTCCAATATTTTTTTCTAGGTCACCTTGATTCTCTTTAAATATAGTTGATCCTGAAACTAGTATATTTGCGCCCGCTTTTTTTGCTAAAGTGCAGTTATCAAAATTTATACCTCCATCTATCTCAATATCAATATTCATTTTTTTATTATTGATAATCTCTCTTAACTTTTTTGTTTTTTCTAAAACTTCAGGCATAAACTTTTGACCACCAAATCCAGGTTCAACACTCATAATCAGAATTAAATCTATCTTATCCAGTAATTTTTCTATAAGTTCTATTTTTGAATTTGGTTTCAGTGATACACCAACCTTTTTTCCTTCCCTTTTTATCAAATTTATTGTCTCCACTGGATCGTCCGTTGCTTCTGGATGAAAAGTTATTATATCAGCTCCAGCGTCCGAAAAATCTTTAATAAAATTATCTACTGGAGAAATCATTAAGTGAACATCAAATGTTTTTTTCGTAAGAGGTCTTAACTTTTTAACCACCTCTGGCCCTATCGTTAAATTTGGAACAAAATGACCATCCATAACATCGATATGAATATAATCTGCCCCTGCTTTTTCTAAGGATATTACCTCTTCTCCAAGTTTACTAAAATCTGCTGCTAGAATAGAAGGTGATATTTTAATTGGTGAAGTCATTATTTACTTATATTTTAATCAATAAAATTGTCAAAAAAATAAATTGTTAATTAAAAAGCTGATAAAGTTGTTTTGAAAAATCACTTTCTAATGGAAACGATAACATGCCCAAAACATCATAGCCAAGAATGTAGGGCATTGCATAAAATCTAAATAGATAAAAAAACCAAGCAACATAAAGCGCAATAAATCCTCCGAACAAGAAACTTGGAGTAATGGGCTTAAATAATTTAATAATTGGGTTGGTATATTTAACAAAAACTCTCATGAAAAAAAAAGTGGA
>MDSZ01117475.1_pt1 | contig 18217 bp, 12 predicted proteins | sample 811201 | NCBI WGS metagenome assembly MDSZ01 (sample SAMN05326647, study PRJNA326480) | marine metagenome | isolation source: seawater | place: Indian Ocean: North | collected 2010
TACATATATAGTACTAATCACAAATATTACTAAGAAACGGAAGAGATGGAGTCTAACTCGATACTTTGACCACCGATTCGGATTGCATTGAGAGACGTCGCAATTGGGCGTTTGTAACTTCGCAAACTCAAACTCGAATACACAACTGAAACTGAACTCAACGCCATCAACGCAGCGGCTGCCCACGGTGGTAACTGAAACATAGTTCTCGAATAAAACGCACCAGCGGCCCATGGAATAGCGATGATGTTGTATCCCAGAGCCCAAATATAATTCATTTTTATTTTTCGAAATGTTTCTCGGGCGATATCCAAACTCACAGCAACGTCTTCTAAATCACTCTTCATCAATACAAAATCAGCCGCCTCAATGGCAACTTCTGTTCCACAACCTATTGCTATACCAACATCTGCTGAAGCTAATGCCGGAGCATCATTGATACCATCTCCAACCATCGCTACGACAGCATCAGGATTCGCACGCTTCATTTCAGAAATCTTTTCAGCTTTGTCTTTCGGGGACATTCGAGCGTAAACGTTCTGAATGCCGCATTCGCTTGCGATTGCTTTCGCGGTTTCAATGTTATCTCCCGTTACTATCGTGCATTCTATATGCATTCTAGATAGCATGGCAACAACACCAGCCGCTTCTGGCTTGATTGGATCAGAAACCGCAAAAACACCTTCGACGACTTTATTAATCGAGACGAAAACGACTGTGTGCGCCTCGCTTTGATGTTCCTTTGCGAATTTCCGCGCTTCGTTCGAAATATTCTCGGAGCCGACGAGCTTTTCATTTCCTATATCCACAGAAATTCCACTTTTCATGACACACTTCAAACCTTCGCCTGGGATTGCTTGTGATGAGACAACTTTATCTTCTGCTTCGCCATCTTTCTTTGTGGTATCAACCGCGTACTCCACGAACGAATGCGCAAGCGGATGCTCGCTGTCTTTCTCCGCAACGGCAACTATTTCAGCAACTTGTTTTCGCGTATAATTACTACCAAAGGCCCTCAACTCTAACACTTTTGGTTTGCCTTGCGTGAGCGTTCCAGTTTTATCGAAGAAAACTTTGTTCACTTTTGCCGCACGCTCTAAACCGTCTGCACCTTTGATTAAAATGCCATTACGTGCCCCGACGCCAGTGCCAACCATTACCGCGGTTGGTGTTGCCAATCCTAAAGCACATGGGCACGCAGTCACGAGCACGGAAATACCGAAGAGCATGGCAAAGATGAATTTGGATTCATTTTCGGGGAGCCAACTTTCTGGGTATTTATTTTGTGCGCCAGCGTAATACCACATCAAGAATGTGAAAGCGGACACAATGACTACGAATGGAACGAAGACATTCGAGATGGAATCCGCTGCCGCTTGAATAGGCGCTTTTGCAAGCTGAGCGTTTTCAACGAGCGTTACGATTTGGAACAACGATGTTTCTGATCCGATTCTATCCGCGCGCATGAGGAACACCGCTCCTGCATTGAGCGTACCTCCAGTGATGGCATCGTTCCCATATTTCTTTACTGGCATGGACTCACCCGACAACATTGATTCATCCACGTATGCCATCTCGGAATCCAATAAAACGCCATCTGCGGCGATGCGGGCTCCAGGTAAAACCTTCAAAATATCACCCTTGTGGATTAACGTTGCAGAAATCACTTTCTCGGAGTATGATGTTCCGTCTTCGTTCAAATTTAACAAGATGGTTTCCGAAGGCACGAGTTGGAGTAGTTTGGTCACCATGTCTGAAGTTTTCTTCTTTGCCGAAGACTCTAAATACTTTCCGAGTAAAATAAACGTGATCAGCATCGAGCTCGTATCGAAGAACGTCTTTCCGTAGTTGTGTCCAATTGTTACGCAATGGAAAATCGTAAACACCGAGGCGAAATACGCCACATTTGTCGCCATGGCAACTAACACGTCCATGTTCGCACTGCCGTGTTTGAGAGATTTGTACGCTCCGATATAAAATCGTCGTCCAACGACAAACTGTACGGGAGTCGCTAAGGCCCACTGTATGTACGTCGATATCTTCACGTCAAGAACTTGCGTTTTGATGAAATCTTTGAACAAATCGGCGCGAGTAAACGCAATGTTGATTAAAATGATGGGGACCGTATACATCAATGCCGAAAGCAACAGAGACCAATACTCCTCAGCTTCTGTTGTCCGTTTTTCCGAGCCGCCTTCTTTACCATCGCCGACGTATAACAAACTACATCCGAAACCACAATCTTCGACGGCACTTATAATCGTTCTCGGTCCAGTTGCATTTGAATCGAAAGAAACTTTTGCCGAGCCTTGAGGCAACAACGCAACGGAAGCGCTCAAGACGCCTGGCGTGTCATTCAATGCGTGCTCAACCGCCGAAGTGCAGGCCGAACAGGTCATTCCTTCTATGGATAGGAATATACTAGCAATCGACGTATGTTCTTCTACTTCGGCTTCAAAACCGACGTCTTCTAAAGAGGACACTAAAAGTCCTTTGAAGTCGGAAATATTTTGTTGGAGTGAACCGGTAAATTCAACGACGGCTCGCCCAGTCGTTAAACTTACCGCCGCTTTCTCTACTCCGTATATGGAAGACAAAACACCCTCAACGGTTCCAGAACACGCCGAACACGTCATTCCTCTCACGCGCAACCGAATAATTCGTTGTTTCGTCATCTTTCCTGTTGTTTTCGTTGTTGATGAAGGCGTTAGATATTTTCCATTTCGATGTCGAAATGCGGTTGATGATGTATCGGTCTCGTCGTCGTCGTCGTCGTCGTCGTCGTCGTCTCTGTTCGACGAAACCAACGGGACTTTCTCAACCAGCGTCAGCGCTGCTTTGCCGCCGCCGCCGCCGCCGCCGCCACCTCGCTTCATTATTGTATGAAGTTTCCTGTGACAGATGATTATTTTTTTGTGTTTCTTGCACACGAGCTCTCTCCTTCGCGAACGTCTTTTTTCCTTTTCACTTTTTGGTCGCTGCGACCTAAAAATTCTCTCTCGTTCTCTCAAGTTCTCTCTCTCGACTCGACTCTTTTTTATTCGTATTCTCAAAAGTGTATCGTCAGTGGTGTATTCCTTCCTCACTTTTTTCACGACACGGAATAAGGAAAGCATGGCCAAAACAACAAGAACAGATGGTAACAGAAAGAAACGATTGATACATGGGTACCTGTTAATCTACAACGTAATACAAATGCTCGGATGGACAGCAGTTTTAGCGAGCGCTCTGAGAGCAGTTTTACTGCCATCAACGAACGGACTAAATTGGCAGGAGAGACTGACGACCGTGTACGACCACTCGTCGATGTTCGTGAAACTCTTCCAAGTTTTAGCTCTTTTGGAAACTATGCACGCTGTGCTAGGTTTGGTTCGATCGCCAGTGCTTCCGGGCGTTATGCAATGGATGGGAAGGACGCACGTTTTGATGTGCGTCACGGATTCTATCGTGCCTTTGCAAAAAACAACCGCTGCGGGAGTGATGATTTTAAGTTGGGCTATGATTGATTGCGTGAGGTACCCGTGCTACGTGTTGGGGATTTTGAATGCCACGCCAAAATGGCTGGCGTATTTACGGTACACGCTTTTCATACCGTTGTACCCGTTAGGGGGGGCGTCGGAAATGAAACTGATGTATGACTCCATCGGGTTTGTAAAACAGGTGGAGATGTATTACGTGCACATGCCGAACGTTTTGAACTTTGCGTTTGATTATTCGTGGTTCTTGTATCTTCTGTTGATAACGTACCCGTTCATGTTCACTCAACTGTATTTTTATATGTTCCATCAGAGGCGGCGGAAGTTGAAGATGAAGAAAGCGTAAAAGCTATATACGTACATAGTCGTATTTTTTTTAGTTATAGTACAAACTGTATATTCTTACAACAACATTTCATGATGAATACTCTGCGTTCTTCTCTCAAATCTAACCATTATTTAACTACTAATACTCTTCTAATAATATTTCATCTTTGCTATCGTCTTCCTGCTCTGTTGGTACGTTTCAACATTCGAAGCTTCTGTGTGATTCGATCCTTTACCGAACCTTTCTTTCTCTTTTTCGTCCCCTTATACTCACGGACTTCCTCCTCTTGAAGCTGCGTAGCTAACCTTTCTTGTGCCAGGATTTGTTCCGCATTTTCCTCACAAATACCCATTTCCACTCTCGTACCAGCTATGGCGAGCATTTCTTCGTTGTGATTTCGAACTTGTTGTGCGACGACTACTTTTGCCGCTCTTTCGACGGCAAGAGCCGATGCGTTCTTCCTCTGCGGAGGAGGGCGATAAGCGCGTCTCCTTCGCTGGTGCGCTCTTTCGAGAATATTGTTGATATTAGAAATTTGGCGCACGGCGTTTTCGCTTTGCAATGCGGGCATTAATCCCGATTGGACGATTGGATTTTCTTCATCCTCTTCTTCACTATTTTCACCACCGACAACCTCTTTCAACTTTTTTCGCTTCTCCAGTGGTATTAAATTCAATGCGTCGCACCGCTCGATGATATCGACGATCTCCTTCTTTACCTCGCCAAGTTTGTTGATACATCGCGCCCGTTCATCTTGCAACGAGGGATTAGCAAAGCGACCGAGAAATGCCAAACGAGAAGATAACTTTGGTAATAGTTGTAACTGAGCAGAAACGTAAAATCCTCTCAAGTCTTCTAACACAGTCGTGTTGTCTTCTGTTTCGCACAAGTAAATTCCGTTGTCATCGTTGTTATTATTATTCTCGTTCTTCGCTGAAGTCATGGAGTCGTTTTGCTGTGTATCGACTTTTGCTTGCGCGTCGTCTTCTACGTCTTCCCACTCTATGTCTTCGTCCTCTTCGTTATTTTCAAGTTTGTTCGCATTGTTACCTTTCTCAGTCAAAGCACCGAATAAGATTTCAAAGCACGCTCTGGCACCAAAAACAACCTCGCGAGAATCTTCCGCAAGCGTCGGCACCTCGCTTTTCACCTCTTCCCATTTTTGTAACAAGCGTTCTTGCACTTCTCGTTCTCTTCGCGCTTCTTCCTCCTTTGCCTTCTTTGCTTTCACTTCGGGCGCCTCATCGCCGAGATTTTCCGTCACAAACCTCTTAGCAATTTCAATTTGTGGAAACTGCGCGCCGAATTTCAATCCCCATTTTTCCAACGTTTCAAACGCAATCTGACGAAGCGTCTCTTTCTTCGCTTTGTCGTTACCTGGTAAGTTGGTTTCGCTCAACATGGCGCTTCGTTTCGATCCGTTCCTACCGCAAGTCCCTACGCCTAAACCAAACCGAAGGAACTCGTTCAGTCTTTCCATGGTGAGTTCTCGAAACAGTTTCGATTGCACGCTCAATTTTCGTATGACCCCACATGTTTTCATTCTCGTCTCAATACTCCTCTTATCTCGTAAATACGTCTCAAACATCAAGTCGTGCGAGTGCTTTAAAACTCTCTCATCTGAGTGTTTCAAAGTTCTTTTGAGAATTAAAAACTTCTCGTCCAAGGAAACGAGTTCGTCTATATTAGATGCGGAAATCAGGAGTTGATTGTTGTTATCACTATTATCAATGCTCCTCTCTTGAGTCGACGAGTATCGACAAGCAGCTCGCACTTGTTTCGTGACGACTGGAAATAAATCTTCTTCTTCTTTTTGTTCGTGTTCTTGGTTTTGGTGGTGGTGAACCATTTCGCACCAATCAAATATCTCCGTTCCTGGTACCACTCGTTTTCTTTTCGTTCTCTCTCGCTCGCTCGCTCACTCTCATGCTCTGTTCCCGGATGTCACTCGTTCGCGCGTGTTGCGTGCGAGGACAGAGAGAAAGAGAGACAGAGAGACAGAGACAGACGGAGCTCTTCTTTTTGTTTTTATGCACTCAACCTAAAGTGCCAACCAAGGTGGGAGGTGTACCAAAAAATAAAACGAGAGAACAACAAGCACAAGCAGCAAGACAAAAAAAAACAAAAAGGAGAGATTTTACGTACTTGTCGAGAGAAAGAGAGAGAGATCTTCTATATATAGGCGCGACTTTTTCAAGACTGTTTCGACGAACCAACCAAAAAACGAAAAAGCAAAACAAGACGAAAAATATCTCGACGCTCTTTCGGAGGCGAGATCTATTCTCCCCCTCTTTTTGAAAGACCAACAAAAAGCAAACGGACGCAATCCGTGTGTGACGACACTTTATAGCCTCTTTCGTGGGAGACGTACTCCTCCGAACAACAACAACGCCCACGTTCTGTTTTGAACGGCGACGACGGTACCCGTCCGAAGAGAACAACAACGGAGATTCGCGCGCGCATAGATACGCGACACTTCTAATTACTCGTGCGACTCAATCCCGCGATTTTTGATTTCACCGTCAGCGAGTGACAACGCGATTGCTTTTCTCCGTATAAAAAAATATGTTTACCGCCGCCGCTGCTCCCGCTGCATCCTCGTTATCGACGACGACGAGGATCGTCGCGTCGTCGCCTCAACAAAGAAGAACGAGAGTGAACTCGACGAACGCGGCTTCAACTTCTTCTTCTTCTTCTTTCTTTCAAGCGGGAAGAGTGGAACAAATTTTTAGCAGACACCAGCAAACGAACAACAGAAGAAATAGCCGAATGAATATTTTTATGACCAGAAGCGAAGCGGGCGAAGGAGGGGATAAATCTCCTGCCGGCTCGTCCACTCCGTACGATTATGAAGGCGCTTTGTTATTTCTCGGTTTAAAACCCGAGGCGACTTCAGAGGAAATCGTGAAAGCGAAGAACGATGTTTTGGCGCAGTTCCCGGACGACGAAGAGAAGAGACAGCAGGTGGACGCCGCATACGATGTTTTACTCCTGAGATCGTTCACGAAGCGAACGAGTGGACAAGTTGTGGACGAGAAAGTGAAATACGCGGATGTCTTGACGCCGATTCAAGAGATTAAAAGAAACATTCCGCAAGGCGTGAAGGATGCATCGAGCGCGCTTCCGGGTATGCCAGTATTTGAAGTTGGATCCAAAGATATTTTGACGCAATCTGGCGTTGTGTTTGGCGCTTTGTCGCTTTGGGTATTGGCGCAAGGCATTTCTAACCCACCAGGCTTCGATAATCCTCCTGGTTTACAAACAGCCCTCGCGGTGTGCGCATCAATTTTCTTGATGAACAAAAGAAACGTCGTCCTTTCAAGAGCAGTTGGTATAACCTTGGGTATGCTCACCATCGGGTGCCTCATCGGAGGCGGCGTCGAGAATATCTTGAGAGTTGATATCGTTCCGTTAGGTGGTCTTTCCAGTCCATCTGCTGTTGTAACGGAGTTTGGTATTATTGCCCTGTTCGTGGCGGCAAGTTCTTTGTATTAAATTGAAAAGAAGTTTTCGTATAAAATGTCTCTCTCCTTATCGTTGTCTGAGAAGAAGAAAAGAAGAGAAAGAGAAGGAACGTGTTCTATATATACCATGGTACCATCATATTAATACTAATACAATCACAGCTTATTACTACACTTATATTACTACTACAACACCTACAGCCAATTAGAAACAGACGTAATCAATCTCAACATCTCGGAGAGGGGCGACTTCGATCGAGTTTCGGACATGTTCTTTCAACACCCCCAAGCGCTCCTCAAAGTCTCTCTCATCCTTCATCGAGCACGGATCGGGATTGAATCGAACTACTTTCAAAGGTATTTTGAAACAGTCTCTCAACTGTTCCAAACGACCGTCTTCTCCGTCTCTCTCGTACTTCTTGTGCTGAAACTCATCAACTTCGACAATCATCGCCCAGTCGTTGACGTCGATGACAATGTCTGGCTTAATCGACCCGAGTCTGCCCAAGCGATGGTTAAATCGCATATCTAATTCGCTAAAGTTCTCTCGCAACGTTTCAAAGACTATTTTTTGTTTCTCTTCGTACGCTGGCGCGGCTCTGCCCATCCAGGAGACAGATACTCTCCCAACTAAGTCGTCTACATTTTTTGGTCCGTTTCGATACCACGTCTTCAAAGGCTCAAACTCGAAACCGAGGCTTGTCAAAGCCTCCTCTCTCTCAGGCTTCAAGGTTCCATTTCGATGAGTTCTACGTTGCGTGGCAACCCAATATCCTAACGGACGGTTTAATCGGTACGTTGCTGGAACGTTGCAGTGACCGTGTTCGCATTGAAACTGTCTCAGTTCGGTGAGACGAGTATCCCAGGAAACGCGCCTTCCAGCATTTTCCTTCGGATTTACATACTCCTCGAATCCATTGTTGATCAGCAATTGCCTCTTTTCTTCACTTTTAGTGTTTTTCTGCGCGTTTAACCAACGTTTCAACTTGATCGGGAGTTGGCTATTTGTGTCGTTGCCGTTGATCTCTTTGAACAAGATGAGTTCTTCAAACGTTTTCTCCCATGATTGTTTCGGGCGTTGTTTTTGTTTCTTCTCTCCTTTAGACGTCTTCTTCACGTCGAATATTCCTAACGCGTTTAAAGCTTCGTACTTTTCTGGCCTGAGCTTGTCTTCTCGACCGAGCTTTCGTTGGTAGGTGATCCATCGAGCCAATGGTACTTTATTATCGCTTTTCTTGATAGTTAGAGAGCCATTGTTTGCCAACTTCCACTCTAAAGCTTCCCTGTACTTCTCAATCCATAAATCGGTCAACTTTGGGGTGTCTCGTTTCATCTCCACCTTCGTCAGTTCCTCTAAACACGTCAAAGAGAATACGTTACTGTTTTCAAAGCCTCCCCTTCTTGAAGAGGAGCGTTTCACCGACCGTTGGTTCTGTTTTTTGCACAGGATTACAACAACGGAATTTGGGCAGATCGATTTCGAACCGTCGGATCCGCTGCGACGATCTTCCTGGGAACGCCCACCAAGGGGTGAGGGACGAAAAAACGTCATCCGCGATGACGAACGAATCGCAGAAGAAAACCACATGTATTTATGTCAAGAGCGTTTGTTTTCTGTTAGGCCGATCGACTTGTCATCTCGCGCTCCTTCGGAAAAAAAATGGCGAAAAAAAGGCGGGAAGTTTGGAGGAAAAGGGAGAAAGGAGACAAAAACAAAAATTAACATTTAATTAAACTTTGTCATTCTTTTCACTTTCCCCAAGTAATTTCACTTTTGAACACAGTATATTATTTTAATTCATGTAAATTATAATTATTGCAAAACTCTTACTCATTGTTCAACAAATTTATTTATTTATTTATTTATTTATTTAAACCCCACAAACTTTTCATTTTCCAAGGTATAATGGATTACCACATCCCAAAATATTCACTATTTCGATAATTACTTATTTATATAGATGTTTTTATTTATTTATATGACATGAAAGCATCACTTTGAGAAATTTGGGGAAAAAAGAAAAAGATTTTTGGGGGGGAATCATCTAGTTTTTTTAAACTATTTCGAGATACTTACTCTTTCAATCTTATTATGTGTAATATAATTTAATTAAGAGTATATAGGAATTAAACTGGGCAAAACATTGCCCGTTATATAATAATTACTTTGATTTGATTTTTTTTCAACCAAAGTTCGTTTTAATTTGTCCTCATGTTTCCGCCGCGCATCCAACTGAAAGCATGCCTCGAATGCTTCGCAAGCAAAAGAACAAGCAGTAATTCGCTCGCTGCATCTTCGTCCTCTTTTTCTTCCTCGAACGAGGAGAGCGTGGCCCGTTCGCTTTTTGCATTCGTCAACGGAAAGGATGATGTTTTGACGCGGGAAGATGCGCAGCAAAATTTCATTCGAGTTCCGCCTCGCAGATGTCTTGCTATGAAAACGCTTTATCCGCGCGACTTGCTCGTGCGATTTGTACTCGCCAGAGAAGAACAACGTGTACCAGATCAAAAAGAAGAAGAAAGAGAGAAAGATACAAAACCAACGACGTGGTGGGTCGTTCCAGATGTTTACGAGAAAAGTTTGGACAAGAAAGGAAAGGCGTGTTATGTTTCCTCTTCTCCATTGGCTTTGGGAATTGCAATAAAAACAAACGCTTTTCGAAACGCCTTTCCCAAGAAGAGCATCAAAGTGCCCGAGGATCTCATCGAAGTCGTCCAAAAAGGATTGAAACAACGCGCCTTATCGGCCTTCGTAAAGGCAGCGGAGAAAGCGTCTGCTGTGGTGGAAACAGCACTGGAGGATGACCAAAGTATCATAGAACAAACTCGGAGAAACCAAAGCGAAGGCGAGCTGAGTACAACATCGGTGTTAGATAGAATTAGAGCAAAAATAGACGCGTTCGATAGCATCAGGAAGCATATCCATCAAAGCACAATAGTGATAAAGCCAAAAGTAGACGAAAACAAGGGAAATATAAAAAATGAGAAAAAAAATGGAATCATCGTGTGCGATGCGTTCAGTGTGGAGGAGCTATTGGGAGCTCTCGAATCTTCGAGTGAAGGCAGGGGGAACAATGGTACTGCTATCACAAACATTAAGGAACGATTACGGTCGAGCAATAACAACAACGAGAAGTTTCTGACACTGAAAGGAGTACCAAACAAGGAATTGTTTGCTTTACAGGTGTCATTAATGCGGTATTCCGGCTTTGACCAGTAATAGAAGCAGTTTTTTTGTGTATTATTATCTCATTACATTTTATTAAATTTCATAGTGCCAACGAGAAGAAGTTGCGCTTGATGAAGAAGATTTAGAATGAGAACCCGGCGTTCTTCTATTTGCACTCGAATGACTCGTTGTTGTCGTTTTCCTTCGCTGCTGTTGTCTCCACCATTTTTCGCGCTCGGCATCATTGCACAACACTCGGGAGGCCTCTGAGACTAGTTTGAAGAGCTTGGTGCTGATTGGTGCTGAGTTTTTGTCTGGATGGTGCACCAATGCCAGCTTTTTATATGCCTTCTTCACGTCGCTTGTTGTCGTTGCAGAGCTAAAATCTTTCAATCCGAGAAGCTTATACCAATTTGGTTCGATATCTCTCTTCTTTTCAACCTCTCTTTTATTCCAGTTGGCGACATTTCTCTCTTCGTTACTCAATGGAAGCTCGAGAAGGCTGTCGTACGCCTCAATAGCCTCTTTGTGCATGTCCAATTCGCTATACAGAGTCGCTAAACGAGAACGAACTTTCACAAAAGTCGGAGCCAACGAAATAGCAATAGAAGCGGAAGATAACGCGTCGACATATCTTTGCAGAGCTTGTTCGCACGCACATATATTGGATAAGAATATCGCTTGGAGCATGGGGGAATCCACTGCGCACAAACCCAACGCCTCTCTGTAAACGCCCATAGCTTCTTCGTATTGTCCCTCTTTAAATAAAACTTTACCTTTCTCTCGAGACGACTGCGCGTTAACGGCTTGCTCAACAAGGAGAATAAGTTTTTTCCTGTCAGGAACACACGCATCCAACGACGACTGTGACGAGGAGGTGCTTTTCGTCACAGGTAAAGCTGCCTCGATACAATCGCTCAAATATCCAAAATCGAAGCATATTCGCGCCTCCAAAGCGCGTCTTCTCGGATCATCTGAAGGTTCGTTACTTTCTAAAAGTGAACGCGCTTCATCGTATTTACCCGAAAATCTCATCGCTTCAGCTTTTAGAGTGATGAGCATTGGTATTTTGGGTGCTATTTGCGTAACTTTGTTCAATTTCTTCAACGCTTCTTCGCTCACTCTTTTGGCTTCCTTTTCATCTGTGACATCTTTCTCCTCCTCGAAACGTTTCAAAAGCTCACCAACTTCATTAAGTACTCTTTCAGAAGTTTGGATGTCTTTGTGTATTTCGTTGGCTTCGTTTTTAGTGACGGTCTCGATATTCTCTTGCGTTAAAACATCATTCGCTTCTTGGAAAGCGGCTTCGAAATCTCCGAGCAACAACAAGCATCGGGCATATCGTAACTGAATTTTCACGTTTCCAGGATGAATTTTCAAAGCATTGCAACAATCTTCGGCGGCTTTTAACGGATTTCCGAGCATCATATGGGTAGCTGCACGATTTGAATGTAAACCAACTTTGATTTTTTGAATCTCATCAGTAACATCTGCAATATCATTCACATCTTTCAACGCTACAGTATAGAGCCGTAAAGCTTCAGCGTAGTCGGCACGTTTATAAGCATCGTTTCCAGAAGATTTATCGCGTTCTATGCACGCACGAAGTAGTGTTTCTTGTTGTAGTTGGGCGCTTTGTAAATCATCAACTGAGGCCGTCGAAGACAAGACGATCCTCGCGATGTATTTTCTAGCACTATTCAAATTTGAGAGCGATAATGCGCACGTTGCTGCTTGCGAGAGCGCTTTGATGTTCTCTTCGTCCACGTTAAGCACATTCAAACACTCTTGTAAAGCATCGTGTTCTCTTCCGAGTGCCATCAACGCCGCCGCTCTGTTTGTTCTCAACGTCAGATGGTTTTTATCAATCAACGCCATGCCGCTCGATTCTAACAGTAAAATAGCTTCGGCATAGTATCCTTCTGCGCTGCTAAGATCACCGGCGGCGTATGATTTGTTCCCTTTCACTCTGAATTGTTCGGCACGTTTCGTAGCCTTGTTTTGCTTTTGTTTGAGCATTTTGTTTGAGAGCTTTTCTGCTGCACTTTTCCTTTCCTCTTCAATTATGCGTTCCAACTCTTTCACTTGTTCCCAAGCGCGATTGCACTGTTTTCTATACATATCTCGTGTCTTCTGGGTTTCTTCTAGGACGAGCGCCGCTTCACTTACCTTTTCCTCACTCGCAGAGAGCTTCAACTCTAAATCGACATGCTTCAACTCGTATCGTCTCAATTTCATTTCTAATTCTGCGTTCACTTGCGGCAGCTTTGTATAGTCATTCTCTTCCTCGTCGCGACTGCTCGTACTGCAACAATCGTCGTCATCATCACTTTCATTTATAAACGTAGAGTTTGATCTTCGTAGCTTGGTGAGAACTTCATCTTCCTTCTCACTCCATTGTAATGTCGTTCCTTCTTGTTCTTCGTCTTCATACCGGTCGATGATAACCGAGCGTCTTCGTCGTTGTCGATGGTCGTTATTTGTTGTTCTCACTGCGCTGCTTCGCTCTAAAATGTCTTCTTCTTCTTGTTCCCCGTCGCTGTTATTATCGAAGACGCGTTCGTCGTGATGAAAATTTGCCGGCGAAGAAGACGATGAAGATGAAAAATGGTCTCGGTGATTTGAAGAAGAGGCGTATGCACAGCTGTCGTCGTTTCTTTTCGAATTTTTTTTCTCTTCTCTCGGCGTCCCCACCGTCTTCTTCGAAGCGGTATCGTTCTTGGAGAATACCAACTCTTTCGCGAGTTCTCTCTGTAATTCCCACAGTCGTTCCGCGTTCGTCGCTGCCGTCCTCGGTGGTGAACTTCTCTCTTCTTTTTCCGCATCCTCCTCTTTCCCTCCTCTCGAAGGACGGGATGATTTTTTCTTTGCCGTTGAACCCGGCGTATCAAAATCGGCCGAGGACGATGAAGATGATTTCCCGAGGCCCCTCGTCGGCCGTCGTGCGTTCCCAAACAGCATCATATTTTCTCTCTCTCTTCTCTATAATTGCTCTATTGTTATTGCCGTTGTCTATTCGCGCGGGTATCTATATAACATGCGGATAAAGCATACGCGGTGTGCGTTGCGTTTTGTGTGCAGCGCCTCCTCCTCCTCCTCAAACTCTCTTTTTGAGCACTTTTGTGTGCTGCTGTGCTAAAAAAACGAACACACCCGTTGACTTCTTCTTTCTGCTCAAATAATTTTACACGCGAAAAAGTAAAAAAATGTCTGCCTTTTTTTCTTGCGTGCACTCGTCGAATATAAAAAAAATGACACGAATGACGAAATTTGGGTGGTGGTCTTTCACACACACAACAAAAATTTCTCTTGTCCTCTCGGTTTTTTACGTCCCGGGGTGGTACTTTTGGAATTTGTGTCCACCCGCATTCATTCATTCATTCATTCATTCATTCATTCATTCATTCATCGGGCGCGTTGGTTGCTCTTTCAAATTGGTGTCGTCACTCTCAACGCAACACGCGCAATACGCGCACGCACGGAGAAAGGGAGTAATAAAATAAGAACAACGATGCCACCGAGCAAGAAGAAGAAGACGAAGAAAGCGACAACGACGACGACGACGAAAAAGAATTCTCAAAAAGGAGGGAAAAAAGGCGCCGTCGAAAATTCGGAATCAGACGACGACGAGGAAGAAGAAGACGAGGAAGAAGACGAGGATGAATCCGATGTCGACGGCGAAGACGACGACGACAAGTTCATAGACGTTGAAATTGAATTCGTCACTCCGAGGGAGGAACACTTCATAAACTTGAAATCCTATTTAACATCCTATTGCGACGGAAGTCAATACAACGTTTCCGAGTTGGTCGATATGATACTGAAGCAAGACAATGTCGGCTCAGTGATTGCCTCTCGAGTGAGCGCGGAAGAAGAGGAAGACCCTTTGGGCGTGTTGACGGTGGTCAGTTTGGACAAAGCGAAAGAGTTCAAGTGTTTGGCGGAAATCAAAGCGCACATTGCGAAAAAGGCGCCAAAAGAAGAAGCAAAGTTGGTTCGAGACGCTTTGAATGCCAACAAAACTGGGTTGATTCTTTCAGAAAGATTAGTCAACGTGCCGCAAGATGTTGGAGGACCGTTAGTAAAACAATTGTTCGATGAAATCAAATGGGCAGTGAAGGATGAAAAGAAGAAAGAGTTTGATTTCGATCAGTACATATTAGTATCTCGTTGTTTTTTAGATACGTTCAGGCCACCGCTATCCATGGATGCCACCAGTAGTGGTGGCAAGAAAAACAACAATAATAAACGAAAGAAAGACGAAAAAGAAGAAGTTACCGAATTAGTGTTTCCAAATTTGGAAGATGAGATATTTTACGAAGAGTCGCAGTGGAGTTTCATGTGGGAAGCCGGCGGCGAGGACAAGCCACAAGAGTTTGAAGACTCAAAGCCGATGCGAATGTGCATGCTCATAGATGCAAAGGACGTGGAAACAATCTGTAAAGAAGTCCAACGAATGTTTTTAGCTCTTAGCATCGAGAATGAAGAGAAATAGAACTCCGATGATTTTTATTGATGGTGTAATATTCCACTAACATGTTGCTTAATCACTTCTAAACGTACAATTATAGCGTACCTACACGTAGGTATGGTAACATGTTTTGTAGATACAACCAAATTCTACGCAAAATCCTTCAGAATAACATGAGTTAAAGTAGACATAGAAATAAAGCGTCATCATAAGGAATAAGAGATTATATAGTAAACTCAGAATCACACAATTTAAGAATGGGTGCTCCCAACCAGAAATACAGCATTTCAGCGCAATCTAGTGCAGACTGGTGCGCGTTGTGTAAATGTTTCGTCCAAGCATCGCAGAAGCGAACGCATGAACGTTCACAAAAACATAAAGACGCGATAGAAAGGAAGATGAAAGACATCGCGAACAAAACGGCAAAGAAAAAGTCAGACGAAGACAGTTTGAAGAGACAGATTCAAGAGATAGAGAATCAAGCGATGCAAGCGTTCGCTGAGAAGGACGTTGGAGGCGCAAATGCGAACCGACCGATGGGCAATCACGAACGAGCGCGAGTGCAAGGAGAATATCAAAGAAAAGCTTTAGAGGAAGAGATAACGGTTGAGTTGAGAGCAAAAGAGGAGATGGAGTTTAGATTAAAACAGAAATACGGAGATTGGGTTTGGGACGAGCGCACGAAGTATTACTGGTACGTTTTTGGATGTTGTTTTCATGTATTCGTAAATACGTGCCATTAATGCTAATTTTTCTTTCTTTCTTTCTTTCTTCTCCTTTTAAATACGCACATAATAACAGGCACGGGATGAGTTCAACATACTTCGATCCTAAGAGTAGAATGTTTTTCGATAACATAACCAAGCAATGGTCGAGAAACTGCCCAGAAAACGCACCGTCGGTACCAACACCACCGGAACGCCTCGTATCGACCGTGCAACCAACTGGTGTTTCTCCAGCCGCTGCATCTGGTCTTAAGAAACCAATAAGTAGCAACGACAACAACAATAACAATAAAGATGCGTATAGTGAGGCGCAAAAAGCAGGAGCAGCTGCTATTGCATCGGCAGGATTATCGCAAAAAGTCGCTCCTGTTGGAGCGATGTCTCAACCTGCAAAAAAGCTAAAACCAACTTCTGTCGAGGAAGCATTTGAACTGAAGAAGAAACAAAACAAAATGCATATCAACATCACTACGAGCAATTTCAATTTGGGTTATGGATCTAACCACCCTGCGTACGAAGCGGCAAAAGCTAAAACAAGCGCTGGACGAAAGAGAGCGTACGAAGCTGCTGGAGGTTCAACTTTTAATGCGCGTTCCAAGGATGCAAATGATACTGGTGGCAGCAGAATGAAAAAGAAGAAAGCACAAGCCACTGGTGTGAGTAAAGAGGAGCAAAAGGCGTTGGATGCTCGCGAAGCTGCTCGAGCACGGTTAGAAGCGAGATCAAAGAAAGCTTTTGGGTTGATGTAGTTCATTCATAATTGTCAATTCACACATAGTTATAGCAGTTTCCAAGAAATTTTTTCAGACCGTTAACTTCGCTATCAAATTCGCAACTTCGTCTGCTTCATCTTCCTCTGGTTCTCCGTCTGGGTCGTTATCTTCGAGAGACTGCAACACAGAATCTAATCCCGCGTCTGAAAATATTTTATGGATGCTTTCAATAGCATCTTCTTGAATCCAGTTCTGATCCAAGTTAACTTTCTTGATCGTTGATTTCAGACTAGTCGTGGCTAATTTCGAAACTGCTTCGGCACCAGATTTGGAAATTTCGTTGCATGAAACGTCCAGCTCTTCGAGTTTCGCGGCAGAGGTTTGTAAAGCGACGCATATTTTTGCTACACCGACATCTCCTAACTCGTTATCCGTGATTTTCAAAACTTTCAACTTCCTCATCTTTGAGATGCCTTCAGCGACTGAATCTACGCCTTCTCTAAGGATATCATTTGCAGATAAAATTAACGTTTCGAGGTCAGGACAAGATTCAGCGACAACTTGGGTAACTTTTCCAGTAACTTCCTCACCAAGCGCTGTCGCTTCGAGATTCAAATATTCCAGTTTAGTGTGTTTCTTAAAGACTTCAAGAAACGCCTCGCCGCCTTCTTCATTGACATTGTTGTCAGTCAGGTTCAATTTTTTCAACGAGCTTCCGTGCAGCAGAGCCTTCGCAAGCATCAGCGCGCCGTCGCTGGTAAATCTCGAACCTGCCATCTTAAAATCTTCTATTCCCGTTGCTCGTTCTAAAACGGCCGCGATGTGGACGGTTCCTTCGTCCCCAGTCATGTTCTTATCCAAGTGGTACTTTTTCAGCGTCATGGGCGAGGCTAACAACTCCGAAATCGCTCTCGCGGCTTGTTCAGAAATACCGTTGTTTAGAAACGAAATCCCTTCTAAAGTGGGTTGCGATTGCAAAAGTTTTGCGCACGCCCTAACACCCTTTTCACCGAACGCATTGTCCGATAAATCAACCTCCTTCAGCTTACATGCCGAGAGGCCTTCGCACATGATTTCCATCGCCTTCAAAGCTTCCACCTCTGGTCTCCCTGCAATTGTATCCGCTAAATCAACAACTTCCAAAGTATCTTTCAAGTTTTCAAATGCTCTCTTGGCAACTTTAGCAGCATCAATTCCCCAACTCTTCGTTGATAATCGTACAAACTTGAACGACGCGTTTTGTTGCAACAAAGGCGCAAGGACTTCTTCTGCTCTCGGGCCAGTGTAAAACTCTCTATCCGTAGAGTCCAAAGCAACGTCGAAATCAAACTTATTTCGCACCGCTTTTGAAATCGTCACTTCTGAGGTTGAGGCTCCGCCACCGCTACCACTAGCGTTGCCGGCACGTTTCAAGCACTCCTCCTTCATCAACTCCGCTGCTTTAGAGATATATAAAGACATAGACTCCTTCATCGGTCGCTCTCCAGAAACACCTTCTTTGTGATGAACTTCAACCGTCGTCGTCGATGCAACGTCAGCCACGCCAAATGCCTTCTTCTCAATGTTTTCGCACACCTCTCGAGCGTTCGCGATGCTATCGCCGAAGCAGTGAAACCCAATCGCACTCAAGTTATCGGTCATTCTATCGATCAAATCTTGTCTCTGTTCTTGCGGGATACGAAACACCATTTTTCCTTATTGTCGTGTCTACGTACGAATATACTCGGGCGAAGACGTCGTTGTATCTTCTCTGTTCGCCGTGGTGTGACTTACTCCTCTCGGTCTCCTTCTTTTCGGTATCAAAAGAGAGAGGAGTGCGCGTGGTTGTGCTCTCGAAACCAAAAAAGTGAAGAAAGAGAGAGAGAGAGAGA
>MDSZ01103156.1_pt1 | contig 18211 bp, 23 predicted proteins | sample 811201 | NCBI WGS metagenome assembly MDSZ01 (sample SAMN05326647, study PRJNA326480) | marine metagenome | isolation source: seawater | place: Indian Ocean: North | collected 2010
AAATCATAAAGATCCCCTTCGAAGATAGAATTTTCAGAAAAACCTAATAATGCAGTTTTACCTTCTGGTTTTATGTGTTCATGATAGAAGGGTATTATGTATCCATTTGATCTGCCCATTGATTTACCCTTTTCACCCATCTCGTAACAATAGGGTCTTCAAATTGTCTCGATGAAGACCTTCCAACATGAGTTACTATGGGTATTGATTTATATTGATGCTCTTCTCCCCTCATGTCTGGCTCCATGAATTTTAGATCTTTTACGGTTTCTGGAATCCGTGGAGAAATTAAAGGGAGAGATATTCCGTTGTATCCAGCTTTTAAAGTTTTATATGGAAATTCCCATCCAACATCCAAAAAAATTTCGTCACCTTTTTTTCTTCCGAATATATTATAATCTTCTTCCGTTACAATATGATTCCCTCCTGGAGCAAAAGATATACCTAAAGATTTAAACTCTTTAGTTTTAAATAAACAAAAAATAACATTGGGGAAATTGTAATATTTTTTACCGTCATACTCTGATCCTATACAGATATTATCCCCTTTTAATTCTTTAGATAAAATATTAAACCAGTCGGGGTGAAGCAAAGCGGTATCACAATCAAAAAAACAAGTATATTCACATTCGAGATTCTTGCATAAAGTGTCTAGCATAAAGCCATGTCCAGCGGACGTAGTTCCAAACTTGCAATCGACATCAATAAACTCGACATCTTTTACCTTGCTTTCTACCGATTTGATCGTTGCCTTAGGAAGGCATTTGTTTTTTACACCTATTAAAAGTTTAAATTTCGGTGTGTTTTTTACGATGCTATCTACTAAAAACTCTAAATATTTAGAGCTGTTTACTCCACAAGGAATTACGATTTGTAGGTCAGTCATCAACGATCACTCTTTTATGAAATAAGACTTAAAAGGAACTCCTGGTATTTTTTTAAAACTATGGTTTAACCCTATGGTTTCTTTAACCGCTATTGTCTCTCCTGGGTATTTAGAATAACTAAATTCATCAAAAACTACAATACCTCCTTTAGGGACACAAGGGTATAAATATTCTAATGCAATTTTTGTAGGTTCATACAAATCAAAATCTATATATAAAAGAGATATAACTAATTCTTGATTTTCTTCTACATATTTTCTTATTGTTTTACATGCGTCTCCTTTTACCAATTTAATTTTTTCAATATGCCCCAAGGCTCTTCTGGAATCATGAATTTTAATAGATTGATTTAACCTTTCGTAATCAGTGTCTTTAAACATAGAAGATGTGATTTTGTTAAGGCTAGCTTTATCTTTATCCTTGTTTATGAAACTATCATCAAATCCATCAAAAGTATCAAAACCTATAATTTTTTTATCTAAAACATAAGGTTGTAAGTTTTCTAGAAGATGTGCATACAGCATTAAGCTGTTGCCGCAAAAAACACCACATTCGACTATATCTCCACTAATATCCTTGCATAATTCGAATATTTTAAATGTCGTATAAAACTCAGTTATCTGATTATACGAAGCAAATAACATTGGATTTTCAGCAATATCTTCAGAGGAATATTTAGATATAAAATCTTTTCTTTTTTCGTGATAGATTTTTTCTCTATCATTGTAATACCTTCCGTTCTCAATCATTATATTTTACTTCTAGCTAAGCCTAATTCAGAAATCTCTTTTGAGTCTTGTGGTCTAGAAACAAAAAGTGCTTTTGATCTATCTGTAGTTTCTTCTTTCTTGAGGAATGCTGATATAATAGATTTTCTTTCTGATTTGACCAAAGGGACTCCGTGATAGGATTTCGAAGAATCCTCAAAGATTAATAACCTGTTATTTATAGGTTCAATTTCTATAATTTTTTCTGAAACATTATCGTCCCATATTTCTAGGCACCCTTCGTCCCTTTCTCTGTTATAATCTTTATTTAAATAATAAATTAAAGTCAACTTCTTTTTAAGACCGCTTTCTGGGTGAATATCTGCGTCGCTATGTATCATTTGTTTCGAGTTTTTTAACATAGACCTCACTCCTGCCCACCTTCTCGTTTCATCGATTATTAGATTTTGAATATTAGTGATTTCCTCTATAATGTTCTTAAAGTTTTCTGAATGAAAATAATCCAAGACAAGAAGAGAGCTGCTAGGAATATCTTCCCTCTTATCAATCGCAATCATTCCTGTTTCTAGAATATTTTCTTTTTCACCTATATTCTTATGACCTCCGTGCCAAACACTTGAATTAGGATCAGGCCAATCTTTAAGAATTGATTCATTTACTTCTGATTTTAAGAAACCATCAATAACCCAAACATTGTACGGTTTACTATAATGATTTATTAAATATTCAGAATTAATCATAGCATCTTTTCCAAAAAATATTTATTGTATTCATTTTTTAATATACCTAAAAGGTGATTGGATATCAAGTCTATATCTTCAGTGGTTAGCCACCATCCACAAGGAAGGGAAATTTGATGCCTACTAAAATAATCTGTTTCTGGTAGATCCTTGCTGTTTTCAGAAAAACAACTGTAATTATGATTTGGTATATGTACAACACCAGCCCCTATTCCAATTTCATTTAAAGACTCAAGAACATTATCTCTATTAATTTTATTATTTAATAATATTGTAAAGACCCAATAGCTAGGGTTACATTCATCAGGTTTAGACAAAAAAGATAAGAGATCATTGTCTGATAAAAATCTCTCATATAGTAATGCATTTTTTCTATGAGAATTGATTATTATTTCTAAATGAGGTATTTGAGACAAACCAATAGCTGCTGAAATATTATTCATGTGAAACTTATATCCAGGTTCTTTGATGTCAGTCTCCCATCTCTGGCCTTTCCATTCACCTTTTTCATCTTTAGATGACTCCCTATCTATACCAAACCACTTTAATGACTTAGCTCTTTTGAAATCTTCATCATTTCTGCACATTAATAAACCACCATCTCCACTAGTGATATGTTTGATGGCTTGTAAGCTATAGCATGTAAAGTCGGAGTAATGGCATAATTGTTTTTCTTTGTAAGTCGATCCAAAGGAATGAGCTGCATCCTGAATTAATTTTATATTATTATCTTTACAAAATTTATCCAACTCTATTAAATCACATGGGTAACCAGCCCAATTAACACAAACTAAAGCTTTTGTTTTTTTTGTTATTGATTTTTCTAAATTTTTAAAATCGATATTTCCTGTATTTCTGTCAATATCAACCCAGACAGGATTAGCCCCCAAGTTGCATATGGGCATATTTGTAGCAACACATGTCATAGATGTAGTTAATACATCGTCACCCTCTTGAACTCCAGAAATTTTTAAAGCAAGCGTTAGAGCTGATGTGCAAGAATTAACAGCAAGTAGATTATTGAAATTAAAATACTTTTTAAATTGATTTTCTAACTCTATTACCCATTCACCTTCATTAAGAAATCCGCTATCTAGAACTTCTTCTAGATTTTTTAGGGCTAAGGTTTTATCGGTATGGACTTTAAAGAGTGGAAATTTCATATTTTAGAAAATTTAAATTCTATTTTTTGGTTCCCCATTTTAATATAAGGCAAAGGTTTTCCTTTGAAAGTTAAAGCTCGAACTTTTCTAAAGAATTTTTTTTCATCATCTAATTCTTTAAATTTTAATTCGTGAATTAAATCTTTTTTCCGATGCATGATGCTCTCTTTGTCGGGGGGTATTGGTTTTAAGTAAGAGCCGTTTATTATTTTTTTAAAATTTTTTTTAAGTAGAGATAATCCTAGATCATGAGCTTTGTAAAAAATATCTTCAGCTGTATCACTACATTCTATTTCAAAGAAATCACTACCTATAATAGCTCCATCATCTAATTTTTTATTAATAAAATGCATTGAAGATCCATGTTTTTCGTCTTGATTTAATATAGGGTAAGAAGAGCAGTTGGATCCTCTATGTTTCAATCTATAAGAATTATGAAAATTTATTATTCCCAATGGGACTTTTAATATATCGCTTTCGGAAATAATTTTATCAAAACCAAAAGATAAAATCACGTCCGAAATTTCGAAAAGTTTGCTGGGTTTTTCTTCTAGCAAGCCAACATCACTAGGAGGATTCCATATACCGCACAGGGTGTAGTTAGAGTCAATGGAATCTTTCTTTATCCAATTTATGTATGGATTCCAGTATGATTGGCCTCCGCAAAGTATACCACAGTTAATCATTATGCTTATTTAAATTTATTTTTCTAATGGCTGAATATTTCGCACCTTCAGCTTCCTCAAATTTATCAATATTTTTTTCTAACATATTTAATCTTGATAGGTAAGATCGAAGTTCTTCTTTATCCAAAATCGAATTCTCTATTCCGCTATTAAAATCAAAAGCTTGTTCATTATATATTTTTTTATCAAATATCGATTTAATTATATAATCTTTTTCGGTTTCTGTTGATCTAAGAGATTCGGTTTCATTAATCAACGCTTCATGTATTTTTTCCCCAACACGCATTCCTATCTCCTTTATTGGTTTATTGTAAAGGTCAGAAAAAATTGATGCAATATCTTTTATTCGCATAGACTTTATCTTAGGTATAAACATTTCTCCATTAGAGGCTTCTTTTATAGCCCTATTGATCAAAGAAACACTGTCGGGGAGAGTCATTATGAATCTAGTCATTGATGGGTCAGTTATTGTTATTTCGTCCCCAAACATACCTTGGTAATGAAACAAAGGTATGATACTGCCTCTAGACTCTAGAACATTTCCGTATCTAACCGCTATAAATTTAGTATAAGTGTTGTATTTCGATTTTTCTAAAACATATTTTTCTGCAACACCTTTACATAGACCATAAGTATTAATTGGAGAGCAAGCTTTATCGGTGGAAACCATTAAGACTGTCTTTATGAAATCATTACCGAAGCAAGCGTCGGATACGTTTTTGGGGCCAATAATATTTGTTTGTATGCTTTCGATTGGACTGTTTTCGCAAACATCTACATGCTTTAATGCAGAAGCTATTATTACAATATCTGGCTTGAGTTTATCAATCGATTCTTTTACCCTAGTATAGTCCCTGATGTCTCCAATAAAAAAATTTAAAGACCCTGACTTGAACTTATTTTTTAAAGCCCAGTGTTTGGCTTCATCTCTTGAAAAAACAAAGACCTCATTATCTTTAATATAGTCATTGATTAAATAGCTCCCCAAAGAGCCGCTGCCCCCAAAAATTAATATCCTATTACTTTTCATGAATGAATTTGAATTTTATATCAGAAATATTTGTTTCTATAAAAGTAGATAATTGATTTTCTAATTCAACGCTAAAGTAGTTTTTATCCCATTCACAAGCATGATATACTATGTTATTATTTTCTTCAGGGAATATTTCTTTTATTGGAGGAAATGATGATGCATAATTAATTTTTAAACCATTGTCTATATTAGGATAATGTATGCAGAATTGTTTTTGTAAGGATGGATCTTTCGAGAATAGAGCTAGTGTTTTTATTCCAGAATCTAGAGCTGCTTTTACTGAGCCGTCACTTATTTTCCATGCGGGAGGACGAAACAGAGGGGAGAAAACTTTTCTGAGCCCAGCTTTGGAAGCCTCCTCAAACATTAAATTAAATCTTTCAAAAGCTTCTTCGTATGATAAAGATTTAAATTCATCATTGTCGTTTTGTTGTGATTCGCCATGATAATAGGAATGATAGCCTATTTCAAAATTACTCTTAGGCAGATCTTTTATTTCTTTACAAAACTCAGGGTAATCCGAAATATATAAAGGAGAGTCTGTTGCTATGGAAGGTCTCCTTCTCCAATAAGCTAAAGGCACAAAAAGAGTGAATTTTATATTTGAGAATTTTTCAATTAAAGAAAAACACCTCTCTAACACTTTAGTTGATGACTTCGGGTGAGGCGAAACATCATCTATGCTAATATTTAAATTCATTGAGATAAAGTTCTTGAAATAAAATAATCTTCAAAAGAAGATTTTGTTGAAATTAAGTTTGAGTCTCCATTAAGCAGCTCTCTTTTAGCTTCGATAAAAATACTAGCCATAGAGATCTCTTGATCGTTGAAACCTAAACCTTTGAAACGATTTACCCACTTAATTGTTTTTTCTGGGGTTTCGCAAGAGATGTGATCTAACTCAAAAAAATTATTGCCGCTATGAAAAGAAGTTTCTTTATTTAAAATTTCTTGACTCGATCTTTTGATTGAGATCGGGCAGTTTTGGGATTCAGTAAAGGCTTTCATTACTTCATAGTCGTTACCTTTTTCTTCGAAGCACCCAGTTATAATACCTCCATTTTCTAAATAAATTTTTATTTGCTGTGGTCTAAATTTAGATTTTTTAGAAAAATAACTAAACTTATAAAGAAAACCTTTTCCACTAGCAAAGTTTACTGTTCCTATGGACCAGCAATCCTTTCCCCCAATAATGTTTGGAGAATTTGATATATTGGAAATTTGCTCGGATTTATTGAAATAACTCCTCAGTTGAGAAATTGAATGGTACTCGAAAGTTCTAGTATCATTTTCAGCAAAAATAACATCACCAAATATTTTTGATGATATTAATTGTTTTTTAAATTGCTCTATTGGTAAAAAAGGCCACTGCTCTATAGCAAATGACCTCAAGTCGAATTCTTCAGTGTTGAATGATATCGGAGTATCAATCAAAACTACTCCTTTAAAGTTTGATATAGAAATTAAAACTTGGTTTATCGATTCAGCAGGAACTGATACTATTATTATATCAAGATCTTGGTTTAATAATGATTTTATATTATTGAAATAAGGTACTTCGTATTCCTCTGAGATCGAAGAGCTATTGACATCCGTTTTTTTTGTAAAGCCAGCTAAATAAAATTCATTATTTAGCTTCTTTAATATATTTGAATAGAAAGTTTTTACTCTTTTACCAAAGCCAATAATACCTACTCTAGTTGAACTTTTCTTCGTAGTAGTCATTTAAGGATTTGTTTACTGGATTTTTTTCCCAGTTTTCAAAATACTGATTTGGGTTGGAGTATGCATATATAATTCTAACATTACCTTCAGGATCATTTCCATTTACAGCTGAGTGCCAAATAGAGACATCGAAAAGAGTTATAACATCGTCCGAAGAATTGATCGTAAATTTTCCGAATTGCTGATTAATGTTTACATCGGTTTCTTCGTGTTCAAAAAAACGAATGTGACTTCCTGGCAAAACATGCAAACAGGCTTCTGGCTCCTTGAATAGAGGATAATAGATTAACTTTAATGAAGGAGGTATAGCGCCAACGTTTTGACCGTTTCTGTAATAACTATCTCTATGCCAATCCATGTATGAATTAGCTGGAAACGCTCTCCTCATTTGAATATGGCTTAAATGCATCTTTCTATAATTAGATGCTTCGTAAACTTTTTGAGGTATGTCGTTATCAAAAAGAACATCTACAAAAGATTTGTCGTATTCAAAAACACTAGGCCTAAGGTCTTCGGAATTTTGGTACTTTGATTTCCATTCAAAATCACTACTCTCAAAGTTTGAATCTTTGGCTTGTTGGACCTTGTCGAGCATTCTTTTTTTGTTATCAGAGTCTTTTAATTCAAACTGACAAAAACCGTTTCTAAAAAATTCTTCTGGCAAACTACTCATAAAATATAATAAAGATTTAGAATTTAAAATCAACCAAGATTAGATTTTATAAAATTAAAGTAATCATTATAGACTTCTGATATAGATTTTACCGAAACTTTTTCGGAGTAAGAAAAAAGTTTTTTAGAGACCTTTTCTATTTTTTGTAAAAGATCTAATTTGGAATCGAATAACTCTCCCCCTTCGTTTATTATTTCTGGAGTGCCTCCGCTGTTTAAGCCAATCGCTGGAAGACCACATGACATTGCTTCCAGTAGAGAATTCGAACAACATTCATATTTACTGGCTGTAATAAAAATATCATAATTGACTAATTCTCTTGATAGTCCATTGGAATCCAGCGGATCAAGCTTTCTTATATTTTTAAAATTTATGCCTGGATCATTCCCGATATATGTAAAACTATATTTTGAAAAATCTAAATTTTCATCTAAATATTGATAGTAATCAAAGCCCTTGTTTTTATTTATAGACCAAGAAGTGCAAACTAATCTTGTTTTTTTGTAATAATGTTTAGATTTTGGAGGTTTAAATATCTCAGAGTTGGGAGCATTTGTTATTACCTTGTGAGGTTTTTTTGCATTAAACCCTTCTTTTTTATATTCATGTAAAGCCCAGTTTGCTTGAAATATAGTACAATCAGCTATTAGACTATTAACATATAAGCTTATATCTTGTCTGTTGTCGTCTGGTTGATTGTATAATTTATACAAACCATCCATTCTATGCACAAATAACTTATCTGGGTAAAGTCGTTTTAGTTCAATTACTTTTTCAGCTTCTTGATGAGCATTAAATAAGATTACATCTGAATTTTCTGGGTTTTCTGTATATGTGTTTGCGTCAATAAATTTATCTCGCAAAGCTTTTAGGAACTGGTTTCCTCCTCCGTGAGCAGAATCAACAAACGGATATAGGATACTAACATTCATTAAACATTTTATAAAAAGGTTCGAAACCTTTAGGTATTAAGTAATCTTGAACTGTTGCGGAACCATGCTCTATATCTGGAAGAGCTGAATCGAAATCTGGAAAAGTATAAATCGAACTGTTGTTTAGAAAAATTTTTGCACAACCAACATCTGTTGATATAATTGGCGTTTTAGTTAAGCAGCTTTCTGGTATAGATTGAGGACCACCCTCGTTCCTAGATGAAACAATATACAAATCCAAGCTGTTATACATTTTATTTACAAAATCAAAATCAGGTTTTTCAAAATAGGTAAAGGGTATATTTTTTGATTCAAGTCTAGATATGATATACTGTCTTCTCCATCCACCAAGCAAGACATGCGTGTCTTTATTTTTTTCATAAATCGATTCTACAATATCACAAAATTGATCAGGCCCTTTTTCTAGTTTAGGTGAAATTAAATCATGCCCTTCGGTATCTCTTTGAAAGGAACCCACAATATACTTGTCGGCAGGAAGGTTTAACTCTTCTCTGCATTTTTTCTTATCTAAATCTTTCCATATTTGTTGGTTGACCCAAAAAGGAATCATACTTATGGGTTTTTCTGTATATTGTTTTAAAAACTCTTTAGTGGAATCGCATATTGTATGAATAGATGTTGCGAAATAATTTATTAACTCAAAATTTTGTTTGTTAAATTTACTAGGAACTACATGGTAGATAGAAAAAATAGATTTCTTTCCTTTTAATTTTTCATAATCTTGAAACATCCATGGAGATATAACCCAAACAGTGTCAGCTTCTTCAATAAAAGGAACACAAATATCTTTATTGTTTTCAATGAACTCTGATCTGATTCTGTCACAAATCCAATCTTCCCCAGGATTATTTATAAAAATTTTCATCACTATATAAAAAGCTCAGAGTATTGCTTTGATGCTGTAGATATTCTTAGGTCATCTCTTGTTTCTATCGGACCTATTTCTAAACACTTCAAAGTTCCAGAAATTATAGTTTCAATGTCCACTTGAGGAGGATTGTATAAATCTACTTTTTCTCCGTATTGGTAGTCATCTTCAAGTTGTAAAATAATTCCATCGCCTTTTACTAACTCTGGGGTTCCTCCATTATGGCTGCATATTACAGGAAGTTTGCAAGCTAAAGCTTCAACTACAGAGTTAGGACAACAATCAAGCCATGATATATGTATCATAGCATCAGCCATTTTGTAATACATGGGTAAATCTGAAGGGGGGATCATGGGTAAAGTAAATACGTTTTTCATATCAACATTCCTGTATCCGCCTAATATTACGAGGGCGATATCTTTTAGCCTTTTATCCTTGAAGGCTTCTATACATTCTTCAATTCTTTTATGTCTCCTCCATTTTGAAGATGCTATAATAACTTTATCAAAACCTTCTGGTTTATCTATAGCCTTGTCGTTATTAAAAAAGAAATCTTGAACTCCATTATATATAATACTGTTAGGCTTTTCTTTCCCAGTGAAAGCTTCATAAACTTTTTTAGCATATTCTGATTGAAATACTATTTTATCAAATTTATTGTAGCATTCAAATATGGGTTGATTTAGTGTATCTGTGTCGCCTAAAGTATTACCAGAATCTAAATACAAGCCATCCAGTCTGAGGATGTTGTTCGCCCCTTCTTTGTATTCACCTGTAGTTATCGATAATCTATTTTTTGAATTTAAATTAAAAATATGATTTTGTTTTTCTAATTCATTCTTTAATCTATTTGAAAAAATAGAAGGACCATCTGTATTGGAATAGTTGTTTATAAAAAAATCACTCATTTAAATAACCCCTAGATCTAATATAATGTTCATTGTAAAGCTGATCTTTTCTGTATTCTGAAGATTCGTCTGGATTTAAGTTTCCGTTGTATATGTAATGAACCTTGTCTATAAACTTAGTTTTTCCACCTCTTTTTACTATGTTATGAAGTATTGGAAGCATTAAAGCCTGATCGTAACATGCTCTAAAATAGTTTCCATCTTCACCTTTGAAATTTGATTTAGGTACGTTTTTGTAATCAGAAAGTTTGAAAGTCTTAAAATGACTAGAGACCCAAGGGTGAGAGTATACATCAGCATTTTCTGTAAGTGGAGCTGAAAAATTAACACCTAGACCCTTCAGTTCGTTAGCAGTCCATACACAATCAAAGCCTAGTTCGTATTGATCTTTAATATTACTAAAACAGTCATTTCCCCATAACTGGTCATCGCAATCTATTATTCCGATAATCGGATCGTTTTCTTCTTGGGAGAAGTCAAAGCTATCTAAGAACCTACATATATTGAACAAGCCATAAAGCCTTTTTCCATAATTGTTTTCTACTAAAAATTTATCAGCAGAACATATTGATTTTATTTTTGATTTAAAAGATTCTGAGATTTCATCTTCAAGAAAAAAACACTCAACATTAGAGTCTATGACTTGAGAGTCTATACTGGTTAATAAATCTTCTAAATTTTTTGATTTATCTCCATAACAAGGAATTAATATTTTAAACATTTTCTTGAAGATATTTAATTTTTTCCCAAAAATATTTAGGTCTGGATTCTGTGAAAGCTAAAGCTTTTTCATCGCTATCTTTCCACCAGTCTTCTGTTGTGTGTTGCGAGAACTCATTTGTAATAACTTCCAATCCCATGTATCTAGCCTCTAGTGTTATTCTTGGGCATGTGTCATCTATAATAGGTAAAGTTATTAAGGCTTTATAGTTGGATAGAATATTAAGCATTTCTTTATGAGTTTTAGTTTTTATTAAATCATATTCTAGATTATTATCTTTTGCATATTTAATGCTTTGTTCTATTCCCTTTGCTTGTGTGTGCCATCCTCCGTTGCCATCAATTATTGCATATTTATTGTTTTTGTTTTTTTTCTTTAAGGATTTAAACATTAACAGTGTGTCTGATGTAAAGCAAGAAGATAAAACACTCTTTTTCTCTTCTGGGAAATCCAGTAGATGCTTGTCATGTATCTCCATTTGACCTTGAGACATGTAAAAAATGTGTAAAGCTTGAGTTCTTATCTTTTTGTAAATCTCATTTAAATAATTGCTTGGGCTATCTTTTGGGCAATCGCAATTAGATCCACCAAGAATTTTATGAGGAATGTTCCCTCTGTATTGACAGTAGCCATAATCAAATTCTATTTTCACAAAATTTTTGTCTTCATGCATTATCATCATGATAGAGTCAAATGAGTTTTGGTTGAAACCTAAAACATTACCCAAGACAAAAAAATCATAGCTAAAGACATCTTTCAGTGAAAAATCTAAGGTTGACCGAACATCAACCCTATGCCTTTGAGGTTCCATTATGGCATCCAATGTTAAGCTAGTACCACCAACACCAGAAACAGAATCGTCAATCAGGCAAATTTTGCTTTTGTCCTCCATTATATATTATATATATTATATATTATAATTAAATTCAAATGTTATATTATCAATATAATCCATAAAATATAAAAAATTAAAATATGCTTGTTTTTTGGGAGTTTGGCGGTTATGGTAGGTCATGCTAAGGAAATCAGACAGTGAAAAACAGATTTTTTTTGTTACGTGTGCTAACTGGGAATCCGTTGTCGCAGCATCAGACGAATCTGATGCAGCGGCTATTTCTATAGAGAAGGCTAGTTTAGAATATGGAAAAGAATTAAATTTATCTCCCACTCTTTGTGTTATGAATATAAGTAGGTCTTTTGAGAAAGTCAAGTTTCTAGATGATACATTTACTTTTTTGACTCCCGATGTTTTGGCTGATGCAGGAATGCATGACTTATCAAAAAAGTATTCTAAGATAATAGATTTAATGGATTAATGAGATTAAATATAAACAATTCAACTGACCCTTATCTTAGTAAAGGGCAAATAAAAATGCCAGAGCATTCTGGGGACGCTGGTTATGATTTGGTTGCTGCGGGTCCTCCAAAGGTTTGTGGGGATGCCTACTCTCAAGGTCTATACAAAAACATATCTTACCTAGAGTATGATACTAACTTATCCATAGAACCAAGTAAGGATGAGTTTCTTGAATACGAATTTTATTCATTATTGTTCCCAAGATCAAGCATAAGCAACTACAACCTTTCAATATGCAACTCAGTAGGTGTGATAGATTCTGGATACAGAGATACTATAAAAGTAAGATTTAAATACATTCCGCAACCAGAAAATTACTATATCATGAAGGAGGGAAAAAATCTCCTCATAGGAATAGATCAATCAAAAATATATCAAAAGGGAGACAAGATAGCTCAATTAATTTTCATGGAGCATTTGCATCCAAAGATTTTTTTAAACAAAAATCTTAAAAAGTCAAAAAGAAATAAAGGAGGCTTCGGCAGTACAGGAAAATGATAATAGGGCTATGCGGTCTAGCTAGAAGTGGAAAAGATTCTTTTTTCAATTTCGTTAAAAAGTTTGATTTTAACGAAAAACCCAATATGAGATTAGCTTTTGCTGATGAGCTGAAAAAAGAAATTGATAACTTTTTACTCTCAAATTTCGAAATAAGCGCTTTTACCGAAGATATAGAGGAGAAAAAAATCATAAGACCTATGCTTGTGGCTTATGGTATGCAAAAAAGAGCTATATCAAATGGATTATATTGGATAAATAAAATAGAGCAAGAAATAAAACTCTCGCAAAACAAATATAACTATTTTGTGACTGATGTTAGATTCCCTAACGAAGTTTTAAAGATAAAAGATATGGGGGGTTTTTGTATCCATATAGAAAGGGAGGGTAATATTGCGCCAAATTCAGAAGAAGAAAAGAACGACCCAATCGTTAAAAAAGAAAGTCAATATAATTTCAGGTGGAGCGACTTTAATGAAAGTAGGGATCCAGCATTAAGTGTCGAAAATTTCTTAAGGGAGAAAAGTATTTTACAATGAATGATGATATACAATTAATAAAAAACATAAAAAACAATGTAAAGGTGGATGAAAGCTTAAGCACTCTTTATGATTTATATTCTGGGGTTTATTTTAAAATAATTCATAATCATTTCCAAAAAGGAAGACATGAAGAAAAGAAACAAGAACTAATAAACGAATGTTCTTACCACATATATTTTGCTGCTATTGAATTTAAATTTGATAAAAATATAAAATTTTCATCTTATTTAGGGTGCAAGGCTAGGTGGCTTTGTTTAAATTTTTTCAATAGAGAAAAAATGGTTGAACGAAATTTAAACCTAAGTAATTCTAACCCTCAAAAATCTTTCGATTCATTAATACCAGAAATAATAAAAACAGAAACCTTAAAGAAGATTAGGGACGAGTTGAGAGAGGAAGAAGACTTAAGGGTTGCTAAAATCTTTTCAATGAGGTACTTTGACTCAGAAAATAATAAAATTTCTTCATGGAAAAAAATTAGTACGGAGCTGAATATGAGCATTCAGGGATGTATAAATATACATAATCGATTCATTAAAAAAATAAAAAACAAAAATATAATATAAGTTATGGTTAATAGATATCTTGCGTTAGGTTACTTATCATCAAACCCAGAATATAAAAAGTTTGATTCTGGAAAAGCAAAAGCTACATTCTCAATAGGAATAAATTACGGAAGGGATACTACTTGGGTAGAAGTAGAGTGCTGGGATAAAGTTGCAGACAATGCAAACAACTTCCTCCAAAAAGGTTCTTTAATTTTTATCGAAGGTAAAATGAAAACATCTTCATGGAAGGATAAAAATGGTTATAGTAGAAGCAAATTGATATGTGTTTGTGATTTCTTTAAGAGTATTAAATCTAAAAATTTAGATCAAGAAAATCAAACCCAAAGTAAACAACACAATGTTTCTGATATCATGAAAGATGATGTAGAATTACAAAAAGAACTTGAAGATATTCCTTGGTAAATTAATATAATAAAATGGATAAAATAATTCTAAAAGCACCTTTCAACTCTCTTTCTTTTGGGAATGTAACCTATAACATAGCTAGAGAGTTATACAGAAAAGAAATAAAGACATCAATTTTCCCAATAGGAGATCAAATTGAGTTATCTGCATTTGATAAAATAGACAAAGATTTCCAATCTTGGATCGAAAGCTCAATGAATAGTAGGTTGACTTCGATAAAGAAAGATACTCCCTGCTTATCATTATGGCATATAAGCGGCAGTGAATCTACCCTTGGAAATAATAGCACATTATACAGTTTTTACGAGCTAGACAGCCCAACTTTTACTGAAAAAAATATATGCGATATGCATGAAAATGTTATTTTCAGCAGTGCTCATGCGAGAAAATGTTTTGAAAGTGTTAATTGTGAAAACATGCACTCTGTACCACTCGGATTTGATGAAGATTTTTTTGAAACTAAGAAAGAGTACCTCAATGATAAAATTCATTACGGAATTATAGGTAAATGGGAGAAGAGGAAACACACCGCAAAGCTAATAAAGGCTTGGGCTAAAAAATACGGAAATAATCCAGGTTATCAATTGACGTGTTGTGTCTTGAATCCATTTTTCAAACAAGACCAAATGAATAATATCATAGGGCAAACTTTAGAAGGTAAAGTTTACGGCAACATAAACTTCCTGCCAAGATTAAAAACTAACTCTGAAATTAATGAAGTTTTAAATGCTATTGATATTGATTTGTCTGGACTTAGCGGTGCAGAAGGTTGGAATCTTCCAGCATTTAATGCTACATGTTTAGGAAAATGGAGTATAGTAATGAACCATACATCCCATAAAGACTGGGCTAATTCCGATAATTCTATATTGGTCGATCCTTCAGGAAAAGAAACTTCCGAAGATGGAGTGTTTTTCAATAAAAATGCCCCCATAAATCAAGGTAATATAAATAGCATCACAGAAGAAGAGATTCTAGAATCTTTTGAGAGAGCCGAAAAATCCTGCAAAGAATACAATAAGCAAGGAGCTAAATTAAAAGACGAATTTACTTATGATAAAACAGTAGACTCTATACTAAAAATAATGAGTCAAAAAGTTTAGTGTATCATAAATATAATGCCAATATATATTTATAAAAACCCAGTTACAGAAGAATTGATTGAAGTTTTTCAGTCAATGAATGATGAACATATTTATATAGATGATGACGGCTTAGAATGGAAGAGAGTATTTACAACTTCTGAATTAAATACCGTTGGTTCTTTTGACCCTTGGAGTGCTGATGATTTTGTATCGAAATCATCTGATAAAGATACCGTGGGGGATAGAATGGACAGGAGTGCAGAACTTTCAGAAAAAAGAGCAGAAAAAAATGGTGGAATAGATCCTATAAAGCAAAAATACTTCAAAGAATACTCCAAAAAAAGAGGTGGAATTAAGCATCCTAAAGATAAACCAAAAACTATTGAAACTAAAAATTGGAAAATAGAATTGTAATATGGATGCTTTTGAAAAAGAAGAAATAATTTCTGCATTTTTATTAAGACCAAGTATTTGTCAAGATAAATTAGGCAAAAAAATTAAGAACTGTCAGGAAATAAAAGATAATTTTAATAAAGATATGAATGTTCCAGGAGGATGCTCTTCCTGTAGAAAAAAAGCTGTATTTCAAAAATACAGACCAATGATTTGGAAAAACATAATAGATGACTGAAGAAGTAATTTATTATTTATTAGGATCTATTATAGTATCTAACCTTATAATAGTCTGGAAGTTTACAAACATATCAATCCACTTTTTAAACTTTTTTTTATTTTTTAAAAAAAATAAGCCTGAAATTTATACAACAGAAGAGCTTGAAGACTATTTGATATTACACGGTGGGCTTATAGGTGAGTTATTGGTTTGCCCTTTGTGTTTATCAACTCATTTATCCTGGATAGTGTCTTTAGTTATTTTCCTTTTAACATCTTGCTCGCCTCTTATAATTCCGTGCGCAATGTTTTCCTGGCCTTTAGTATCTTTTATTATTTACGGATTAGTTAAAAAAATATTTGTTTGATTAAATTTCGTTTTCTATAATCATTGATACAAATATGGCTTGATCTATATCTCCTTGGTGACATTCAATTCCTGTAGATCCACCTTTATTCATTAACACCGCTAAATAAGTCCCCTTCTCGAAATGCTTGGGCTGTGCAAAATCGTAAGTATAAGAAACGTACTTTTGGGGAGTGTTGTATTTTGTAGCTGATCCCCCAAGAGGGCTCAATGGATAACAGCAAGGATATGCTGGGGGGCCAGTTCTGGGTTTGTAAATATTGTAAGTATCTTCCCATTGAGGATAAGTGAAGCTTGTGACCTCAATTGCGCTAACAATTTCCCTACCTAGTTCATCAATAAAATAAAATGAATTAGGCCTCTCATCTGGATAATCAAGAGAGCAATTGTAATCAACAGACTTTCCGCTTATTATGCTAAACTGTGGATTAGGTATACCATGAGGATTTGTTTTTGTTATTGAAAATGTTATACCTTTAATTTTACCAGCGGTATTCATTAACTTTATATTTTCCATTTTCATGCCAGATTCTACCGCAGTTGCACCCATAGCTTCTCTTGAAACTTTATTGTATGGATTTACTCCTCCCTGAGGTGAAATATGGTGAAAATGACCTGCTGATGAAATGGGTAAATAAACACCCGTAGTACTAAAGTTCCACCAAAAATTAGAATTTACATTTTCATAAAACTTGGGTTTTATATAATCAGTAAAAGGTGCGCCACTAACAAAGAGATCTCCTTCGAAATCTTTTCTTCCGCTGATTGCTTGATCTCCAGTTATAGAAACGACACCCGTAAAAGAAGCTTCGTCTATTTCAGTAGGGCTACTCGATCCAAAGTAAGATTCTATAGGACTTCCACTTATGAGTAAATCACCCACAAAGTTTTTAGTTCCTGTTATTTCTTGATTTCCTGATATATAAACACCGCTTTTAAATAATCCAGTAACTATATCATCTTGATAGTAGCTCCAGTTTAGTAAATCTGTTATATCATTGTAGTTCTGATTGGCGATGTATAATACTTCGTTTATAGCTTTAGTTACTGCTTTTCCGCTAACCAGAAGATCGCCTACAAAGTTTTTAATTCCTGTTATTTGCTGGTCTCCGCTAGTATAAACACCACTTTTAACATAAAGAGCCTCCCCAGACAAACTACCTGTTATTGGCTCTAAGAATTTCTTACCGCCTTGAATTGTTTGCTCGCCTGTGATATAGACTACATCAGGATCAGTAACTGAAGAACTGCTAGTTGTGGAGCTAGTAGGAAAGTAAGACTCTATAGATTTTCCACTTATAAATAACTCACCGTCAATATACAATCCACTTCCGCCCGTAATGTAAACTCCACTATTAAAAGCTAAAGATAAGCTTTCGTCTGGACCTTCGAATAGCGCAGAATCCCTACCATCTGTAAGAACCATTGTGCCAGATTCGCCAACTATGGAATCTATGGCTTCGATTTCGTCTGCAAAAACTTTACCTTCGATATGTAAGTCTCCGCCACCAGTAATGTAGACTCCGCTTCGGAAGGCTAAAGATAAGCTTTCGTCTGGACCCTCGAATAAAGCGGGGTCTCTACCATCTGTAAGAACCATTGCGCCAGATTCACCGACTATGGAATCTAGAGCTTCGATTTCATCTGCGAAAATCCTACCCTCGACATGTAAGTCTGCGCCACCAGTAATG
>MDSZ01026768.1_pt1 | contig 18207 bp, 18 predicted proteins | sample 811201 | NCBI WGS metagenome assembly MDSZ01 (sample SAMN05326647, study PRJNA326480) | marine metagenome | isolation source: seawater | place: Indian Ocean: North | collected 2010
CATATGCTTGAAGAAAAGCAACTAAGATCTCCAAACCAGTTAAAGCAACCGAAAAACTTAGTGGAAGCCATCCACCAACTACTCCAAGACTAATAACAAAGCCTCCAAAAACTTTCATCATAGTGTGACCAGCCATCATATTAGCAAATAATCTTACGGATAGACTTACTGGTCTACTTAAATAAGAAATAATTTCAATAATTACGATTAATGGAAGCAAAACTGCTGGTACACCACTTGGCACAAATAGTTTTAGATATCCAAACCCATGCTTTACAAACCCAATTATTGTAACTCCCACAAAAATAAATACCGCTAACATAAAAGTCACAATTATATGACTAGTTACTGTAAAAGTGTAAGGTATCATGCCAAACATATTACAAAATAAAACGAACATAAATAATGAAAATATAAAAGCAAAATAAGGTCTTGCTTTTGTCCCCGCAGTATCCCCAATCATTTTTGAAATGAAGGTATAACTTAACTCAGCCAATAATTGCAGTTTATTGGGTAAAAGAGAATTTTTTTTTGAACCTAAGTTAAAGATTATTAAGATAGCCAGTGAACTTACTACCATAAATAGACTTGCATTCGTAAATGAAATATCAAATGCACCTACTTTAATTTCAGGACCAATTCGATAAACTTCGAATTGTGTCATTGGATTTGCTGCCATAAAAATTTACTTTTGCATATTTTTTGCAGATCTAATCACATTAATTATTCCCGCGATTACACCAACAAAAAAAAATATAATAATTAACCATGGTTTAGTACCAAAGGTCTTGTCTAAAATAAACCCAATAATTGTCCCCACAACTACAGCAGCAACTAATTCTGTGCTAAGCTTAAAAGCAGAACCGATATTTGAAGTATTTTGGTTTTTACCCTCTAAGTTTTTCCTTAAAAGCTTGTTTTTTGCAATCTGCAAGCGAGTTTTGAATTGGTCTTTAGACATTTTAGTTTAAGCAACCATACTTTCAGCTTTTTGCAGATCAACAGCTACAAGCTGGCTAATTCCTTTTTCAGGCATTGTGACGCCATAAAGTCTATCCATTTTAGACATTGTCAATGCATGATGGGTCACGATTATAAATTTTGTCTCTGTAATTTTGGTAAGCTCATCTAGTAAATTGCAAAATCTTGTGACGTTCGCGTCGTCTAAAGGTGCATCGACTTCATCTAAAACACAAATAGGAGAAGGGTTTGTTAAAAAAACTGCAAAAATTAATGATAGTGCTGTTAGAGCTTGTTCACCTCCTGATAATAAAGTGATTGATTGTAGCCGTTTTCCTGGTGGGCTTACCAACATTTCCAATCCAGCCTCAAGAGGATCATCTGAGTCAACCAGTTCTAACTTAGCGTTTCCACCATTAAATAGTTTTGTATAAACTTCATTAAATTTTCTATTAACTTTATCAAAAGCTTCTATCAATCGTTCTCTACCTTTTTGATTTAACTCATTAATGCTATCTTTGAGTTTAATTATAGCTGTTACCAAGTCTGCTCGATCTTTTTCCATTTTACTGATTTCCTCTTCGTACTTAGTTGTTTCTTCATCAGCTTTTAAATTTACAGACCCAAGTTTCTCTCTCGCTTGTTTTTTTTTGTCTAAAAGGTCTTCTTGATCAACGTGATTTGGTAAATCTTCCAAACCATTTAAGTTTGAATTTTCTAAAATATTTTCCTCTGTCAAATTTAATTCAGAATTTATTCTGTCTATTAAATCATTTTTTCTTTTTTTAAGGCCTTCTATAGTTGCTCCGGAGCTAGCTTTTCTCTCTCTTATTTGAATTGATTGTTCTTGAACCTCGTTAAGTTGATTCCTTAAACTTTCTATTTTTTTGTCAGTCTCACTTATTATTTTTTCGTTATCAGTTTTTTCTTCATCTGATATCCTTAGATTTTCAGTAATTTTTCCTTTTTTCTCAGCTTGAATTTTAGGTTGATTATCTAATTTTTCTAGTTGTAAATTTAATTTATTTTTTCTCTCTGATAATTCTTTCACCATTTTTTCAGAATTTGAGAGTAAATTTTTCCAACTTTCAATTTCTTTATCTATAATATTTATTCTTTCGTTTCTTTTAACGGACTCTTTTTTAATATTTTTGTTTTTACTGTAACTGTCAGCATACTTTTCAATACTATTTTCAAAATCATTTAACACCTTTAATGCTTCATCGTTTTGTGAAGAAGAAATTAGGTTTTTGATATTGTTGATCTCATCTCTTAGTTTATTTTTGGATAAATCCAAATCTTCATTGGATTGTTTTTCAGTTTCATAATATTTTGAATCTATTTCAATTAACTCATTTTTTTCTTCTTTTAGTCTTTTTTCATTTGAGTTGGCATCGATAATAATTCCTTTTTCCCTTGAAATGTCATCATCGAACGTTTGTAGAGATTTTTTTATATTTTCAATTTCCTCTTGAGTCCTAGTATTTTCTTCATCGAGATTTTGAAGTTCTAAGTTTAGTCTTTGGATTTTTGATAAATTTTCAATATTTTTTTCTCTTAATGGTCTAATTTTTTCTGTCTCAAGTCTAATCGTTTTTTCAAATTCTAAAATCTTATCATTATATCCACTAACTTCTCCTTGAGCCTCAGTGTTTATTTCATTTTCTACTCTTATTTCTTTGTCAATTTCTAAAAGTTTTAAATAATAAAGTCCTGCCTCAATTCTTTTTATTTCATCAGATATATTCTTATATTTTGTGGCTTCTTCTGCTTGTTTTTGAAGGTTGGCTAATTGTCTTTCTTGTTGTCTTCTTAATTCATCAGCTCGTTTAAGATTATTTTCTGCAGCACTTAATCTTAATTCTGCTTCATGTCTTCTAACGTGCAAACCTGAAATTCCTGCAGCTTCTTCTAAAATCGCTCGTCTATCAGTAGGTTTTGCTGTAACTAAGGCACCAATACGCCCTTGACTAATTATCGAGGGAGAGTGAGCACCTGTTGACAAATCAGCAAAAAACATTTGAGCATCTCTTGCTCTTACTTCTTTATTATTAATATAAAATTTTGACCCTTTATCTTTCTCTATCTTTCTTCTAACTTCAATTTCATTTAATTCACGATATTGAATAGGTCCCTCATTATTTTGGTTATTGACCGTTATAGAAACTTCAGCAATATTTTTTGAAGCTTTATTAGAAGTTCCAGAAAATATTACATCTTCCATACCTGAACCCCTCATACTTTTCGCAGAAGTTTCACCCATTACCCATCTTAGAGACTCGACAATGTTAGATTTTCCACATCCATTAGGTCCAACTATTCCTGTTAAACCTTTCTCAATCAAGAAATTGGCTTTATCGGCAAAAGATTTAAATCCATTTAGCTGGATTTTTATAAACTCCATAAGTTAACTTATATCAGTTTTTCTAAAGATTTTTTTAAATTTTTATAATTGAGAGTTTTTTCGAACTTTTTGTCATTTATTATTATCGTAGGAGTAGCATTTACTTTATATTTTTTCACTCCTTCGATTCGATCGTTGAGAATAAAATCTTCAATATTTTTGTTAGTTGTACATTTGTTAAAATCCAAATCAATTGCTTCAGAAACTAAAAATTTTTTTAAATTTTGATTAATATCTTCTATAGTTTGACCTTTAACCCATTTAGATTGATTTAAGTATAAACTATTTAAAACTTTTGAGTCACCATCATTCTTACATTGAGATATTTTGGAAGCATTAAATGCTGCTATATCCAGTGGAAAATGCCTAAACTCTATCTTTACAATGCCTGTATCTATGTAGTCTCTTTTTAATTCAGGGAAAACATTAATATGAAAATCTGCACAATGACTACAAGTCAGCGACTCATATGCAAGAATAGTAATTTTTGCATTTTTTTGGCCAACTGTTATTCTTTTAATTTGTTCAAAATCATTTGCGTTAATATTTAATGTTTGTAAAAATATAAATAAAAATATTGAAATAAATTTTTTCATTTTTGTTTAAATACTTTTGTAAGTTCTATTAACGATTTCTTAATTTTATCATTCTTAACACTGTCAATTTGATTTTGATATTTATTTATTGTCACATTTTTTTTAGTGTCAATTTTGTGAGACTCAATTTTTAAATCATTATCAAAACTAATAAATTTGAGTTTCTCAACAACTGAATAACCAAAAAAACCATTCATCTTATCCATTATTTCTTTTTTTGAATACTCCATATCAACTTCATGTCCTCTTTTAACCATGATAACTAAAGTACTAGAACCAAATCGATTAGAATTTTTGAAAGATTTAGGGTAACAAAACTTAAATAATTTTTCTCCTACTATATATTTCCAATTATTTAATGTTTCAGAATAAATATGACCCTTTTTGTTAATAATTTTTTTTATATTTTTTGGCAAAGTATCTCTAAAGGATCTTAAACCTTGAAAGGAAGCGTTTCTCTGCTTAGTATCTTTTTTATATTGCATATGAAGGAACAATTATTAACAAAAAAAATTCTTAAATGGTATGATTTAAATAAAAGATCTTTACCTTGGCGTAAAAATGTTTCTCTTGAAAAAAAACAATATTACACATTAGTAAGTGAATTTATGTTACAGCAAACACAGGTTGTAACAGTTATTCCATATTTTAATCAATTTATAAAAAAAATTCCAAATCTCAAATCTCTTGCAAAAACTTCTGATAAAAAATTGATAAAATTATGGGAAGGACTTGGATATTACTCTAGAGCAAAAAATCTAAAAAAAACTGCTAAAGTAGTTATAGAAAATTTTAAAGGTAAATTACCAGATAACTATGAAAATTTGATTTCTCTTCCAGGAATTGGAAATTATACAGCAACTGCAATTTTAGCAATTGCATTTAATAAGCCTTATATACCTTTAGATGGTAATATTGAAAGAATTTTAAAAAGATATCTTTATTTAAAAAAATATAAAGAAATTCAAAAAGATAATCTTCTCAAAAAAAAAAGTATCTTTGGAATTTCATCAAGATCGAGTGATTATGCTCAAGCTTTAATGGAATTAGGAGCTTTAATTTGTAAACCTAATAACCCTATATGCAATAAATGTCCAATCTTTATGAATTGTAAATCTTACAAAAAAAAAGATTTTGATTTAGCAAAAAATATTAAAAAAAATAAAGATAAGTACTTTCTTTTAAAAGTTTACAAAAAAAATCAAAGATATTTATTTGTTAAAAACAAAAAATTCAATTTTTTAAAAAATTTAATTATATTTCCTATGGAAGAACTCTCTAAACCGAAAAATTTTAGTAAAAATTTAAATTTTAAAATATCAAATATGAATATGAATATAAAAATTCAATATTTAAAAGACACTGGAAAATTTCAGTCGCCATTTTGGATTAATAAAAAAAAATTAGATAATTATATGCTTCCTTCATTCACAAAAAAAATTGTTCAATATTTAGAAAAAAATTGATGAGTAAAATAGCTATTATTGGAGCTGGGATTTCTGGGTTATTCATAGCGAATTTGTTTAAAAAGAATCCTAATTATCAAATTACAATTTTTGATAAAAATAAAACAATCAATATAGAAGAAGGTTATGGAATTCAATTATCAGTTAATAGTGTAAAGCTTCTAAATAAAATTGAGTTCAATAGATTTCAAAATAATAAAAAATATCATCCAGGTAAAATAAATTTTTACTCAAATAACATTTCAAATAAAATATGTCATTTAAATATTTCAGACTTTAACAATGAGTACTGCAAATATACCACCTTAAAAAGATCTGAACTAATTAATTTTTTAAAAAAAGATTTAGGAGAAAAAATAAAAACAGATCATGATATTTCAAAGATAGATCAAAAAAATCAATTAATAAGACTTACCTTTGCAAATAATCAAACTTATGAATGCGATTATTTAATTATCTCAGATGGAGTTTTTTCAAAAAGTAAAAACCTCATTTCAAATACGAAAATTCAACCAAGATATAATAATACCTTGGCTATAAGAGGAATGATCTCTAATTCTTCGAATGTAAATTATAAAAATATTTCTTTATTTTTAGGCTCCGACTTTCATCATGTAATTTATCCAGTATCTTCAGAAAAAGACTTAAATTTCATAGCAATAATGAAATACAACCTTTCTAAGGAGGAGCAAACAAATTACAAATTATTTAGTGATGATAATTTTATCAAAAAGATTTTAGAGAAAGTTCCAAAAGAAATTAGTGAATTTATTGGTGAAATTAAGGAGCTTAAAATATTTCCTGTTTTTGTAAGTGATGATTTTTTCAAAACAAATAATAACAATATTCATTTAATAGGTGATGCTTTTTTTGCGTTTCCACCTTCATTTGCTCAAGGTGCATCTCAATCAATAGAAAGTGCTTATGAATTGTTTAAGAGTATAGAAAATAATACAGAAAGAGATTTTTTTAAGAAAAGAGTTAATAAAACGAAGATGGTTAATTATAGATCAAAATTTAATCAGTTTGTTTTCCATTTATCTAATCCTGCATCAAAGTATTTAAGAAATATCTTTTTAAAAAGATTAGTAAAAAATAAAAAGTTTCTTGAGAGTTATCTAGGGAAAATCTATAAGAATTAAATTTTATTAACTAATCTTTGTCTTAATCGATCAATAGGTACTGCTGTGCCATTGGAATTATAGTGCCAGTAAGTCCAACCATTACAGCTATCTGCACCTAAAATTGAAGCCGCTACTTTGTGAATTGAGCCTTCAGTATGAGCATGTTTAATACTGCCATCAGCCATAATTTTTGCACTAAACTTCTTTTTATCGTCGAAAATAGTTGCTCCTGGTTTAATAATTCCTAATTCAACTAATGAACCAAAGGGTATTCTCGGTTTAGCTCTCCCGTTCGGCAGAGTATCTAAAAAATCATCTTCAATCGGCTTTGTTTTTTTTAATCTTTGTTCAGCAGCTTTAAAATAGCTTTTTTCCTTTTCAATCCCGTAATAATTTCTCCTCAATTTTTTAGCAACTGTAGCTGTAGTTCCTGATCCTAAAAAAGGATCTAAAATCAAATCATTTTTATTAGAAGTAGCTAATAAAATTCTGTGAAGTAAAGCTTCTGGTTTTTGAGTAGAGTGCACTTTTTTGCCATTTCTTTTAAGTCTTTCTGAACCACTACAAATCGGCAATTCCCAATTAGACCTCATTTGAAGATCATCATTCAAGCATTTTAAAGATTGATAATTGAACGTGTATTTTGATTTTTCTGATTTTGAAGCCCAAATTAAAGTTTCATGTGCGTTAGTAAAACGAGTTCCTCTAAAGTTTGGCATCGGATTTTTTTTATTCCAAATCACATCATTTAAAATCCAAAAACCTAAGTTTTGAATAGCAGCACCTACTCTAAATATATTATGATAACTTCCAATAACCCAAATCGCTCCATCTTTTTTCAAAATTCTTTTGCATTCAGACAACCATTCATAAGTAAACTCATCATATTTTCTAAAGTTTTTGAATCTATCCCATTTATCAGTTACCGCATTTACTTTAGATTGATCTGGTCTAGTTAATTCACTTTTTAATTGAAGGTTGTACGGAGGATCTGCAAAAATCAAATCAAAAGTTTCACGTGGAATTTTTTTTAATTCCTTAAGACTATCTCCATTGATAATTTTATTTTTTAAATCTAATTTCATTTATAAAAAAATTATTAGACTCTAAATGGATTCTAGGGTCAACTTCAGATTGAATAAATGCTATTTAATTTGTGTCTCTAATAGAATTAATAACTAGATGTTGTGTTTAACAATTTTAGACACTGGCGAGAAGGTTTTTCTATGATGTTTATTTAAACCAATCTTTTTTATAGCTTTTAAGTGTTGTCGTGTTCCATATCCAAAATTTTTGTCCCAGTGATAGCCAATGTTTTTTTTTGCTAAGGAAATTATGAATTTATCTCTAGAAACTTTTGCTAAAATAGAAGCGGCAGAAATTGAGGGAATTTTTTTATCCCCTTTTACAACAGCCTTCATTTTGTAGTTTTTAAGCTTTGGAAGCCGATTCCCATCAACAAGTATATGAGATGGTTTTTTTTTAAGTTTTTTAATAGCTCTTTTCATCGCTAATAAACTAGCTTGCAAAATGTTAATTTTTTCAATTTCCTCTTTAGATGCTTTACCAATAGCCCAAATAGAGTTTTTTTTTATATAATTTGACAGGAGTTCTCTTCTTTTTTTTTTTATACTTTTAGAGTCTTTAAGAACCTTTAGGTCAATCGATTTATCTAAAATTACTGCGGCTGCAAAAACTGGTCCAATTAAGCTGCCTCGTCCTACCTCATCAACACCAGCAATAATTTTCATTAAATATTAAGTTTTAAATCTATTATTTTCTGCCTTATCTTCTTTAGATCTTCCCATGAATATTTTTTATTATCTGGAAATCTTATTAAGTAAGATGGACTAAATGTAATTATGAATGGATAAGTTTTATTTTTAAGGATAATTTCTTTCCATATACCTCTCTCATTTGAAACTCTTTCACTCCTGCCACTTAGAGACTCCATTGCAGTGCCTCCAAATAAAATTATTACTTTCGGATCTATGATAGATATATGTTCTTTTAAATAAATAGAATACTTTTTTATTTCTTGTGATGTTGGTTTTCTATCATCCGGAGGTCTAAAATTAATTGCATAACTAGAGTAGATATAATTTTTTTTTAAATTAATTGCCGATAGCATTTTTTCAAGAAGAGCACCCGAATCTCCTTGAAATGTTTTACCTGTTTTTTCCTCCTCTTCCGCAGGGGCTTCTCCAATAACCATAATTGGACTATCAATATTTCCGTCACCTAAAATCAACTTTTTAGAATTATTTTTTAAATTACAATTTTCAATTGAATTTATTTGTTTTTTTAGATCATCAATTAGATTAATCTTGTCCAAATTATTATTAACGTTCTTTATACCATCAAATTTAAATCTATTTAATGGTTTTTTATTAAAAACGAAATTTGGTTCTATTGAATTTATTAATTCATCCTTGTATGACATACTGTGATTAGAGGACTTTTTAGTCATATATTTTATTTTTATGTTTAAACAAAAAGTAATAATTATTTTATTTTTTCTTCTACTTTACCAGAGTCCTATATTTTCTAAAAGCAATAGTTTCGAGGATTTTAATTCAAAAACATTGTCAAAATATTTTTCAGGTATAGTTGCTTTTGAAAATAAAAATAATTCTGAAGCTCTTGATTTTTTTTCATCTTCCAAAATATTAATGAACAAGCATGATCCATATTTGGAAAGATTTGTTACATCATTAGTCTTAGAGGGTAATTTATCTCAAGCAATTAATCTTATTAAGACAAACAATGAAAAAAATAATTCAAATTTTTTTGAAGCTTATATTTTGTTAGCATTAGACAGTCTTAAAAAAAATAAAATTGATAAAGCTAGAAAAATTTTAAAAGATGTTCCAGAAACTTTGAAAAAAGATCGTTTTAAATTTATTATTCATAATTCGCTTGAGCAATTTATTATTGTATTTCAAAGTAAAAAGCTCAAAGAGAAAACCCAAGATTTTGGTAACTTATCTTTGATAACTGAGACTTTTCAAAGGTGTTATTTGGATGATAAAAAAACTGGCTCATATTTTTCAAGATTAATTAATAACGCTCAATCAGACTATTCAAGGTATATTTATTTTTATTTAACATATTTAATTGAAAAGGACCAATTCAAAGAGGCAAAAGAAATTACTGATGATCTAGATTATATCAGTACTACATTATTGTTGTCACAGGGAAAAAGCTGGATAGAAAAAAAAACTTATGATGAGTTTGAAAAAGTTTTTTCATGTAAAAATCCTAATGATATTTTATCAGAGTTTTTATTTCTTGTTTCAAATCTTTACTCTTCACAAAATGAATTTGAAAAATCAAACTACTATTTAAGTTTATCTAATTATTTGAATCCTGAATTCATTTTTAATTTGTCATTAGTTGCTGAAAATTTTTATCTGAATAAAAATTATGAAGAAGCTAAATCAATTTTAAAAAATTTTAATAAAAAACAAGATTTTTATTATTGGTATAGAGTAAAAAAGGAAGCTCAAATAATTTCAAAAACTGCCAATAAAAAAGAAGCTCTAAATTATTTAACTTCTAAATTCGAAAAGATAAATAATCCTAATATTAAATTCATTTTTGATATAGCTAATTTCAGTAAAAATGCTAAAGAATATTCTCAAGCAATTAAGTATTACTCAAAAATTATAAATTCTTTAAATGATGAAGATGAAGTGAAGGCAGACTTGCTGTATCGAAGAGGAGGGACTTATGAGAGATTAAAAGACTACTCTAATGCAGACAGAGATTTGCAAGACTCTTTAAAGATTAATCCTGACGACGCATATGTTTTAAATTATCTTGCTTATTCTTGGCTTGAAAGAGATTACAAAATTAATGAAGCGATAGAAATGTTAGAAAATGCATATTCTCAAGAAAATGATGATCCCTATATAATTGACTCTATAGGTTGGGCTTATTATTTGATTAATGATTTTAAGAAAGCAGAAAATTTTTTAAAAAGAGCAGTTGAATTAATGCCAGATGATCCAATAGTTAACGATCATTATGGTGATATCTTATGGAAATTAAATAGAAAAATACAAGCTAGATATTTTTGGTTTGCAGTTTTAAAAATGGAAGATATAGACCAAGAGCTAATTCAAAAAATTCAAATAAAATTAATTGATGGACCTAAAAGCTCTTAATGAGTTATTTTAAGTTAAAATCTCATGCAAAAATCAATTTAGCTTTAAATGTAATTGGCAAATCAAATTCATTACATAAAATTGAGAGTATAGTTAGTTTTTTACGTTTGCATGATGAAATTTTAATAAAAAAAATTAAAGAGAGAAAACATAAGATTAAATTCATAGGAAAGTTCTCAAAAAAGATTAAATCAAAAAATACAGTCTCAAAATTATTTGAAATTATAGATAAAAAAAAAATACTTAAAGATAAATATCAAATAATAATAAAAAAAAATATACCATCAGAAGCTGGCCTTGGTGGTGGATCTATGAATGCGGCAAGTATTTTAAAATTTTTAATAAAAAGAAAATTGATAAAAATTGGTAAAAAGGAAATTTTTCAAATATCAAATTTAATCGGATTTGATGTAGTGCTTGGCCTTTATGCAAAAAACTTAATTTTAAACTCAAATAATACGATAAAAACTTTTTCAATAAAAAAAAAAAAATACGTTCTTATAATTAAACCAAATTTTGGATGTAAAACCAGAGAAATTTTTTCAGGGGTTAAAAAATTTTCTAAGTCAAAATTTAGCCCTGCTTCAAAAAAAATGTTTAGTGTCGGTTTTTTAAGAGAAATGAAGAATGATCTAGAACCTATAACGCTAAATAAATATCAAAAATTAAATGATTTAAAAAAATATTTAGAAAAATTATCAAATATTGAATTTGTAAGAATGACTGGTTCAGGCTCTGCGTTAATTGTATATTTTAAATCAGGAAAAAAGTGTGAAGACGCTGGAAAAAAAGTAAAAAAAAAATTTAGAAATTACTGGTGTAAAACTTCAAAAACTATATAAATTTATTTTTTTGTGATATACGAAAATTAAATTGGGGCGTAGCCAAGCGGTAAGGCACGGGTTTTTGGTACCTGCATCCTAGGTTCGAATCCTAGCGCCCCAGCCATATATGATTAATTTTATTAATAAATTTATTAAGATAACTCAAAACTCAAATTATATTGCCCAAGGGGTAAAAGATTTAGCTAAACTTACACCTGTAAAAAAAATTTTTGATTCAATCAAAAATTTTTCGTCTGATAGTGAAATAAGATATGTTGGTGGGTGTATAAGAAAAATAATTAAAAAGGAAAAAGTCGACGATATTGATCTTGCAACTAATTTAAGTCCTAATCAGGTTTGTGACGCTTTAAATAAAGATAATATTGATTATTACAAAACTGGAATTGAGCATGGCACTATAACTGCTGTAATCAATGATTATCATTTTGAAATAACAAGTCTAAGAGAAGATGTTGCAACATATGGAAGGCATGCAGAAGTTAAATTTTCAACTGATTGGAAAAAAGATGCTTCAAGACGTGATTTTACTTTTAATGCAATTTATTCAGACATTGATGGTAATTTGTTTGATCCATTTAATGGAAAGGACGATTTAGAAAAAGGAATTATAAAATTTATAGGTGAACCCGAAAAAAGAATTCAAGAAGATTATTTAAGAATACTACGTTATCTCAGATTTTATCTGAGTTATTCCAATCACGAACATGATTTGAAAACCGCCAAATTAATCAAAAAAAATATTGTCGGAATTTCAAATTTATCAAAAGAAAGATTATTAGATGAGCTTAAGAAACTTATTAAATCTAATCTTTTAACTAAACTTTCTAGAGACAAGTTTTCAATTGAATTATTTGAAATTGTTTTTCCTCAAATCAAGAATATAAAAATTTTTTCATATCCAAATGAGTTTACTCAAAAAAAAATTGCAGAAGCTGACTTTATATTTTTATTATCTGTTTTAATTATTGATGGATCAGATAATGCAGATTACTTTATTTATAAATTTAATATTTCTAAAAAAGACCAAAAAAGACTTAAAATAATAGATAATTTTTACAAAGAAAAAATTACAAGCAAATCTTTTTCAGAAAATAATTTGAATAAAATTTTTTATTATACGGGAAAACAGTCTGTTATTGATATTTTAAGCTATAAACTTCTAAGGTCAAAAAAAATTAATAACAAATTTATTAAATTTATTGATGAATTTCAGTCTAAAATATTACCAACAATGCCATTTGGTGCTAGAATTCTAATGAAAAAATATCAAATTCCCGAGGGAAAATATCTTGGAGACAAATTAAAGATTATCGAAGAAGAATGGGTGAACAATAATTTTCAATTGACTGAAAAGCAAATTGATAAAATAATCAATCATTAAATATATTTAACATCTATAATTTCAAAATTTTTAGTTCCAGCTGGTGTATTAATCTCAACAAGATCTTTTTTATTTTTTCCTATTAAACCTCTTCCAATAGGAGATTTAAAATAAATAAGTTTTTCCTTTAAATCAGCTTCATCTTTTCCAACAATCTTATAATTAATTTTTTCACTAGTATCTAAATTTTCGAGATATACAGTTGAACCAAAAATCACTTTTCCTTCATTATTAATTTTAGTGACATCAATTACATTCGCTCTTGCAATAATATCATTTATCTCAGTAATCCTTCCTTCATTATGCGATTGTTCTTCTTTAGCAGCATGATATTCTGCATTTTCTTTTAAATCTCCATGCGATCTTGCTTCTGCAATAGCTGAAACAATTTCAGGTCTTTTTTTTTCTTTTAAAAAAATAAGTTCCTTTTTAAGTTTCTCCAATCCATTAAGTGTTATAGGTTCTTTTTCCATCTTACATCCATTTTGCTAGAGGAGGCAGGGACATTAAAATACCTTCTACATTTCCACCAGTTTGCAATCCAAATTTAGTTCCTCTGTCGTACAACAAATTGAATTCCGTATATCTGCCTCTTTTAATAAACTGTTTTTCTTTATCATTAATTGTCCATTTCCTTTTTCTTTTATTTCTAATTATCTTATTAAATAAATATTGAAAAGTAATACCCACATCTCTAATGAACTTGAAATCTTTTTCAAAATTATTTTTTTTATAATCAAAAAAAATCCCTCCAATTCCTCTTGCTTCTTTTCTATGAGATAAATAAAAATATTCATCACACCATTTTTTATATTTTCTATAGTAATTTTTATCGTGCTGATCACACATTTTCTTTAAAGTTTCATGAATATATTTTTTTTCTAAATCATCTTTTTTCGATGGTGTTACATCCATTCCACCCCCAAACCATTCCTTTGTAGTCGATATGAACCGTGTATTAAAGTGCATAGCAGGAATCAAAGGATTTTTCATATGCATAACAACTGATATTCCTGACGCCCAAAATCTTGGATCTTCACTTGCACCATATATATTATCTTGAAATTTTTTAGGAAATTTTCCATAAACTTCTGAAAAATTTACACCTACCTTATCAAACACTATTCCATTTTTAAGTATTCTATATTCACCTCCTCCTTCATCTTTAATTTGATTTTTTTTCCAAGCAGTAGTGGTAAACTTCACTCTACTATTTTCTAAACTGATAATGTCATTACAAATAGCATTTTGAAGAAGCTTGAACCAATTGCTTACTAAATCTTTTTTAATATTTAAGTCCATATTGTTTGTTTTAAGCATTCAGATAAAATAATTGCAACAGATGATGCTAAATTTAGCGAACGTTTGTTATTTTTCATTGGTATTTTAAGTTTATTATCTAATAATTTATGTACTTTTTCTGGAACACCAGCAGTTTCACGACCAAATAAGATTGTATCATTTTTCTCAAATTTAAATTTTGTGTAAGAAATTGAGGCTTTAGTAGTCATAAGTATTATTCTATTGTTTTTTTTTGAATTAAAAAAAATATCAGCATTTTTATAAAAATTAATATCTTTTTCGTTCATATAATCCATGACGACTCTCTTAAATCTTTTATCAGACAATAAGAATCCGCAAGGCTCAATTATTTCAAGTTTTGCCCCAAGACAGGCACATGTTCTAATTATTGCAGCTGTATTTTGTGGAATATCTGGTTCAAATAACGCAATTTTAGGCCCATGATTTGTTGAATTCTGTGTCATTCTTTCAGTAGTAAATTTACTATTTTATATTATATGAAATCATATATTTAAGTAGAAAAAATCAATATTGAGTATATTTAATTAAAATATTTAATGTCAGAAAAAAAAACCAATAGAAGAGATTTCTTATTTACAGCTACTTACGCTGTAGGAGCGGTAGGAGTGGGTGCAACGATTTGGCCAATGATTGATCAAATGAATCCAGATGCATCCGTTAAAGCATTAGCTAGTACCGAAGTAGATGTGAGTGAAGTAAACCCGGGTAAAACTATAACTGTATTATGGAGAGGAAAACCGGTTTTTATCAGAAGAAGAACCCAAGAGGAAATAGCAGAAGCTAAATCTGTAAAGTTAGAAGATTTGAAAGATCCTCAAAAAGACGAAGATCGAGCTAAAGATCCCGAATGGCTGGTTATGCTAGGTGTGTGTACTCATTTAGGCTGTGTCCCATTAGACCAGAAAGGAGATTACAATGGTTGGTTTTGTCCATGTCATGGGTCACATTATGATACTTCAGGAAGAATCAGAAAAGGTCCAGCCCCAACAAATATGGAAATTCCAAAATACGAATTTGTCAATTCTAATACGATTAAGATTGGATAAACTTTTATGAGTGATCAAGAATATACACCCAAGTCTAGAGTTGGAAAATGGTTTAACGATCGTTTACCTTTATTAACTTTAGCTAATCACTTAACAGATTATCCTACTCCAAAAAATCTGAATTATTGGTGGACATTTGGAGGCATTTTAACTTTCTGTTTAATAACTCAAATTGTAACAGGCCTAGTGTTGGCAATGCACTACATTGCTCATGCCGATATGGCTTTTGATAGTGTAGAGCACATAATGAGAGATGTTAATTATGGATGGTTAATTAGATACATTCACGCTAATGGAGCATCTATGTTTTTTTTAGCAGTTTATATCCATATATTTAGATCTTTATTCTATGGCTCCTACAAAGCCCCAAGAGAAGTAATTTGGATCATAGGTATTATAATATATCTATTAATGATGGCAGCTGCATTTATGGGGTATGTACTACCTTGGGGACAAATGAGTTTCTGGGGAGCAACTGTGATAACAAATTTGTTTAGTGCGATACCTTTAGTTGGAGAAGGAATTGTAACTTGGTTATGGGGCGGTTATTCCGTAGACAATCCAACTTTAACAAGATTTTTTACACTTCATTATTTAATACCATTTTTAATTTTAGGTTTAGTCGTTCTTCATATTTGGGCATTACATGTTCCAGGAAATAATAACCCAGTGGGTATTGATATAAAAAAACCATCTAAAGATACAGTACCATTTCATCCTTATATTGTGATTAAAGATGGTTTTGCTTTATTAATGTTTATGATTGTTTTTGCGTTTTTTGTATTTTACACTCCAAATATATTAGGTCATGCAGATAATTATATTGAAGCTGATCCGTTAGTGACACCTGCACATATTGTTCCTGAGTGGTACTTGTTACCTTTTTATGCAATTTTAAGATCAGTTCCGGATAAGCTTTTGGGAGTGGTAGCTATGTTGTCGGCTATTTTTATTTTAGCTGCTCTTCCTTGGTTAGATACCTCAAAAATTAGATCAGCAGTATTCAGACCTTTATATAGACAGTTTTATTGGATCTTAGTTGCCGATGTTTTGATTTTGGGCTATGTGGGTGCAATGCCTGCAGAAGGATTATATTTGTTGATAGCTAGAGTAGCTACGGCTTATTACTTTTTACATTTTCTAGTTATATTGCCAGTCTTAGGATATAAAGAAAAAACTCTGCCTATTCCTTTAAGTATTACTGAACCTGTGTTAGGTGGATCGCCAAGTCTTGCTCCAGCGAAAATGAAAGAAAGATCAAAACATAAGTGAAAAACTTTTTTAGAATATTAATAATCTTAACAATCGTTATCGGGTCTCAAACCAATACTAATGCAGCTGAAAAAGTTGAGTATTTGAAAACGGATTGGAGTTTTAAAGGTCTTTTCGGCAAATTTGATCGAGGTGCACTTCAAAGAGGATACCAAGTATATACCGAAGTATGTTCATCCTGTCATTCAATGAAATATTTAAGTTATAGAAATTTAGCTGAGAAAGGCGGACCTGAATTCACAGAAGCCCAAGCAAAAGCAATTGCTGCATCATTTGAGGTAATAGATGGACCAAATGCAGATGGTGAAATGTTTACTAGACCTGGAAAATTATCAGATAAATTCGTTATGCCTTATGAAAATGTTAAAGCTGCTCAAGCTGCAAACGGTGGGGCATACCCTCCTGATATGTCAGTCTTAGTAAAAGCACGAGGTGGTGGAGTAGATTATATATATTCTTTACTTCAAGGTTATGAAGATCCACCCGCTGGTATAGTTCTGGATGAGGGAGTTTATTATAATAAATATATGTATGGAAATAAAATTAAAATGGCCAATCAATTATCTAATGGACTAGTTGAATATGCTGATGGTACAAATTCAACAGTTGAACAAATGTCTAAAGATGTGACAACTTTTTTGATGTGGGCAGCAGAACCTCATCTAGAGTCAAGACACCAGATGGGTTTTAAAGCAATCTTGTACTTAATAATTCTCACAATATTGGTTTATTTTAGTATGAAAAGAATTTGGTCACGTATTGAAACGGAAGTTTAAAACATCTCCATCTTTAACAATATATTCTTTACCCTCTAGTCTCATTTTACCATTTGTTTTAGAGTTCGACCAACCTTCATTAGCAATAAAATCATCATAGGAAACTGTTTCAGCTCTAATAAAACCTTTTTCAAAATCACTATGAATTTCTCCAGCTGCTTTTGGAGCAGTACAATTTTTTTGAATAGTCCACGCTCTAGTTTCCTCAGGCCCTGATGTAAAATAAGTTTCTAACTCTAAAATTTTGTAACCTTTTTGTATTAATAAATTCAATCCGGTTTCTTTAAGTCCGATCATTTCCATATAATTTTTTTTTTCATTATTATTTAGTTCATTAATTTGATTTTCTATATCGGCAGAAACTATTAGGGTGTATTCTTGTCCGTATTGATCTAAGAATTTTTTTGTATAATTATTTCCAGTTTGAACACTTTGTTCATCCACATTACAAACATATATTTTTGGTTTTACAGATAATAATCCACTTTGTTGTAACTGTTTTTTATCAAATTCATTCTTTAGATTGGAAATATCTTTATTACTATTTATATAATTTAAAGCAAATTCGAGAATTTTTACTTGCACCTCCTCAATGTTTTTTTTATTACTTTTCTGTAATCTTTTTTGAATAGACTCAAGATCTGCCAGTAGCATTTCTGTTTCTATAATCTCAAGATCTCTTACTGGATCAACTGTAGAGTTTACATTTTGAATATCACTAGAGTCAAAGCATCTAATCATATGAATGATTGCATCTACTTCTCTTATATGTGATAAAAATTTATTTCCTAACCCTTCTCCTTTTGATGCGCCCTTTACTAATCCAGCAATATCTACAAAAGATA
>MDSZ01076411.1_pt1 | contig 18207 bp, 19 predicted proteins | sample 811201 | NCBI WGS metagenome assembly MDSZ01 (sample SAMN05326647, study PRJNA326480) | marine metagenome | isolation source: seawater | place: Indian Ocean: North | collected 2010
AATTTTTTAATAACTCTCTTTTTAAAATTCAATTCTTTTAAAATTTTAACAATTTTCGTTGTCGCGCCTCTTTTTAAATAAGCTTTATCTGTTAGTTTAAATTTTTTTTTTTTTTTTAGTATAAAATTTATTTTCTTCTCAATTTTATTTGAGTTAGCTTCAACATTTATTACTCTACCAGGTTGAACTCTGAATTTTTGTCTATTACCAACGTTGATACTCATTGCTCCCAGAAATGGTGCTTCGCTAAGAGCTGAGGATGAATTGCCAATAACACAGTCAATGTTTTTTAAGACAGAAAAATATAATTTATGACCTAAAGAGTTGTAAAAATTTGCATTTTCATTCTTTCGTATAAATTTTTTAATCATGCCTGTAATAATTTGATTTCCCTCATCTTGATTTGGGCTAGTAAAAATTATGTTTACATTTTTAATTTTTTTCAATGCAGAAATAACATTTTTAAATTGTTTAAAAGTTTCTTTGGGTATATTTGTGATCGGATGAAATGTAACAAGTATATTTTTTTTATCAGTTCTAAATTTAATTTTCTTTTTGATCTCATTTATTCTATATAAGTTTGTGCTTAAAATATTATCAATTGTCATGTTTCCAACTAAAAAAACTCTTTTTTTATTTTCACCCATTTGTATGACTCTTTTTTTATGCAATTTATGAGTCACAAAATGATAGGTAGATATTTTTGTTAAAACATGTCGTATAGTCTCATCCTGTGATCCGTAAGAAGTCTCTCCACCAAATAAATGAGCTATAGGTATATTTAAAAAAAAAGATGCAAAAGCTGGACCAAGCATTTCATATCTATCACACGGTAAAATAACTAAATCGGGTTTCGCCTTTAAAAAAAATTTATAAAACTCATTTAAACCTTTGGCTATCGAACCAATTGTTAAATTTTTAGTTTTACTTGTATTAATATTATTAATTCTAATTTTTTTAAAAATTTTAATATTCTCTTTTTCAATTTCTTTATAAGTATTTCCCTCATTAAATGATAAATGACTTCCTGTGACTACCAATCTAGCATTAAAATGTTTTGATTCTTTTAGTTTTTTTACTAAAGGTTTTATTAAACCAAATTCAGATCTTGAGCCAGTAATAATGAGTATTTTTTTCATTATTTAATAGGACTTTCTTTTAAATATTTTTTTTTTGATTTTTTACCAATTAAACTTGCAAGTTTACCTGGAGGAAGTCCGTAACCAGGTCTTTTAAGCATAATATTTTTTAATGTGAACTTGTCTCCTATTTGTATGTCTTCTTTAGCGTGTACAGATTGACGAACCAAAATTTTGTTATGTTTTTCACTCTTAGTTATAATCTTTTTATAATTACCCAATGATTTTTCTAAAATTCTAATATTTTGAATAAGAGTTTTGAGTTCACTTTTTACTAAACTTGCCTTGTGATCTGGACCTTTAAGGTTTTTAGATATTGTAAAGTGTTTTTCAATATATTTTGCTCCCAGGCCAATTGCAATTATTGGAGTTAAAATTCCAGTAGAATGGTCTGACAATCCAATTTCAACTTTATATCTTTTTTTAAAAAAAAGTATTGTATTTAAGTTTAATTCATTAATAGGTGTTGGATAAGCTGAAGTACATTGTAAAATTATTAAATTTTTTTTTTTTAAACCGCTGTGTAGTAACGTTCTGTAAGCAATATCAATTTCATTAATAGTAGACATGCCTGTAGATAAAATTGTTTTTTTATTTTGAGAGCCAATATACTTAAGTAAAGGGATGTTTGTTATTTCGCCAGAGGGTATTTTAAAATAATCTACTTTAAGTTTTTTAACTTTTCGTGCATCTTCAATACAAAATGCACTTGTTAGAAATCCAATCCCTCTTTTGTTGCAATGACTAATAATTTTTTTATGTGCGCGATCCCAATTAAATTCAATTTTTTTAATCATTTCATGCTGATTTTCTCTCTTATTTGTATTACTTTTTTGATATCTAGCTTTTGGAGTTTTTTTCGATATTAAACTCGAATTTGTTATCTGAAATTTAACATAGTCAGCTCCAGAGTCTGAAGCTATATCAACAAGTTTTATGGCATTTTTAATTGATCCATTATGATTGATGCCGGCCTCAGCAATAAAAATTATTTTTTTTTTCATGGGTAAATTAATTTTTTTTATAAAAATTTAATAATTTAAGATTAATTTTACCAAGTGGTTTTTCAGCTAAAAGCAAAAACGTTTGGTCAAATTTGCTGTCCTCTTTATATATCCATTTTCTTTTTAAGTTTCTTTTTAAATATCTAGCATTAGCTTTTCTTCCATCTACTAGAATTATTGTTCCTGGTATAAGGAAATTTTCAATTTTTAAAATATCTGATGTCATAGGCATGAAGTCTTTATGTGCAGTTGTAATGTTGTTTACTTTTCCTTTCACTTTAAACTGATCTGGTCCATCTAAATAGATAAAATCTGGATTACAATTTGGGAGTTTTTCAAATTCGGTTGATATATTTCCTTTATAATTTATCATGTTTACTTTGGAATAAGTAAAATTTACTTTATTAATTAACTTGTATTTTTTTTTATGAGAATTAATTCTTTTTTTCGACAAATTTAGATATTTTTTCTCATTATCTAAGACAAATAATTCAAATGGATTTTGACGTCTCAAATTACTTATATCATATTTTCTTTTTAGGTCACTTAAAGCTAAAGAGATAATTAATGAGGACCACCCTGTACCAAATTCTAAAATAGTTGTTCTTTTGTTAATTATTATTAGATGGTAAAGATTATACAAATCTCTTAAATCAGGTTTATATGGTTTGATACTTTTTAATTCAATATCATTAATGTTTTTTTGTTTTGCTTCACGAAGAATTTGAAAAAGTTTTCTTCTCTTAAAAAATCTTATAATTTCTTTTATATTTTTATTTTTTGGTATTTTCATATATTTAATTTTTTAATAAGTGATTTAAATTTTTTATTTTTTTCATCGAAGGAAATAATACTTTTAATCTTGGTTTTCATAATTTTTTTGGAATTTTTATTTTGGTAAAAATTGATAATTCTTGATAATTCTGAAAATGTATTATTATCGGTCCAAAAATTTCCCTTGTATTTTTTTTTTACCGGCCATCCAAATCTATAAGTTGATAGAGGAAAAATTTTACTTCTTATACAAAAAAAACAAACATTTTTTCCTCTTGCTGCCGCTTCATATCCTAAAGTGGAGTCTATAGACAAAATAATTTTTGCTAAATCTACAATTTTATAAGTGGGCCTTTTTTCAGTTTTATATAAGAATTCTCTAATTGTATCTTTTAATATATCTCTATAAAAGTTTTTTTCAATATCAGTATTAGTTGACCCTAATATGTGAATCTTAAGTTTTTTTTTTCTACAATATCTTTTTAAATTTTTAAAAAAAATAAAATCTTCTTTTTTCACTTTAAGGTGCGGTCGAAAAGTTGAAATAAATAATATGTCAATTTTTTTTTTTTTCAGTTGTGGTTTTTTGGGCACTGAATTAGATCTGAAGGACCCAATCGGTATTATTTTACCAGATACAAAAGTATTATAGATTTTACCTATTTCTTTATTAAACATTAATAAAAAATCACAATTTAAATTTTTTTTTTCTTTTTTTAATAAATTCAAATTTGACAACATGTCAGTCGGCAAACAAGTTCTAAAAGCTCTTTGTATTATTATTTTTTTTGTTTGTTTTGAATTTTTTTTTAATCGATAAAAAATTGGCCAATTATCAGATAATGAGATAATTATTTTTGGTTTTACTATATTAATATATTCTTCGTAATATGACTTCATTGTAAATTTGTAATTTAAGATAATTCTAAACAATATATATATATTTAGTCTTTGGCCTGGCTTGTATGCCATTCTAATAGGCAAAATTTCGATGTCATTTTTATTAAAATATTTTGAAATAATTTCTGCATCATCTTCATCAAAAATTAATATTTTTTTTTCTTTAGGTTTAGTTAAAATTTTCTTTGATAAGAGAAAGAAGTTTATATACTTATTAAACATTAAAATGTTGCTAGATTACTTAGAATTAAAATTTAAAACCAGACTCTTCGGCATCATTGTAAAATTGTTTTACTGTCTCTAAAGAGTACTCCTCTAAATTCTTTCCAAACATTTTTAGTTTTTTTATTTGAGATAATTGCATTGTAATAATTTGTGCACCACAATTGATAGCACTGATGTAATCATAGGGCATTCTAGGGCTGGCCCAAAGAACTTTGCATTTGCTGTCATTTTTTGTAATTTGACATATTTCTCTCATAATTTTGTTAGCATCTTGTCCACAATCATAAATTCTTCCTGCAAAAACAGATAAAATGGTTTCTGTGTCTTTAACAATAGGTAAAATTTTTTTTATTTGTTTTATTGAGAAAAGTGCCGTTATATTTAGCTTTATTTTTTCTTCAACTAACTTTTTAATAACTATATCAGTAAATTTTTTATCAGTAAAAGTTATTGGTATTTTGACAAATACATTCTCAGATAACGAACTTAAAGTTTTCGCTTGTTTTATCATGTTTAGCTCTTCATCAGCGATGACCTCTAAAGAAACAGGTTTTGAACCTGTATTAGACAAAATTTTTTTTGAATAATCTAGATAGTCTTTTGCACCACTTTTTCTAAAAATAGAGGGATTGAATGTATAACCATCAATTGTAATGCCATAATCCTTATTAAATTCGCCTAGTGTTAGCCCGTCTGCGTATAAGTCTATTTTCTTGTTACTCATTATATTCAAATATCTTATTTTAAATATTTTTTCAAATTTTGAATTAAACTACTTTTAAAACCTAATGCTTTGTCATCAATTAATATATCCAATGCAGGCTTTCCCAAAATTAATTTATGATGCTTTAATTTCCACTTTTTTAATTGCTGTAATGTTGGCTTATAACCATCCTTATAAGCACCTTTAACGTTATCTTTATTTCTTCCCATAAAGCGACCAGTAAATATTTTTATGATATGTCCTTTATCATATAATCTATTTATTAAATTTATGATTTGTTTTTTTGGTTTAGCAGAATAATAATTTTTGCCTTTCGTCTTACAAATTGTGTTGTCTATATCAAAACAAAAAATAATTCTCTTTTTCATTTATGCTTTAACCCTCGATTATTCTAGATCCTTTGTTTTCAACCTTAAAATCAATGAAGCCGATACGATCTTTTTTTAATCTTTTTTTGACTAACTTTTTGTTTTTTGTGACCATCAAAAAAAACCCGCCCCCACCTGCTCCAACTAGTTTTCCCCCGCTGAAATTATACTTTTTAATCAATTTTTCAAATAAGATATTTAAAGACTTACTGGTCATTTGATTAGATAATTTTTTTTTATACTCCCAGTGCTCTTTAAATATATCTGCTAGTACTCCTGAATTTTTAGATTGAAGAGCATTAATTAAAAACTTATTAAGACTCTTTATTTTATCGTAATACCTAATAATTTTTCCCTCTCTTTTTTTTTGAGAAAGCACTACCCTAGAAGACTCTCTTTTAATTTTTGTATAAACCAATAGTAAGTGATTATGTATTGTTCTTTCTATTTTTGGTGAAATGTGAATTTTTTTAATATTTAATTTACTTTTTTTATCAATTTTAATTTTAACTAGTCCTCCATACTGACTAATTATTTGATCCTGCCAACCACCATACAGCTTACAAATATTTCTTTCAATTTCATATGCCTTTTGAATTATTTCTAGATTAGAGAGTTGTAATTTCTTAAATTTATTTATACAATTAATTAATCCAACTATCATTGCGCTTGATGTTCCAAGACCTGTTTTAGTGGGAATAGTTGTATAAGTTCCAATATGCATTTTTTCAGTTATTTTAAAAAATTTTAATGTTTCTCGTATTAAAATATGTTTTAAGTCTTTAATGTTATTTGCAAATTCACTATCTGTTGCCTGAATTAAATAATTAGAGTCTATTTTTCTTTCTTGAAGATGAACATAAACATATTGATTAATAGCAACAGAAAATAATTCTCCACCCTGTTTTTTAAAATAAAAATCTAAATCAGTGCCTCCGCCGGTTAAAGGGATCCTGTACGGCGTTTTAGAAATAATCATGTTAAATTAAGTTATTGAAGTTTAAAATTTGTCCTTTGTGTAAATTTACCCTTGCCTTTTTTCCAAGAATTTTAAAATAATCTTTAGGTAATATTCCACCTTTTTTGTAAGTAAGCGCGGTTTTAATATTGTTAAATGTAAATTTTTGACCTTTCTTAATATTTGTTCTGACTATAAATTTTCTAATGAGAATTCCATGTAAAATTTTTTCAGATTTAAGGAACTTTTTTTTATCTGAGCCTAAGCTAATACTTACTTTTCTGCATAAATCTACCAGTTCTTTAAAGGTATCAAATTCTAATGAAGCCGCATGGTCAGGACCGAGCATTTTTTTATTTAAAGTAACATGTTTTTCAATAATCTTTGCACCAAGTGCCGTAGCTCCGACAGCTCCTGTTATGCCAGTGCCATGACCAGAAAAACCGACATCTGATTTTAACATCTTTCTTAATTTTGGAATACAATTCAAGTGTTTATCTTTTTCGTCACTTGGATATGCTGATGTACAATGTAAAAATATGTGCTTAGTTTTATATTTTTTAAATATTTTTTGTGTCTTTAATATCTCATTATAAGTACACATACCTGTACTTATAATCGTAGGTAATTTTTGTCTTGCAACATAATCACAAAAATGAAAGTTGTTTGCATCTATACTTGCTATTTTTAAAAATTTAACACCCAATTTTTTAATGAAAATCACGCTCTTTTCATCCCAGGGAGTAATTATGAGATCAATGCCAATTTTTTTTGTTAGTTTTTTAATCTTAATATAATCTTTTTTTGACAATTCTAATCTAGTATCAGGATAGACCCAGGAACCAAATTTTGTATTTTTTTTTTTAGTATCGTATTCATTTTTACTTAGGTAGCCTTTAGAAAATCCAGGTGAAGTATTATAATTTACTAAGTCTTCGACATCCCTTTTTTGAAATTTTACAGCGTCCGCTCCAGCCTTTTTTGATTGTAGAATTAGTTTTTTTGCTATTTCGTAATAACCGTTATGATTAATTCCAATTTCAGCAATAATATAAGGTTTTGATTTTAGATTTTTGAATTTTACCATATCGTTTTTCCTCCATCAAGAACAAGGTTTTGGCCAGTCATATATTTGCTGCCATCGCTTGCCAAAAATTGTATTGCTTTTTTAAACTCATTTTTTGATGCCCACCTTTTCATTGGAATTCTCTTGATTTGGTTTTTTATTAAATGTTTTGGTTGATTGTTTAAAACTCCACCGGGTATTAAAGCATTACATCTTATATTTCGATGGGCCCAATAAGTGGCTAAATATTTTGTAATTCCCAGTATTCCATGTTTTGATATTGAATATCCAATAGGTTTAAAGTTTTTTACTTTTTTAATGTTTTCTGATGGATGATAAACTTCCTGATTTGGTGCTAAAATACCTAAATCAGATGCAATATTAATTATAATACCTTTATTTCTTTTAGCCATTGCGCTTCCAAAGATTTTGCAACATACAAATGTTCCTATTAAACCAACGTTTAATTCTTCTTTAAGGTTTTTTATTTTATAATCTTCTACTCTTCCAGTAAAAACCTCTTTTTTTTTATCCATTTTAGGATTTCTATCAGCGTTATTTACTAATACATCAACGTGTATTTTATTTTTATTTAGCTTTAATTTTACCTTTTTTATCTGATCTTCAGACGATATATCACAGTCATACGATAAAAATCTATTGTTTGGATAGTTCTTGCGTAAATTTGAGACTACAGTGCCTAATTTACTTTTTCCTTTTCTTTTAATATCTAATAATACGATATTAAAACCTATTTCAGCTAAAGCCCCTGCATGTTGAACGCCAAGTAAGCCCCCCGCTCCAGTAATTAAAGCAAATTTGTTTTTAAACATAATTATTAAAGTTTGATAGAGAAATACTCATATCTTTTATAAATTTATTTTTAGATTTGAAAGTTTGAAAGGTAATATCCTCACAATTCTCTAATTTATCAATATTTTTAATGATAAACTTTAGTTCAGAAAATCCTTTCTTAATATGTGATGTTTTACTGAAAAAATTATTTCTATACTTTATATGAATTCCATAAATTTTAGTTGAAAATAGATTAAAAAAATTTTCTATTGGAAATCCATGCGCTTTTGTATTTCCTATATCAAGTAAAACACCTAATTTTTTGAATTTTTGTAATTTTAATAATTTTGAGAGATTATAAGGTGATAAATCTGTCTCAACGCATAATTTTGTAATATTAGAAATGTTTTTATAAAATAAATTTAGGTTTCGTAAAGAATTAGCCTTTTCAATATAATTGTTGAATCTAGACCTTTCTTCAATTGGAATTGAAACTCTTTTAATATGAAAAAACTTAATTATTTTTTTGAGTTGCTTTGCAAGCCATATAACGTCTTGTTTGTTAATTAAATGAAGGGGATTATCCATTATAAGATCAAGAGAAATTGAACATATTTTTAATTTATTTTGTCTAAGTTTTTTTTTTATAATTTTCCTAAAATTTTCATTAAATATTGGATTTGAAAAATCAGAAATTATCCATTCGGTCCCGTCAAATTTAAATTTTTTAGCAAATCGTAAATCATTTTCCCAAGAGCTAATTGGAAAATGTTGAAATTTAGATCCAATCTCTGGTGAAAACCTACCAATAACGTAAGAATAATTTATATTTTTAAATTTTTTTTTAATAGTTACCATAATTTAAAATTTTTTTTCTAACTGCTCACAAATACAATGTAAGATAGCAATATGAGCTTCTTGGATGTGGGAGGTAATATCACTTTTTACTGTTATCTCTATATCTGAAATATTTTTTAATAGTCCGCCAGATTTGCCTATAAGAGAGATTAATTTTAATTTTCTTTTTTTTGCTTCATTTGCTGCATAAACTAAAGACATTGATGCTCCAGATTTTTCATCACCTCCACCAGTCGAAATTAAAAATAAGATATCATCCTCTTTAGCGTGGGCTTCGACCTGTCTTTTAAAAAAAGATTCATAACCAAAATCGTTACTCCAAGCTGTAAACGCTGCTGGTAAACTTGCTAGAGATAATGCTGATAAAGGTTTTCGAGTTCTTTTTTTATAAGTACATTGTAGTTCTCCAACAAAATGTTCTGCATCAGAACATGAGCCTCCGTTACCAGCAACTAGTATTTTTTTATCCTTTTTGTAAGCTTGATAAATCGTATCACTTATAGAAAGTATCTTTTCTTCAAAATTATTCAGGCTTTCAATAATTTTAGAGCTTTTAGAAAAATAATTTTTTATTTCACTCATATTTTAACACTATTAGCTATTTCTAAATCAAAATCATCATCAATTTCAATTGAATTTTTCCTTGTCATTATATAGCACCCTTTATTTCCAAATAATCTATTTTTGTAGTGAAAAAATTTTTTATAATTAAAAATAAAGATTGCCCCATTTTCTATTATCATTCTTTTACTTTCTTGCTCTCGTTTTCTTTTATTTAAATTATAGTTGGTTGGTTCATAATTATTTTTTATTTTTTTCCAGATTAGGATCTTATCCTCGTAGGCAGAAAATAAAGAGTCGTGATTTCCTTGTTCATATTTTGTTATAGCTTTTAAAATATCTTTGTCATTTCGGAAAGGAGATGTTGGTTGAAGTAAAATTACATTCTCTGATACTATTTGTTTCTTTGATTTTAAATAATTTAACGCATGAAACATCGCTGATTCAGTTGTTGATGTATCTTTAGTTAATTTTTTTGGTCGATTAATATATACAACTCTACTGTCATCTTTTTTAATTAATTTTTCTATGTCAGTAGTGATTATAATTTTTGAAATTTTTTTTACTTTTTTAGCTGCTGCAATAGTATGGTTTACTAAAACTTTACCTCTAATTTTACGTAAATTTTTTTGTTTTATTCTTTTTGAGTTTTTTCTAGCTGGAATTATAGCAATGTATTTTATCATCTTCTAATACTTAAATCTTTTCAAATAGATTTCTTCAGGAAATGCTGGAAATTCCAAGCTTGTAATTAAATTAGCAGTTTTTACAACAGAATTTTGATTAATAAATTTTTTATAATTTGCATTTCTAACTTTTTTTCCCATTTTGTTTTTTATTGAACCAAAATTTAAACAGTAATTAAAAATATTTTTATTATAAATTGTTTCGTTTAATGATTTTATAATTCCTAATAAAGCATGTTTGGATCCGCAATATGAATATGTATCTTTAAAACCATTTAACGCTGAAGATGAACCTATTGAAATTACTTTAGTAATATTCCTTTTTTTTTTTAACTGATAAAGTGCTTTATTAATAGATAAAACAGAAAAAGTATTTATTTTAAAAGTATCTATAATTTTTTTATAACTAAAATTTTTTAAATTATCATAATAAAAAATACCAACTGAGTTAATTATTATTGAGGGTTCCCCAATTTTTTTAAAAGCGAACTTTAGTACATTTTTAATTGATTTCTCATTTTTAAAATTACATTTTGTGAAAAATAATTTACTTTTATTATTTTGATTAAATTTAAAGTGTTTTTTAATATTTTTTAAATTTTTATTGTAAGTCAAAATTAAATTGTAACCCTGACTCAGGTAGTTTTTAGCTAAACTTAAACCAACATCTCCCGAACTTCCAAATATAACGATATTTTTATTTTTCATTAGAATAATTTTTTAAATTTCATAGCTCCGCACTTTGTAAAAAAAACTTTTTTACAGTGTAATTCATAAATAGTTTTTTTAAGCAGGGTTAAATAAAAACTTTCTTTTTTCTATTGTAGTCTTTAAGTTACCCAGCATTATATCAATTTTGCTTTTTTGAATATTGATAATTTTAAAAATATTTTCCGCAAACGGACCTGAAATAAATTTATAATTTGAATTAACACAAAGTGTATAAAAATTTTGTGACAAGTAACCTTTATTATCTTCGGCCTTTTTGCATTTGCTAATAAATTCGATAATTTGTTTTTGAGATTGAATACAACCAGGTAGAAAATATTTTAACCCTCTACAATACTTTAGTTTTTCAATAGTTTTAGGATTGTTAAATTCATTATGAAAACACAATAAATAATCTCCTAAAAGGTTAAACTCTTTGCTTATAAATTTTTTTTTGCTAAACTTTTGCAGCAGTATTTTTGGACTATAAATGACATAATTTTTTCCAAGTTTATTACTTAAATCCCTTCTAAAGGAATTTATTTTTTTTCGATCAAATTTAGCTATTGCCCACATAATTACTTACTTTCTTCTAACTCTTTTTTTAATTCATCATACTCTTTCAATTTTCTTTTCATAAAATTAACTGTTAATTTTGTTCTATGCGCAATTCCTTTAGGCGTAATAACGTATTGCAAATACTGGATTTTATTTTCTTTTTTTTTAAAATTCTTGATTTTGACCAAGCCCTTTTTTCTTAAAGCTTTCAAGCAATAATTAAGTTTGCCTAAGCTAAAACCTAATTCTTTCGCTAATTCTCGTTGTGAGGGATTAGATTTTTTCTTAATTTTTCTTAAGATGTCAAAATGATCTTGCGAGTCCATAATATTGTTCAAATTTTGAACAAATCTTAACGTTCAATATTTGAACAGTCAATAAATTATGATGTAGGATATGCAAATTTGTTAAAAAAATACTATATATTGTGTTTATTAAGACAAATTTGTTACTTATTTAGTTATATTCTTAATTGATTAACTGGAAAAATATAACGGTTTGTTAATAGCAGAATTTATATATTTTGAATTTTTAGAATACCTGCTGGAAACATTAAACATTTTTCCCCGAACATATTTATCGTCAGAAATGTTGTATTTAAGTTCATAAACAAAGTCTAAAAAATTTTTTTTAAAATTAAAAGAATTTTTATAAATTATTTGGTTAGATTGTAGATTGTAGTCTAATGTAGCTCTAATTTTTTTGTTACTAGATATATAATAATTTCTTTTGTAATGTGTTGATAGTATGGGTATTAAATTTTTTTTATTTTTAATCATTTTCAAAACTATCTCTTTTAAATAATTAATTCCTTCAAAATCAAAATTTATATCTTTTTCAGATTTTATTTTTTTTACTGTTTTTCTGCAAATGAACCCTTTTTTTTCTTTTATCTCTAACCAGCTTTCTTTAATCGGATATTTTTTACCATACCATCTTACACGTATTTTTCTTTTTGAATTTACTCCATCCAAATTATCATTGATACACGTGAAATCTTTATCATCAAAGTAGAGTGAATTAACTTGTCTCGGTTGATATAATTCACTAAATCTGAAAGGACTTTTATAAATAGATATAATTAACTGATTTAAATCAATTTGTTTTTGGGAAAAAGTCCATTTTCTTTCCATTCTTTCAAAATTTTCTGTTTTTTTATTTTGCATTCTATAATAATTCTCTGTTATAAATTTTATCTAAAATTTCATTTTCAACATTGTCATTTAATACCCCATCGATTAAAATTTTTGAATTTTTATCTTTAATTGCAATAATATCATATCTTTGGATTTCTCTTTTTCCTGATACACTTATAAATCCTGCTTCATAAGATTTTTTTTTTATGTAGGAGGCAAAAGGAATCTCGACATTGTCCAAATTGATATTTTTAACAAAGGTTTTCGATCCATCTTTACTTGCTACCCCTATAAAAGCGAGGCTTCCAGATAAGTTTGTTATTTGTGCTTCAGCATTTTCTCCTACACTGATAATTTTATCAATGACATTATTAAATTCTAAGTTTTTTAATTTACTAAAAGTACCGGATAAGTCTATGCCATCATTGCCAATATTTATAAACTTAGAGTTATTTATCTGCCCGCTTCCAAAATCAATATCTATTGCATCCCCGCTTACCTCATTAAATGAAACCCCTTCAATGTTATAAGTGCTAGAAATAAAATTTAAAGCATCCTCAGAGTCTATCCTAAAAAATTCAGAATTTTGAATTAATGCGTTAGTGTTATAAAAATTTAATGAACCATAAAGAATTTTACCATCAAGAAATGCATAATTTTTTTTCTTAAATTTTTTTTTTAAATATGAAAATTTATCACTTCGATTTTCGAAATATTTTGTATTAAATTGTATGCTATGTTCGTAAGTTTCATTAAAGAACTGATTTTTTTCTAAACCTGACAGATAAGAAAATTTTGTATTAATAAACTTTGATTTTCTTTTAGAGTCTAAAATGAAAATACCCCCACCAAAGTTGTCGGGTTTTCCTGTAATCTGTACCTTACCTTTATTATCTCCTACTTTCCAAGGAGACTTTGAGTAAATAAAAGCATTATCTGTTAAAATAATTTTTTCATTAGATTTTATTTCCACAATATAATTGTCGGGTATGAAAATATTTTCATTAATACTGGTCTCGGTATTTATTAAAATTAGTTTTTTGTCTTTAGATTGGAAATATTTAAGATAATTATTGTTAAATTTATTTATAAAATTAACATTTGGTGAAAAGATAATTTTTTTATAAAATACTTTTCCATTTGCGTCAGTAAATTCAGCTGTATCACATTTAGTATTTTTTAAATTTGAATTTTTTTTAATTATGATTTTTTCTTCATAACCGATAAATTCATTAATGTTTTGATTTATTGTATTAACATTTCTAGCATTGAACTTATTGCATATTATTTTGGAGATTTTTAATTGATGGTTAATTAAACTATTATTCTCAATTGTTAAAAAATTTATATTGTCTGAAATATAAATTTTATTTAAGAGAGGTTTAATTTTTTCTCTTAATTTTTTAGCTCTCAAATAAATATCATCTTTAGAAAAAAAATATAAACCTGGCCCATATTTGTCATAGGGTAAATTATCTATGAAAAAATAATCAGAATATATTGCGGCATTAATTCTAGTGATATCTTTTTCTCTCTCAGAAAAAAAATTACTTATAAAAGTCTCATCGCTTATATCCCTTAAAGCATCAATATATTCTTTGTAAAATGCTTTATTTAAAGTTCTGTCTTTATTATAAAATAAATTATACTTCCAAAAATTTGCCGGATCATTTTTTTTGCAAATTTTTATATTGGTAAAACAATCTTTAGCCATTTCAAAATTTGTTTTGCTCTCGAAATTATTCAGATTTTCATTAAAATTTTTGTTTACTCTATGACCGTCATATGGAATGGGTTCAATTAATCCGTTAACAGGATTGTAATACATTTTTACATTATTAGGGTCTGTTCCATGGAAAGTATAAGTCAAGTCTGTGGTTGCAAAAAACCATGCCCATTTCTTTAAATCGAAAACATCATTTGTTTTAATATTGCCATCTAAAAAATTCTTTATTTTTTTTCTAGCGAAATCAACTAGCTCTAAGTTCTCTGGCCGGCTCCAGTATTGTTTGTTATAGACTTCAAATTTAGTATCATAAATATTCCAGTCATATTCAGATAATAATGAGAAAATTGGTCCATTTCTTTTTTTGTTTCTCTCTATTAATTCTTTTCCAAAGTTTTCCTCTAAAACATAAAGTCCTTGTTTTGATCCATTTATAGAAAGATAAACAAATTCATAATTAAGTTTTATTAAATTTTTTTCTGAAGCTAGCTCGTGAAATAACCATTCATGAATATAGTTTCTTAATCTAGGTTTTATAAAAGAAAATTTTTTCATCCCATTTAATCTTTCATCGCCTCTAATTTCTATTTTATAGGATGATTTTTCCTTTTCTCTAAAGTGTACTGTCCTATCACCTTTAAGCCTTATGGAGACCCTGTAATTTTTGTTATCAGATTGGATATCGGCTGAGGTGGTAACAAAACCTTCACTTTGTTTACGTTTTGAACCTAAAAGAATTGCGCTATCTATAAGTTCTTGCCTATTTTTCTCTATAGCTAAAACGTTATCGTATGGAATGTTTATCTCTATTTCTTTATAAGTAAAAGAAAATTTTTTTTTCGCAGTATTCAAAATATTAAATATTTTTAAATAGTTGTCTATGCCATTAAAATATATTCTATTGAGAAAATTTTTTTTGTTATTTTCCCAAATCCCAGTTTGGGAAATAAATAGTAAAATCAACGCTAATATAATAATTGAAAAGTAAAAATAAATTTTAGTAAAAAGACTAAAAGAAAAAGTTTTTTTTTTAGCAGTTTTTTTTATAAACATTAATTACAATGCAAGATTATTATTTTTTGCAAATAAAATTTTGCTGTTACTATATTTTTTTTTAATTTTTTCAGAAATTTTATTCAATTTCTCAAATTTATCTACCTTTATCTCAAGATTTAAATTAGTCTCATTCGCTGAAGAAGATAATGAAACAAATTTAATCTCTGTACAAAATAATTTGATATTACTTATTATTTTATCTACTTCAGTTCCTGTTATTCTTTTATCTAAAATGACTGTAGTGTTAGTAATTTCATCGCTATAAAATCTTTTATTTCTTATGAATAATGAATAAAAAATTATTATTAATAGAGATAGCAATATACCTAATGTTGTGATCATTATTTGACCCGAACCACACCCTAATCCAGTAGAGATTATTAAAAAAAGATAAACTAATTCTTCTGGTTCTTTAATGGCTGCCCTAAATCTCACTATAGATAATGCTCCAACTAGCCCTAATGACAGGGCTAGAGAAGATTTTACTATGGTAATTACTAAAGTAGTGGCTAAACCTAATACTACAAAATTTTTTGAAAATTCAAATTTATCAGAAAGAGTAGTTGAGAATTTAATATATACAAATTGAATTAAAACGGACAAGATCGCAGCAAATATTAAAGCTTCTATAAAAGTCGAGGCACTAATTTGAATTTGTTGGTTTAAAAAAAAATCTAAAGTATTTTTGTCCATTTAAATTATATATATCATAAATGAGCTCTTTTAATAGCCAATCATTTATGGAAAAAAGGCCTATTTATATTTAATTATCTTTCTTAATAGATTTTTAGTTATTATTATAAGTTTAATGTAATTTATCGCAATATTCGTTTTAATTGACACTCTCTCACTATTGGAAAAAATTATTTGATTTACAAAATTTTTATTATTTTGAAACGTATTATCTAAACACATTACATCTCTATGCGGGCCAGTTTTAGCTAAACTAATAATTTTTTTTGGATTGCTATTCTCTTTTTGAAAAGTGAAGTATTTATTTTTAAATTTAATTAAATAGTTGGTTCCAAAAAGAAGATTATAAATTTTTTCTCCCACATTTTGCTTAAAATCTTCATTGTATAAAGTTTTTAAAGGTGCATCGTAAATTTTTTTATGATGGTGTCCACCTTCAGCATTAATTGCAATAAAAATTGATTTTGAACTATTTGGGCTGTTATTGATATCAGTTCCATGATACGTTTTGTTTAAAAAAATTCCTAAGTCTCCAATTTCAGCCGTATATTTTTTGTAGCATAATTTTATTAAAAACTTTGGTAAAAATTTACTTATTGATCCAAAAAGTTTATCAAGCAAGGCGAACTTGCTGAGATGTGAGCCTTCTACAAAACATGTTGAGCTATCATTTTCTCTTATATTATTTAAAGGAATTTGAAATGAGAGTTGACAAAAGTCATCTTGATGTAACATTAATCTTTTTGCTTCAGGATTTAAAACTCTATAGTGGAAAGTAAAAATTTTTGAATTTCTCCCTGCAAGTAACTCACGTACTTTTTCAAAATCCTCATTATCAAACAATTTTTCCATGAAACTATCGATTACCTTTGAGCAACCTAAAATTGGAGCACCAAACGTTCCTTGATTATAAGCTCCTTTGGTCAAATAGTTTCCTCGTGTAGTCTCGTCTCCAAGTATTTTCTTACTATTGATTTTTTCTGAGTTTGACTGGGTATTTTGTTTCGTGTTTGGATAAATTTTATCTGCCTCAGATGATAATATAGTTATATCATCTTTATCAAAAAAGTTTTTAATATTAATAAACCCTTTTTTCTTAAGATTTGAAATGTCTGATTCAGTAATTGAACGCATGATAAATTATTTTATCAAATAAAAGATAATTTTCCATCATTTATTTATTCTTCAATAGCTTAGAAGAAAATCGGCTTAATATTTAAACCGTTACCGTCATCAGAAAATTCGAGTCTAATATAATTATCCATTCGGCCGTTTCCCATTCCTGTAGCTATGTAATAAATATTGCTCTCTTTTTCACAAAAAAGCTTTGTATGTGGTGGCGCAACAGCTATATCACCTGCAAATAAATAAATGTTTGTTTTGGTATTTATTTTTTTAATAATTGATAAAAGGTCCTCAAAATTATTTGTTTTTATTTCAGGCAAATTTGGAATAATTTCGTATCCTTTTTGGGTCATCATCTCGCTCCAAACTACATGATGTGTTATTATAAAAATATTTGTCCAATTATTTTTTTTATTTATTTCTTTTTTTACAAATTCAATCTGTTCTTTAGTTATGTTACCTGTGACAGAAGCGGTATCCAAAATCAAAAAAAGATTATTTTTGTAATCTATAGATTGGAAACTCAAATTAAATACTCTTAAAAAAACGTTTTGATTATTAATATCTCCTAAAATCTTAGGACCGAAGTCATGATTGCCGGGAGCTACGATTAGTTCATTTGTAAATTTTTTGAGTTTTTCTTTTACTTCTAAAAAATTTTTTTCATTTGCTTTTTTTACAATATCACCTGCTAAAATAATCTTGCTTAAATCTTTTACTTTATTTTTTTTGCTTACTTCAGATTCAAGGGCATATAAAAACTTTGGATATGTAGCATTATTCGTGTGGTTTGCGATGCCATAAGTATGCCCAGCAATTATAATTTTTGATGATAAGTCCTTTTTTAAGTTATTTTCAACGCAATTCGAAAATTTAAATTTTAAAGTCTCTTTATATACAAAATAATATACGCTTTTAATAATTTCCCTAGTAAAGTTCACTTTAAGCGCCGTAAAAAAAGTTATACCGAGAACTAAAACTACTATAGTTGTGTAAGTAAGTTTTCTTAACATTTTTTATCAATAACTTAATTGATTAGTTTTTGAAACAACAGATCTAATTACTTAAATTTTTTTCAGTGCATAAATCAAGCCAATTGAGCTATTAGTACTGGTCAGCTACACGCGTTACCGCGCTTCCACATCCA
>MDSZ01134969.1_pt1 | contig 18207 bp, 12 predicted proteins | sample 811201 | NCBI WGS metagenome assembly MDSZ01 (sample SAMN05326647, study PRJNA326480) | marine metagenome | isolation source: seawater | place: Indian Ocean: North | collected 2010
CTTATCGACGCTAATTTTTTCCCATTTTGTTGATTTGTAGAAAATTCTCACTTGCTCGTAAACATTACGAGCTGCGTCATTAAGTTCAAGGTTTTCGTAGGCCTCTGCTGCCATGATCAGAGACTCGGGCAACCACTCTAAACCTACTCTGGCATTAACGATTCCTTCAGTAACCTCAAGAACCGATTGGCGATAGTATTCGGCAGATTTCAGCAAATCACCAGTGGCTTCATATTGTCTGGCATACTGTACTCGAATTAGGGATCTGATGAGTTTATAAAGGGAGTACTCATTGCTTTGTCTCGACGGTGGATTTTCATCTATTTTCTTAATAGTTTGCAAAGCAGTATTGAACATCTTGCCAGCGGCAGCTGCGTATCTTTTGTCCCGTGACGCAAACTTGGTGTATGTTTCATACAATTTAATGTAACAATAAATCGGCCATAAGTCCAAAACTGTCTTGTAAGGACTGCCAGGACTTTGTGACACAATAGGTCCTAGCCGGGCATATTCAGAGATTGCCTCGTTAAACAATTCTTGATCTCTCAGGGAATTGGCTAATCTTAAATAAGAAGCATGATCACCACTATCATTCCTTATTTGAACGCGCTGAAGAAGTGCTCTTGCGGTCTTGGCAGATTTGGAATTTTGGGCAATCAGTTTACCAGCAAGGTCAAGGGATGCCTCAGAAAATTCCCTGTAACCATATTCATCCAACTTTGCCAGATTGAGTCTTGCCAACACATAAAACGCCTCATCCAATTTTTCCATCCCCAGCAGGGCTTGAACATAACTAAGGCAATCATCATGAATGGGAAAATAGTCATTGGGGATTTCAAGATACCGCATCAACTTATAGATTACGGGTCGAACAGCCTGTAAAAAACGCTCATCATACTGTTCATTGGAAAGATTTCTCAAAGCCTGCTTCTCGTTTCTTGGCCATTCATATACGAATCCCTTGATGTTTTGACGCTTCAACCCACGCAACTCAAGCTGCACCTGACCTCCACCCTGTTTGCCATAGATAATTCCCTTGGTTGTGTCGACGCCAACCAAACTCATAGGCTGCGGTTTTAGACCGTAAAAAACTTTTACGGGCAGTTCGCCAGCGTAAACTTTGAAGAAATCTTGAGTCTGCTGGCCAAAAGTTGGAACTACCAGCACAAGAAAACTGAAAACTTTATGTTTTAAAAGGCGCATCATCAGTTCAAGAATTTTCTTTGCCAATCGGCATATTGTTTTTCAATCACATTAACCTGCCCGGCCATCCCAGCCTGTTCATAACAGCGAATTGCCTGCTCAAAGGATTTGGGCGCCCATTTAGTGGCACTTGGAAAATTCAGTGTTGTCTCAAGATAGAGAAAAGCTGCACCCGCATAATCTCTGAGGTTTTTTCGACACTCCCCCATCATAAATGAAGATTCGGCTCGTTGATCCAATGAAGCCTCCGTATTACCTCTAATTTCCTCAAAAGAGGATATTGCTTGTTCATAAGATGATTCTTCCTTGGTCGACTTGGCAACTTCAAAGAGTGATTTACCTTTTCTCATTCTTGCGTCGTCAGAGTTGGCATGCCAAGAGGAGTTAGTGAGTGCTGCATCAAAATAAAGTGCCGCTGACTGGTAATCCCTTTCCTTCTCTTTGGCTTGACCCAAGAGGTAATTGGCATCAAATAGGAATTCACCTCCGGATTCTCCATAGACATCAACCAGCAATTCCATTGCGGCAACCGCATCTTCAAGAGAATTCTGAGAAATCATCTTATCTGCCATCCAAACCAAAACGCCGGGACTTGCCATAGGGAAATCACCTCTATCGGGGGAATAAGGACCCCCGGCATTAGATCCTACGGAATCAAGTGCCGCACGCATTCTAAGTTCAAGTGATTTCTGCCCTGAGGCAATTGCCTGTTGGAGCAATTTAGAAAATGCAGTTTCTGGTGATTGGTCACTTGGGAAATTGTCTTGATATTCCTGAAATCTTTTCAAATAACCCTGAAATTTCTTTGAATGATCAGGGTTTATAAAGATTGCACCCTTGAGTCTGGCAACCTCGCTGTAAACCTTTTGATCCATACCTTTGAAATTTGCGTTCAAAAAAGGCAGAAGCTTCCTTCTGTCTTTTAAGATTTCCTCAACTGTTCCTGCATGACTCTCTTCTATGCCCTTGCGGTTAACATATGAAAAAGAGACGGACTCTTGAGGGGCTTGCAGTTTTTTCAAAAGATCAAGGGTCGAGCCGTATAGATTTTCATACTCTGTGTACTTCTTGGTATACTTCTTGAGGATGTCGTCAACGCCTACACTCTTGGGGTCATTGCCAAACTTCTCAATATTAGCGTAGTATATTTTAAGCATTTCAGAAGGCCTACCCTGCTTTTCACATGCAAAACCAATCTTATCTGTGGCTTGTGAGACTCTTGCCCCTTCGGTGTCTTTATTTTTGTCATTGTAGGCACGAAAAAGTTTCTCGATCTCCAAGTAGGTTTCAAAGGACGCAAGATCAAAAAGCTCACCAAAATCGAGTTGCTTATCCCCATTAAGATCATATTCCTCAAATGGCTTGGAAGCATTTATGTCGGAGTTGGAGAATTCGTTTTCTTGCAATCCCTCATCGTTGTTCTTGTCGAATTTGTAGTAATAATTAACCAAACCTTCGGGGTTTTCCGCAACCCTTTCCAACAAGCCCCCCTCATTGAATGTCGCGTCTGATAAAAGGCTGATGCTATCTGATTTAATCCGAACCATTTGGTAATTTTTTCTAGCTTTCGAGATTTGTTCAAAGGAAGGTTGTTCATCTGGCCCAACTTCACTGATGGATAGATCACCTAGGCTCAAGTAAGCTTCGGCAACAAGCTTGTCGTCAGGGTAATCCATGACGAATTGTTCAAATAATCGTATCGCATTCTTGTTGTCTTCCGACCCCTGAAAGGCTACTGCCAAACGAAATGTCGCGTCCTTGGCATATTCCTCATCTGGATAGAAGCGAGCCTTGGCTCCGTTTTTCCATTCAGCATTAATCGAATCCTCTCCTACAGAAATTGTTTTTCCCCCACCGATTTTGTCTGTAATTTTCCACTTTTGGCTATCAAACCACAGAGAAAAACCCTCTTGGTTTTCAAACACAGGCTTTCCGCTTTCCTCTTTCCCAGTGGGTAAATATACACCATTGGGGTTCGGAATTATCTTTTTTTCAGGTTCGTCAATAACAAGCACGTCATCCGAAGAATCTGTAACGGCTTCATTTTGTTCTTCAGTTACAGCCTGATTGCTGGGAGGCTTATCGTCTTCGACTTTTTCTGCACTGACCTCTTCATCACCCCCACAGGAAAACAAGCAGGCAATGAACACAGAAAGGATAAGATGAATGCAAAATCGGAACTTAAAAATGAACATCATTGTTCCTCCTCACTTTCATAAGTGGTCAGGGCTCCATCATCCAATGGTAAGCCTTCGACATTCACTCCGACAACAGCGGCAAGCATCGGCTTTGCCTCGTCAAACCTACCAGTCGCAAGCAAGGCCAAGCCACTCATGTAATGAGCAGTCGCCATTCCGGGACTATTGCGAAAATCCTCCCTGTTCACAAAGCCCATGGAAGGATTCATCTCTCCGTTCACATAACCTGCAAATTTGTTAAGAAGCTGATCATACCTTTTCGTTCCAAAGTAGACTGCTCCCATCATGTTAACAAAATCCTTAGCATATTTATGCTCTGGCATTACATTAAGGAAATCATCGCACAAACCGAAAAACCTCTGGTAATACTCTTCTGATTGGACTTTTGCTTTTGATGCTCGGTCCTTGTCGACAGTCGAAACGGCTGTTTGCAAACTCAAATAGAGTTTCCTAAGATTGTCTGCCTGTTCCCTGTAGGCATTGCACATGATAAAGGTGACGTCGGGGCGAAACTTCTTCCATGTTTTGTTCTTCAAGTATAACTCTCCGAGCTCAATGGACTTTTCGCGAAACTTGACCGTATTGGCGGAAGCAAATGCGGCATAGAGGAAATTCTCGACCATTTCATGCTCGGGAAAGTCGTTGTACAACCAATAAAATGCCCAGAAAGATTCCCAGTCTCTTTTAGTTGCCTGAAAATTGTCTGCCTTTCTCCATCTTAACGTGGTTGTGAAAGATGGGGTGGTTTTGGCTAACTTCAAGTGACTTTTCGCACTGGTCAGTTGCATGGCCAGTTGGTTGATTTTTTCGTTTAGTACATCAAGCCTCCTTCGCGGCATTCCCTGCCCTCGCAACTTAACGAACTGCTCAAGCCTGGTCCGTTCGGTTTCCAGTCTCTTTTGCCTCTCAGTGTAATAAGTTACAATTTCCTCTGTGGTCATTGTCAAAGAGTAGAACAAGGACGCTTCAACATGACGTTCTGCATCCTTCAATTGTTGTGCGCCCTGCATAAGATTAACGTTTAATCTCAAATCGTATCTGGCAGGAGTGTCCCCGGAAAGTCGGGGCAGAAAAGGAAAGACTTCATCGATGCGTTTGTTTTGAACAAACATTTCAGTCAAGCAGGAAACCGCGTATGCAGCTCTGTCTTCATCTTTTGCCACATCAGCATATTTCAAAAGTTCACGGAATGCAGGCTCACCCTTCCCCCAATCCTGCTCGATATGGTAACATTGAGCTTTGCCGTAATAAAGATTCAATAACTCACTTCTCTTGAGAATTTGCTTACGGTAAGGTTTCTGCGGATCCAAAAGAATCTCTATGACGCTAGCCGCCTGTTTCCATTCTTGTAAAGATCTAAGGCAATCAGTCCTTTTTTGCATCGCCATGACTGCTTTGGGGTCATTTGGAAACTTTTCAGCAAAAAAGGCAAACGCCTTGGCAGCCCTAACAATAAAGTCCTTATCTCCAGTCTTGGCAAAACTTTGCAGGTAACCAATTCCTCTAACAAAACCAAATTGTTGAAGAATCTTTTCCACGGCAGGATCTTTCTCATCTTCAAAACGAATCTCAAGTTCATCAAGAAATGGGGATGCTCCGGCAAAATCACCTTTTCCGATCATATTTTGAGCAAGTTCTATAACTTGTCTCAAAGGCATATCGGCTGGATTCTGGCCCTGCAAATTAAAGATCCATGCAATGGATACAAAGGCAAAGATATATCGTTTGATTAAAAAAATCATTTTGACTGGGGCTTAAGTGATTAAAGTTATCTTGGAAGTCCGTCGCAAGTCTTTTTTAAAGATGGAAGAAGTCAACCCTCTTCAATACAGCAGGGACAATCCAAAACCCAGTGATCAGCGACAACCTCCTTCAATCCCAGGGGCATACCCAAACTTGCCGGATAATTCTTGGCATTGACCCTATGACCGAACGCGCACCCGGGAGGTGGGTCGATCGGAGAGGGCACATCTCCGGGGATGACAATCCGCTTTCTTTTGACGCTTGGGTCAGGAACCGGTATCGCCGAAATTAGTGCCTTGGTGTAAGCGTGTAGAGGATTCGAATAAAGCTCTTCCGCAGAAGCAATCTCAACGATCTTGCCCAAGTACATAACGGCAATGATATCTGAAACGTGTTTCACCACGGCCAAGTCGTGAGCGATGAACAAATAACTCAACCCTAACTCATTTTGCAAATCCAAGAGCAGGTTTAGCACCTGGCTTTGTACCGATACATCCAATGCCGAGACGGGCTCATCCAAAACCAAAAGCTCAGGGCTAACCGCAAGGGCACGCGCAATGCCAATACGCTGACGTTGACCTCCCGAAAACTCAAAGGGATACCTTTTTGTCGCACTCACTGGGAGTCCTACTTTTTGAAGAAGTTCTTTCACTCGCACGGGCCTTTCATCCCTGTTACCAAGACCATGTATATCCAAAGGTTCCTGAATAATGGCACCAACGGTCATTCTAGTGTTGAGGGACTCGGCAGGATCCTGAAAAACCATTTGTACGGATTTGCAAAAGTCCTTTCGCCTCTCGATATCATCAGTAGTGTAATCTTTGAAATGGATCTTGCCAGATGTTGGTCTCAACAGACGAACAATTGACTTCGCCAAGGTGGACTTGCCGCAACCGGATTCCCCAACCAATCCTAAAGTCTGACCCTTCTTAAGTGAAAAGCTTACGCCGTCGACTGCCTTGCAATACCCAATTGCTTTTTTGAAAACACCACCCCGGACGGGAAAATGCACTCTTAGATTCTCTAAGCGTAAAAATTCTCTTTCTTTGCTCATATCTGGGTACAAACCGGACAAGCTTCCACCCAATGTCCGCTTGAAATCTCTTTAAAATCAGGTCTTTGTGATAGCTGTTCTTCCGTATGGTCCCGACAGCTCCTAGGACCGAAACGGCAACCCTCGTTCAATTCGAACAAACTGGGCACAATCCCCTCAATTGTCTTCAGTCTGGCTTTGGAATGACCATCAAGCCGAGGTATTGAACCGAGCAAGTCTTGCGTGTAGGCATGCTGGGGTGACGCAAATACTTTTTCGGCTACCCCCTTTTCGACAACCCTACCCGCATACATCACGCAAACCTGATCGCAAGTTTCGGCAATCACACCCAAATCATGAGTTATAAGCAGAATGGAGCAACCCGTTTCCTTCTGTAAATTTTGGAGGAGATCTAATATCTGAGCCTGTACAGTGACATCCAGTGCAGTGGTGGGTTCGTCCGCTATGATTAAACTTGGCTTGCATGCCAAAGCCATTGCAATTACCACCCTTTGCCTCATCCCGCCCGATAATTGGTGAGGGTATTCGTGCATTCGGTTCTCTGCAGATGGAATACCAACGGCTTCAAGCATATCGATTGACCTCAACCATGCTTGGTGGTTATCATCTTGCTGGTGCAAGGAAAAAACCTCACTTAGCTGTTTGCCAATTTTTTGCACCGGGTTGAGTGCGTTCATTGGCTCCTGAAAAATCATCCCTATCTCATTGCCCCGAATATCTCGCATTTCTTCTGTACTTAGATCAAGGAGGTTTTTACCCTGAAAAAGTATGCGTCCGTTCGAGATCATACCCATTGGTCTGGGAAGAAGCCTCATAATTGAATAAGCAGTTACGCTTTTTCCACATCCTGATTCACCCACAACTCCAACCGTTTGGCACGGTTTTATTTCAAGGCTTACTTTATCCAATGCCTCCACTTCACCCTCATCGGTTTTAAATCGAACCGAAAGATCTCTTATTTCAAGTAAGGGTGAAATCTGGTCTATTTCAGTCATTAAATCGATTTTTCGACCTAATTGGATTTGTACTTGTCGTAGATTCGAAGAGTTGGCTTGTCGGCTACAGGTTTACCGGCTTCCATTGCCTTCAATATCCTTTCTTTTTCCGTCTGGTCTATCCAGAAAACCTGAAATTCTTCATAATCACGCGTTTCTTTCGGTCCCCAATCATCAGGAAACTTAACCCAGTTCCAATGTCCAATCCTAAGCCAAGGTTTCTTCCATGCAGGAACCCAAACAGCGTGATCATGTATCATTTTACTTAGTTGATGAGCCATTTCTGTAATTTTGCCCAAATCTTCTTCTTCCCTATATTTGTTAATCAAATGATCAATTTCACGAACAGCTGTTTGGGTAAAATTATTGGTACTAACTTTTGTGGTCAGATTCGGCTTGAGTGAACCGTCTTTCTCAAACTTTGAGTCCCCAACCTCCTGATAGGCATTATCTGAGTGATAAGGTTCCCAAAACCTGGGAAAGAGCTCCACAAAAGAATTAAATGCAGAAAATATCACTTGATGGTTTTTTTCATTGGCTGCTTTCCATGCTGCTGTAGGCTCCAAAACCTTCAGCTTAAGTTCCAGTCCGGCTTTCTTTGCCTGCTCCTTTAGTACGACCAAGACATCCTCGAAATGCCTGTAGCCCGTGAGTAATTCAATGGAAAGCCTGTCGCCCTTAGAGTTTACCAATATTCCATCTCCTCCCCTTTCGTTAAAGCCAGCCTTGGCAAAATGTTCCAAAGCTTTTTCAATTGAAAACTCCCTTGCCCTTAATGTTGGGTGAGAACGCCCACCATAGCCGTCTGCAACTGTGTTCATGCGCACAAAATCACCCCTAAAAATTTTCTCAAGCACCATATCGAAATTCATGGCGTGATGAAAGCCGATCCGAATATTCAAATCATCAAAAGGTGGCTTCTGTGAGTTGATTCTCAATGCGTAAGACGGGGGAGGAGTTTGGTTAAAAAAAGTAACTTTTGAAAGATAACCATTTTGAACCAGTTCGTGATTGTTGGGGAGCTTGTCGTACCAAAATTCCGTCTTCGCCAAGCCGAACATATCCACACCCCCTTTGAGAAAAACCTCAAATGCTTTGTTATAATCCCTGACTACGCTGACTTTAATTTTTTCTGGATTATAGCGGTAACGGAAAAACCTTTTTTCATCCGCCCACCAATCTTTCTGTCGCACGAGGGTAACTGACTTTCCTTTGTCCACATTTTCAGGCAAAGCCACATAAGCCCCAGTCGTAGGTTCGGGATTCCACTGATACTTGCTCAGGAATTCGCCATCGAGTTCTTCATAGAAATGCTCTGGTTTTGCCCGAATGGATACCCGCTCTACTACATCTGGTTTCGCCTTGTAAAAGGTAATTGAAAGGGTTTTTTCATCATAAAGCGTAACCTTTTGGAATTTATCTTTACCATAGAAATCATTGTACCAGGGTGCCTGGATATGCTTACTCCTCATAAAGTAAAAAAAGAAGAAGAAATCAGAAACTTTTACTTTTTCTCCATCACTGTATCTTGCCTTCGGATCGAGCTGAAAATAAACGGTTCTGCCATCTTTTCCAACCGCCCAAGACTTTGCCAAACCAGGGTAATACCCATCCGAATTAGGGTGAGGATGAACCAAACTGATCACATTGTAATCGAGAAGATAACTACGAAAAGCACCGTTGGCATCCGGGCCAATCGTTCTAAGGGTACGGGGGAAATCTCGCATAAAAACTTCCCATGTTCCTCCTTTTATTGCATTCGGGGAAGCAAACTCCTGCTCTTCGCCTCCATCCTGCCAATTCAAATCCCGGGGAAGAGCATCAATTGGGGAAATCGAAAAGCAGTCCGGATGCTTTTGATAAAATTCCAAAACATCCTCCGAACAATGAGCCAGCAAAGGGTGGACTTCTCCCCCTTCACCGATGAGGTCTTCCATCGGTTTTGTGACATTGCCTTCTTTCTCAAAATCAAATTTAACCAGATTAGGGGAATCTTTCATTTGACGGGCAAATTCAATAGCGAACTCACGACCAAACTCTCTCGCCAGCTCGCGGGCAAATTCTCGATCAATTGTTCCTCCACCTCCTGCTATTTCTTGATTCTTCTGATTGGAATCTTCACGAGGAGGTTTGAGCTTTGGGTTTTCACAACTAGTAAACAATAAGCTTAAAACCAGAAGAGAGGGAATGTGCAGGTATTTTAATTTTTTCATTTTATTCGTAAGTGGAGAATTTTTTGGGATCGAATGCCTCACGCACGGCTTCGCCAATAAAAGTGACAAGAGTGAGGGTAAAAACCAGAGCTGTTACCGTAGAAATGACAATCCATGGTGCTGTCCTCAGGTTACTCACACCCTGCTTTAAAAGTTCCCCCCAGCTTGGCGTGGGAGGCGGCAATCCATATCCTAAAAAATCCAGTGCCGTGATCGAAGAAATTGCCGCGGCTATGGTAAAGGGCGCAAAAGTCACTAAAGTGGAAATAACGTTTGGCAGTAAGTGTTTAAAAATAATCCGCATGGGTCCGGCTCCAATTACTTTTGCAGCCGCAATGTAATCTCTCGATTTTTCCCTATAGACTGAAGCCCTTATGTAATAGGTCATTCCAGTCCATGAAAACATTACCATAATAATAAGAAGGGAAGACACTTGCCAGCCAACCCCCCATCCACCGGGCATTACTGAAACTAAAATAATAACCATGTATAGGAAAGGAACATTTGCCCAAATTTCAACAAAGCGAAGGCCCAGCATATCACTTTTTCCTCCCAAATAGCCCATAAGGCTGCCAGCTGCAATTGCGATAAGATAGGTTAGAACAAGATAGCCTATCGCAAAAGTCATCGCGATTCGGAAACCATATAGCAATCGGGCCAACACATCCCGTTCAGTCTTGTCAGTACCGCAAAAATGACTTCTTCTAAAACTAGGAGGAGAAAACCCAGTGGAATCCTCCGAGTCATAATCCATTTCATAAGGACCGTATGGCACAATCGGCAGTAAGACCCAGTTTTTGGAATCCTCGCGAGCAAATCTATTTTTCAGTTCGCGGTAATCAGCTTCATATTCATAGTCCATGCCAAAATCCTTGCCGCTCATTTGCTCGCCGTAAGTTGGAAAGAAAAGCTCATCATTGTAAGACACAACCAACGCCCTGTTATTAACAAAAAGCTCTCCAGCCAAACTCAGAAGGTACAGAAATATCAATATCAAAAATGACCAGTAACCACGCTGGATGGAGCGAAAACGGGCAAGTTTCTTACGAGTAAGTGGATTAATTTGAAACATTGTGATTATTCGAACCTTACACGGGGGTCGACCCAAGCGACCAGCGCATCCGAGAGAATGTTACCAAGCAACATAAGAGTTGCAGATAGCGTCAAAATACCCATTACCACTGGATAATCCCGATCTATAACTGAATTAAAACCAAGCAGCCCAAATCCATCAATGTCAAATATCGTTTCGATTAAAAATGATCCCGTTACAAAAAGCGTAACTTGATGGCCAACATTTGTGGCAATTGGCACCAAAGAATTTCTCAAGGCATGATTGCGGACTGCATTTTTAAAGGAAACGCCCTTAGCCATCGCCGTTCGGACATAATCTGCCGAAAGGTTGTCCATCAGATGATTTTTCATCAGCATTGTAACAAATGCAAAACCACCAATTAAGTAACAGCACAAAGGCTGAAACGTATGAGCCATTAAATCCTTTAGTTTTTCCCAAATGGTCAATTGATCAAAACCATCACTGACCAATCCACCCATAGGCAAAAGATCCAAACTCACTGACAAAAAGAGTAGTAACAAAGACCCTAGGGCATAGCCCGGAACAGCATAGCCCACAAAAATCAATATAGAAGTCAGATCATCCGAAAGCTGATTATGGCGAACTGCCTTAAACACTCCCAAGGGGATGCAAATCAAGTAAGTAATAAAAAAGGTAAGGAGACCAAAGTAAGTGGAAACGGGCAATCGCTCAGCAATTACCTGCATGACAGACTCTCCATATCTTGTCGATTGACCAAAGTTTCCCTGAAGAACTCCTTCATATCGGGTCATAAAAAGTTCGGCTATGGGTACTGACTTTTGAGAATCTTCATTGTCTTCCCTCATCCGAACTGTCCAATTCCCCAGTAATTCAGCCTCGTTGAGGAATTCTACACCACCTTGATTGTCCCTGCGCAAATCAATTCTTTCCCTGGCACCTTCAACCAAAGTATCGATTTGCCCAGCCTCAAAACCATCGATTTCTCCGTCTTTATTGAGATCAATCTCATCAAATTTCAGATATCTCAAAATCTTTTTGGGAACTTCACCTCGTTGAACATAGCCGTCTCTATCCCAATCGAGCTCGGCAAGATCAAAACTCGGAATTCTCACTCTCTCTGAAATTACATATTCCTTCTTATTGGAAAATCTAATTTGCCGGAATTCAGTTTCCCGAGGCATCACTCCGAGCCAGATTAGATAAGCCTCCCAATGAGGCTTATCAAAACCATATAAACGCTTCATTTGCTCCATCTGATCCTGAGATAGAGACTGATCCGAGCCCATTCCCTGGCCTCCTCCCCCATCTTGAGAAACTTGTTGCATTTGCATCATAGCTTGTTCTAGGGGTCCTCCTGGAGCCAACCTTGTGATAGCAAAGACCAATACGCTGATTCCAAAAAGAGTGGGCGGAATCAGCAATATTCTTCTAATAAAATAATCACGCATTATTTCGGTTTATTCCTATGCACAGTCTCTCAAGAGTTCAAAGCCAAAGCATCAAAAAAACTCAATCACCCTACAATGCTTTTGCTTGCCAATAGGATAAGGCTCAGCACTTTTCATGTTATCAAAATATTAATTATGTGGATTTATCCGAAATGGAGTTCTTTCGCTGCTGCCCTAGTTTGCATTTCAGTGATTTTCTTAAGTGCATGTTCTGCCCCAAGCAATGTTGAAAAGGCAATCGATGAGCAAATCCTTCATTTTGGATTGGGGTCTGAGCCCCAGTACTTGGATCCGCATCTGGCAAACAGCGTTTCTGCTCATAATGTTATTATTTCCCTAATTGAAGGTCTTGTCAGCGAAGACCCAAAGACCCTTAAACCAGTGCCGGGAGTGGCTAAAAAATGGGACATTTCAGAGGATGGACTGATCTACACTTTTCATCTGCGAAAAAATGCAAAGTGGAGCAATGGGGACTCTGTCACGGCTCACGATTTTGTATATTCTTATAAAAGAATTCTTAATCCCAATCTCGCATCACAATATTCAAGCATGCTTCATGGACTCAAAAATGCCAGAAAATATCATGAAGAAGGATTAAGTTGGGAAGAAGCTGTCGTCGGAGCAATTGCCTTAGATGACCACACTCTTCAACTAACCCTAGAAAACCCCACCCCTTATTTTCTCGAACTGCTTAATCATTACAGTTGGTTTCCCGCTCATCCCCCGACCATTGAAAAGTTTGGTGCTTTTGAAAAGCAAGGAACCGCATGGACTCGTCCAGGTAATTATGTAGGAAACGGCCCTTTCGTCCTCTCCGATCACAAGGTAAATTCAGTTATCGAAGTGAAGAAAAACCCTTTGTATTGGGATGCCAAAACTGTTTCTTTGAAAGGTATTCGTTTTTATCCAATCGAAAGTGCGGACACCGAAGAACGCGCATTTCGCTCGGGTTTTCTTCACCTCACTCAAACTGTTTCTCCTGACCGCATAGATTTTCTCAAAGCTAATCATCCAGATTTAATTCATTTTGAGTCCTATTTGGGAACCTATTTTTACCGGTTTAACGTGGAAGAACCTCCATTCGATGATGTGCGAATTCGGCTTGCTTTTAATTTGGCAACGGATCGACAAGCTATTGTTGAAAAAGTAACCAAGGGTGGTCAACTTCCAGCACGTTGTTTTACCCCGCCCGGCACAGGTGGCTTTTCTCCTGAATCAAGGTTTCGCTTTGATCCCCAAAAAGCAAAATCTTTGATCCGGGAATATCTTGACGAAAAAGGCTTAAAATCTTTGCCCAAGATAGAATTGAAATACAATACTTCAGAGGGTCATAAAAAAGTGGCTGAAGCTCTTCAAGGAATGTGGAAACGTCATTTGGGGGCTGAAATACAGCTTCTCAATATGGAATGGAAGGTTTTTCTCTCCACAATTTCCAAGAGGGACTTTTCTCTCGCCCGTGCCGGATGGATCGGAGATTATGTTGATGCCAATACTTTTCTGCACATGTGGAGAACAGGTGACGGACACAATAACACCGGTTGGTCGAATTCCCGCTATGATGAGCTGCTTGAACTTGCCGCCAAGGAATCTGATCCCCTAAAAAGGTTCTCCTATTTTGAGGAGTGCGAGAGATTAATCGCTGAACACGCTCCGATTCTTCCCATTTATTTTTATGTGCATGTTACTCTGCGTAGTCCAACGGTAAAAGGATGGTACCCTACCCTCCTCGATCACCATCCATACAAATACGTTCGACTGGTTTCTAGTTCGGGAAATAACTGATGGTTAAGTTTATCATAGTCCGGATTATCCAGGCAATCCCCACGCTTTTCGTAATTGCAACCCTTACTTTTTTCATGACCAGACTGGCACCGGGGGGACCTTTTGACTCTGAAAAAAACATCCCCGATGAAATCAAGGAGAAACTCGAGGCACACTTTGGACTGGATAAACCCCTGCACGAACAATTTGTCTTATACATTACAAATTTGATTCAAGGTGATCTAGGACCTTCGTTTAAATACATGGGGTGGGAAGTTTCGGAACTTATCGCCAAGGCATTTCCTGTTTCTGCTCAACTTGGAATTTCATCGTTATGCATTGCTTTGTTTTTGGGACTTCCTGCTGGAATTATTGCTGCTCTTCGTAAAAATTCGATCTACGATTATTTTCTTATGATCTCAGCGATGCTGGGTATTTGTCTTCCCACTTTTGTTCTGGGACCCCTTTTAATTTTAGTCTTCTCCTCTTGGCTCGGTTGGCTACCTCCACTTGGATGGTATTCATTTACCGACATGATACTTCCCTCCCTAACTTTGGGTCTTTTTTATGCTGCATACATTGCCAGACTCACAAGGGCAGGTATGCTAGAAACCCTCAACCAAGACTATATTCGAACAGCACGGGCCAAAGGAGCGTCTCCTTCTCGTGTGGTTTTACGTCATTCCATTAAAGGTGGATTACTCCCTGTAGTTACCTTCCTTGGCCCCGCTTTCGCCGGACTGATTAGCGGCTCTTTTATCATTGAAAGCATTTTCTTCATACCCGGTTTGGGTCGCTTTTTTGTAACTGCAGCGTTCAATCGGGATTACACAATGGTACTTGGCACAGTTCTTTTCTACGCTTGTTTGATCATAATTCTAAATCTTGTTGTCGACATAATACAAGCGAGTCTTGATCCCAAATCGAGAGACAAATGAGTGCAGAGGGTAGCAAAATTCCTAAGTCATATTCGGAAGATTCCGAAGGCTCTTCCCTTTGGCGGGATGCATGGATAAGACTTCGGGCCAATCGTCTAGCCACATTAAGCCTATTCTTCTTCATTTTCATTGCCATACTCACAATCATCGGTCCTGAAATCATAACCACAAGTTACGAAGAGCAAAACCTCAACAACACTTTTGACAAACCAGGGATCAAGCATCCTTTCGGAACTGATAATTTGGGCAGAGACCTTTTCGCACGAGTACTTCATGGCGGAAGAATTTCATTGGCTGTCGGCTTTCTTGCCACCGCAGTCTCTTTAATCATTGGGGTGGCTTACGGAATGAGTTCAGGATATCTTGGCGGTAAAACCGATGCCCTGATGATGAGAATCGTAGATATTCTCTACTCTTTACCGTTTACCATCTTCGTTATTTTACTTATGGTTTTGTTCGGGCGTAACTTTATCTTACTTTTCATAGCAATCGGTGCGGTGGAGTGGCTAACCATGGCACGCATTACCCGTGGACAAACCCTTGGACTTAAGCGGGCCGAATTCATCGAAGCTGCTCGAGCTCTTGGTTACCCCCACACCCGCATACTGGTGCGGCACATACTCCCCAACTTGCTTGGACCGGTTATTGTTTACGCGACTCTTACCGTCCCTGCCGTGATGCTACTCGAAGCGGTACTTAGCTTTTTGGGTCTTGGCGTACAAGCCCCCATGAGCTCATGGGGTAGCCTTATTAAGGAAGGATCGGAGAAGATGGATATTGCACCGTGGCTGATTTTCTTTCCCGGGCTTTTCTTTTCCCTCACCCTACTCGCACTAAACTTTCTTGGAGATGGTCTTCGAGATGCACTAGATCCCAAATCCGCAAAAGACTGATGAAATTTTTGGAGGTCAAAAATCTCAAGACATTTTTCCATACTCGTTCTGGAACAGTTCGTGCGGTTGACGACATCTCATTCTCAATTGAAAGAGGTGAGATTGTAGGAGTCGTGGGAGAATCCGGTTCTGGTAAATCAGTTACCTGTCATACCCTGCTTGGGCTTCTGCCACAGCCACCAGCTAAGGTAGAAGGTGGAAGCATCCATTTTCAGGGTGAAGACCTTGTTAGCTTGCCCAAACATGCCCTGAGAGCTTTAAGGGGCAAAAGGATTTCCATGGTATTTCAGGACCCCATGAGTTGCCTAAACCCCTTCATTACGATTATTGATCAGGTTGCTGAACCACTCATAATTCACGACAAATTATCTCGTGATGAGGCGGAGCAGCAAGCCTTGGAGATGATGAAAAAAGTAGGCATTCGGGACGCAGAAAAAAGAGCCCGTTCCTTCCCTCATGAATTTTCCGGAGGTATGCGTCAGCGGGTAATGATTGCCATGGCTCTGGTTACCAAGCCTGACCTATTACTTGCAGACGAACCAACCACCGCACTTGATGTGACGGTTCAGGCTAGAATTTTGAAGATTCTTAAATCATTGCGGGAAGAATTGGACGTTTCCGTTCTTTTTATAACTCATGACTTGGGCGTTTTTGCTGAGATAGCGGATCGGATCGTGGTTATGTATCGTGGAAAAATTGTTGAGCACGGAAAGGTAAAGGAAATATTTTCCAATCCGAAGCATCCATATGTGAAAGGGCTTCTTGCGTGCAGACCCACACTGGACTGCAAATATGAGATTCTACCGACTGTCGATGATTTTCTTGATACCGTTGAATATGAAGATGGTACTGTTGAAATCCGTGAGAAAACAGATGTTGAATCCAAGCTGGTGAGATTTGTTGAAGAGAAACGACATCCGAAAATTCACACTGAACCTTTGGTCGAAGTAAGCAATCTATCCATTCACTTTCGCTCAACTGAAGGTTTTTTTGGCCGAATGAACAATGAAGTGCGTGCTGTGGACGGAATCGATTTGACTATTAGGCGAGGAAAGACCCTCGGACTGGTCGGCGAGTCGGGGTGTGGCAAAACCACGACTGGAAGAGCCATTCTGCACTTGATTCGACCCACGAAAGGAGAAGTCCTATACGATGGAATATCGTTAGGAAAACTGCCGATGGAAACATTGATGGAATATCGGAAAAAGATGCAAATCATCTTTCAAGATCCCTATGCATCCCTTAATCCACGACTTACCATTGAGCAGGCGCTGACAGAGCCAATGCTTGTGCACAAAATTGGTGACAGTACTTCCAATCGAAGAGAACGTGTAGTTGATCTTCTTGAGGAAGTGGGCCTTTCGTCTGCTCATCTTTTGCGCTATCCACATGAATTTTCCGGAGGGCAGAGACAGCGAATTTGCGTGGCTCGTGCCCTTGCCGTTCAACCTGAATTTATCGTTTGCGACGAGTGCGTTTCAGCAATGGATGTGTCCGTTCAGGCACAGGTTCTCAACCTTTTGCAGAAACTACAGAGAAAGAGACAACTAACGTACCTTTTTATCTCACACGATCTTTCGGTAGTGAAATTTATATCCGATGAGGTGGCAGTAATGAAGGCAGGAAAAGTTATCGAATCAGGAATCGCAGAGGATTTGTATGCCAATCCCAAAGAAAACTACACGAGGGATTTGATCGATGCAATTCCCTCTCCTTACAATTTGGTGCAACACTAGGAATCAAGCCGTTTGACCTGAACATCAACCCTCATACTTTCCGGCGGCCTTCCAAAATAATTTCCCGTTACCGGAGAAACATCCCGATAATCACGCCCAGAACCAATTATTACATAATTATCATCAACAATACGATTGTTAGTGGGGTCCAAGCCAACCCAGCCATTACCATTTACCAGCACTTCCATCCATGCATGGGAAGCCCCAGAACCACGCATACTCCGATCTCGGGTTGGGTCATAAAAGTAACCACTCACATATCGTGCTGGAATACCAAGGCAACGGCAAAAGGCAATCGCAGCATGGGCAAAATCCTGGCAGACGCCTTTTTTTCTTTCCAACACTTCATTCGCATGGGTGCCAACACTAGTCGTGGAAACAGAATATTCATAATTTAGATAAATATGCTCCATGATTTGATATGCCGTCTGGAAGATATCATTTGAGTTACCTTGTAAATCAACGGCCATTCGCCATATCTCAGGGTTGATATCTATATAATTTGATTTTTGCAGGTAAGGTCTGCAATCAGGGTTTCCCTCCACTTCACGCAATGACTTCATGGTGGACCCATAAGGAAAATTATCAAAATCAACACGCTTTTGCGTGACCACCGTTGAACGACTTTCTATCAACAATTTTGAATGATCATTTGGAATCTCAAAATGATGAACAAGGTTCCCGTTAAGATCCAGATACTGTCTCATTTGTGCAGTTGGCAAGACGCTCACAAAACACGATTCACATCTTTGCCAGTCATTGGTAAGAGGATGGAGGCGAAGCTCATTAAAACTTTCGCGGACGGGAGAGGGATATCGGTATTGTGTCTTGTGAAAAATATAGAGACGCATAAGCCTTGGCTTATCTATTGTTGCTGCATTTGTCGTTGAACCATCGGTGCAACGCTGGCGTTTTTAATTTCAAATGGTAAAAGTACATAGGTTTCGAAAATACTTTGTCCAACTTCA
>MDSZ01033151.1_pt1 | contig 18204 bp, 12 predicted proteins | sample 811201 | NCBI WGS metagenome assembly MDSZ01 (sample SAMN05326647, study PRJNA326480) | marine metagenome | isolation source: seawater | place: Indian Ocean: North | collected 2010
AGATAAGTTATTTATTAATTCTGGAGGGAGGTTAATTACAGAAAGACCAGAATTTTACATTTCACTAACAACAATGATAATTGGATCCCAATTTTTTCTCGCAGGTTTTTTGGGAGAGTTGATCTTACGAAATAAAAAAATTAAGAGTCAATATAAAATTGTTGAAAAATCAAATTAATGTTGGATTCACCTACTGTCAAAAAAAATTATGAAACTTGGACAAAATTTCCTTTTGATTCCAATACAATTGAACTAGTAAAAGACCTAAAACATAACGAACCTGAAAAATTTTTTGATTCATTTTATAAAAATCTAGAATTTGGTACTGGGGGAATGAGAGGAATAATGGGATTAGGTCCCAACAGAATTAATAAATACACATTAGGCAAAAATACTCAAGGCATATCAAATTACATTAATAAAAAAAATATCGTCAATAAGTCAGTAGTAATTGCTTTTGACTGCAGAAATAACTCTGAATATTTAGCTAAAAAAGTTTCTGAAGTTTTTTCAGGTAACGGAATAAAGGTCTATCTTTTTAGCTCACTTCGACCCACACCTATATTATCATACTGTATTACTAAACTTAGTTGCACATGTGGAATTGTATTAACTGCATCGCACAATCCGCCTGAATACAATGGTTACAAAGTTTATTGGACTGATGGAGGACAGATTGTACCCCCAATTGATAAAATCTTAATAAATGAAATTAATAAAGTTAATTATGATAAAATCAAATTTGAAATCCAAAAAAACTTAATCCAAATGATCGATAAAAAAATAGATGATTCTTTTTTAAAAGATTCCATTAAATTTGGTAAGATAGGTAGATCTGACAGGGAAAACCTTAAGATAGTATTTACACCCATACATGGAACATCATATAAAATATTGCCCAATGTTTTAAAATCAGCAGGATACAGTGATTTATCAATTGTAGATGAACAAAAACTTCCAGATGGGAATTTTCCAACAGTTAAATCTCCTAACCCAGAAGAAGAAAGTGCGTTTGACTATGCAAAAAAATTAGCAATTAAAAAAAATGCAGACATTTTTCTAGGAACTGACCCAGATGCAGATCGCTTGGGTGTCGGTATAAAAGACAGTACGGGTAATTTTTTTGTTATGAATGGAAATCAAATTATGGTTGTTTTAACAAATTACCTACTTGAAAAAGAAAAAAATAAAGAATCCTGTTTTATTGGATCAACGATTGTATCAACACCAATGCTAAAAAATATCGCTGACCAAAATGGGGTTGAGCTAAAATTAGGATTAACTGGTTTCAAATGGATTTCTAAAATGGTAGAAGATTTTCCAAAAAAAAGATTTTTGTGTGGAGGGGAAGAAAGTAATGGATTTGTTGTTGGTGATTTTGTTAGAGATAAGGATGCTATAACAACTGCTCTTCTTTTCTGTGAATTGGCCTCAGAATGTAAAAAAGATAATTCAGATGTATTCAATTATCTGTTAGATTGTTACATAAAATATGGTTTTTTTAAGGAGAAATTAGTGACTATTAAAAAGGACGGAATTGATGGATCTATGGAAATTAACAGAATGATGGAACATTTTAGAAATCTAAAAAAAAATGAAATTGCAGGAACAAAATTAGTGTCATTAAAAGATTTTTTAAGTTCAGAAAAAGTTGATTTTATAAACAATAAAAAAACTAATATTGATCTCCCAAAATCAAATGTTTTAATTTTTGAATTATCAGATGGATCTGAAATCGCTGTTCGGCCAAGCGGAACAGAACCAAAAATAAAATTTTATTTTAGTGTCAACACTTTACTTAATAAAAAGAATATGTACTATGAGACAAATAAAAAACTTGATTTCAAATTAAACGAATTAATTAAAGAATTTAGTTTTTAATGAAAAGTTTCAAGAAAGTTTTTTGGCTTGGTAAACCCTACAAAAGATTTATTTTTTTAAATATTTTTTTTAATATACTCTATGCAATCTTCAGTGCATTATCTTTTTTATCGTTAATGCCTATGTTAGAAGTTTTATTTGGAGATTCTGAAAAAACTTATGAAAAGCCAAATTTTGAAAACTTCTTAAGTTTTGGAAAAGATTTTGAAGCTTGGTTGAACTTTCTTGTCAATTCATTTGCTAACAATGATCCTAACAAAGCTTTGATATTAGTAATCATCACAATTGTTGTTCTATTTTTTTTAAAAAACCTTTTCAATTACTTAGCTATGTTTTTCATAACATTTTTTAGAAATGGAATTTTGAAGGATTTGAGAGAAGAACTGTACAAAAAAATCATTAGTCTACCAATCTCCTATTACCAAACAAAGAAAAAGGGAGATGTCGTCTCACGATTCACTAATGATGTAACCGAGATACAGTTATCTTTTTTATCAATTTTTGAAATCATAATAAGAGAACCTTTGACAATATTTTTTACTGTAATTGCCATGTTTTTAATTAGTTTTAAACTAACAGTTTTTGTTCTAATTTTCATTCCTATTTCAGGCTTTATAATTTCAATAATTGGAAAATCATTGAAGTCAACATCCAACGTTGTTCAAAAAGAACAAGGCGAAATTTTATCAATTTCCGAAGAAACATTAAATGGTTTAAAAATAATCAAAGGATTCGTTGCCGAATCATTTTTTATAAATAAGTTTTTGAAAACGAATAATAAGTTTTATAACTACTCAAATAAATTAATAAATAAACAAAATTTAGCTAGCCCGTTGAGCGAATTTTTAGGTATATCTGTAATTGGGGTATTGTTGTGGTATGGAGGAAAATTGGTTTTAGTCGATATGCAATTGAACCCGGCAGCCTTTTTGACTTACATGGGCTTAGCTTATGGTGTATTAACACCAGCCAAATCGATCAGTAAAGCATCCTACTCTATTAAAAAGGGAAATGCCGCAGCTGAAAGGGTCTTTGAGATATTGGAGTCTGAATCAGATATAAAGGAAATGAAAAATCCAATTGAAAAAAAATCATTCGACCAAGAGATAACATTTCGTAATGTTAGTTTTTCTTATGGAAAAAAAATGGTTTTAGATAATCTTTCATTTAAGATTCAAAAAGGTAAAACAATCGCTTTGGTTGGTCAATCAGGAAGTGGAAAAACTACCTTAGCTAATTTAATTCCAAGATTTTTTGATGTACATTCTGGCGAAATATGTATTGATGATATTAATATCAAACACATAAAAAAATCAGATTTACGATCTTTAATTGGATTTGTTCCTCAAGAATCTCTTCTTTTTAACGATACAGTTAAGTCAAATATTATTCTTACTGAAGAAATTCCAAAAAATAAAATAATTGAAGCCTCTAAAATCTCAAATTCAATTGAATTTGTTGAAAAATTAGAAAATAAATTTGAAACGAATGTAGGTAGTTTTGGTGGTAATCTTTCTGGTGGTCAAAAACAGAGAATTTCAATTGCAAGGGCTGTTTTAAATAATCCACCAATTATGATTTTGGATGAAGCTACCTCATCGCTTGATTCTGAATCAGAAAAATTAGTTCAACATGCATTGGAAAATTTAATGAAAAACCGAACATCATTGATAATAGCTCACAGATTATCAACGATTCAAAATGCAGATATGATATTGGTTATGAATAAAGGAAAAATAGTTGAAAGCGGAAAACACAGTGAACTATTGGAACAGAAAGGAGTATATTCAAAATTAATTAAGTATCAATCATTTAATTAAACCAAACATAGAATTAGTTATCTAAATTTTAGATATATAACTTTGAAAAACGAAACTGATTTAATAAAAAATTTAAAAAACAAAACAACAAAAAATCAGGCTTTCCATTTGTTAGTGAATCAGTACAAGAAACCTTTATATTGGCATATTCGTAAGTTAGTATTAAACCATGATGACACAGATGATGTCTTACAAAATACTTTTGTCAAAGTCTTCAGAGGAATAAATAAGTTTAAGGGAGATAGTAAACTTTACACGTGGATGTATAGAATTGCAACAAATGAATCTCTTAATTTTTTAAAATCCAAATCAAAAAAACACTTTCACAATAGTGAAGAAATGTTCGATTTAATGGTTTCAAATCTAAAAGAAGATCCTTATTTTAATGGAGATGAATTGCAATATAAGTTGCAATTGATAATTTCAAAACTTCCAAAAAAACAAAAGCTTGTCTTTCAAATGAAGTATGAACAGGATTTAAAATTTAAAGATATTTCTGAAATTTTGGGTACTTCGGTTGGTTCTTTAAAAGCGTCATATCACATTGCCGTAAAAAAAATAAAAAAAGAAATTGCAGAAATTCAAACCTTTTAATATTTAGATTGTCTATATAAAAATGAGTAATAAAAGTAAAATACCACTAATTAAGAACAGGTTCAAAATTCCTAAGGGTTATTTAGAAAATTTTAATTCAAAATTAATTAGTGAATTTGTTCCTGTAACAAATGATTTTTTAATTCCTGATGAGTATTTTGAAAATATTAGTTCTAGGGTAATCAAGCAAAAAATAAGGTCAGGTAAAATAAGGTACTTAAAAAATGTTTTTTACAGAGTTTCGTCTGTAGCTGCTATATTTGTATTGGTCTTTACAGTATATAATCTTTTTAAATTCAACAAAGAAATTAATTATTCAGATGTTATGAACTATGCTGATAAGCACATAATAGAACTATCTACCTACGATTTTGTTGATTTATTAGACTCGGATGATTTAGATTTTTCTGAATATGTTAATTATTCCGACATTGAAAATTATTTTATTGAAAACCAAAGTGCGGAAATTATAATTTATGAATAAATGAAAAAATTAATATTAACTCTCATTGCAATCTTATTTTTTCAATCCAGCTATTCATTTCAATCAGAAAAACTTAGCAGGGAAAAGGTTAACGCATATAAAAAACTTTTTTTATCTGAAAAATTAAAACTTCACTCCAACATTGAATCAGATTTTTGGAAGGCTTACAAATCTTATGAGGATAGCTTATATAAACTTTGGGATGACAATAAAAGTAATTTCAGAGGGGTTGCAGATGAATTAGAGTTCAGTGACTCGGAATATGCACAACTTATCAATGATTACATGGATTATGAAAAGAAAAAAGTTGAACTCAGAGGACAACTTATATCACAATTGAAAGAAGTTTTATCTCCAAGAAAAACTTATGAATTGTTTAGACTAGAAGAAGAATTTCGAAGAGAGATGATGAAGAAATTGCGAGAATCAAGAAGAATAAGAGAAAACTAACTTTCATATTAAAAAAGCTTAAAGATGATACTCCATAAAAATTTAGTCATTGGAGTAATTTATACTTTAGACAATATTTTTAACAATAATATCTATGCAGATAAAGCTATCGAAAAAACCTTAAAAAGTAATAAAAAATGGGGAAGTAAAGACAGGGGCTTTATAGCAGAGACATGTTATGATATAGTTAGGTGGAAAAGATTATATTCTAAAATAGCAGATATTAAATCCCCACACAATTCGAATGAATTGTGGAAATTTTTTTCTGTGTGGGCTGTTTTAAGAGGAATACCAATTCCTAATTGGAAAGAGTTTGAAAATATCCCTAAGAGAAAAATCAAAGGAAAATTTGATAGCTTATCCAAAATTAGAAAATTTAGAGAATCCATACCGAACTGGCTTGACAAAATTGGATCACAAGAACTGGGTGAAAAAAAATGGGAAAAAGAATTAAATGAGCTAAATAAATCTAATTCTGTAGTCATAAGAACTAACACTCATAAAATTACTAAAAATCAACTTAAAAAAGTATTAACAAATGAGGGAATTGAGACAAATACAATTAAAGACTATCCAAATGCACTGGTATTAAAAAAAAGGTGTAATTTGTTCGTAAGGGAATCTTTTAAAAAGGGTTTTTATGAACTACAAGATGCTTCATCTCAACTTGTCGCTCCCTTTCTTGAACTAGAAAAAGGTATGAGAGTTTGTGATGTGTGTGCAGGTGCCGGAGGTAAAACACTACATTTATCTTGCTTGATGGAAAATAAGGGTAAAATAATTGCAATGGACATAAATCAGTATAAACTGAATGAGCTTAGGAAAAGATCAAAAAGAAATGGAGCGTTCAATATTCAAACTAAACTAATTGATAATTTAAAATCAGTAAAAAAACTTTATGGAAAATTTGATAGACTTCTTATTGACGCTCCTTGCTCAGGACTTGGCGTATTGAAAAGAAATCCTGATGCAAAATGGAAGTTAAACCTTGATTTCATTCAAAGGGTAAGAGAAAAACAATTAAACATTTTAAAAAAATACTCTCCTTTACTTAAAAAAGGTGGTAAGTTAGTTTATGCTACCTGTTCAATTTTGCCAAGTGAAAATGAAATTCAGATAAAAAAATTTTTAAAATCAGAAGAAGGAAAAAATTTTGATTTTGAAGATGAAAATAAAATAAACCCTAGTGATGGGTTTGATGGATTTTACATGGCCAGACTGGCTTTAAAACAAACTTGTTAATAAAATCAATCAAATCGTTACTAACTTAGATTTTAAAAATCAAGGGATTGTATTTTTTTCGCATAATTTTGATTTAACATTTGGTTTACAATGGTTTTTTTCTTCAAGGACAAACAAAATCTAATTTATACTGTTGATACAAGTAATACAATAAACCAAAAAGACATTCAAAAACTTGAGTGGTTGTTCAATGCGAATTTTTTAACAGGTAAAACTGAAATTTCAGGAACTTTTCTTGGACCTAGAAAATCAATGGTAACTCCTTGGAGCACGAATGCTGTTGAAATAACACAAAACATGGTCATAAAGGGGATTAAGAGGATTGAAATGTTCTCAGAACTTGACAAAAACGATAATAAGCATGACCCTATGATAAATGAAGTTTACAGTAAGCTTAACCAACATGTTTTTAACGTTTCAATAAATCCTGAATCTATCAAAGAAATATCAGATATTTCAACTTATAATTCCAAAGAAGGTTTGGCATTGAGTGTAGACGAAATAAACTATTTGGAGAATCTTTCTAAAAAACTTAAAAGGAAGCTTACAGACTCTGAAGTTTTTGGCTTTTCTCAAGTAAATTCTGAACACTGTAGACATAAAATATTCAATGGAACCTTTATTATTGATAATAAAAAAATGAAACATTCTCTTTTTGATTTGATAAAAAAGACTTCAAAGTTGAATAAAAATGAAATTGTATCTGCCTACAAAGACAATGTGGCTTTCATTAAAGGTCCTGATGTTGAACAGTTTTCACCTGTTGATCCATCTGAGCCGTCATACTATAAAAAAAGTACTTTTAGTTCAGTAATATCTTTAAAAGCTGAAACACATAATTTCCCAACAACAGTTGAACCATTCAGTGGAGCTGCGACTGGTTCGGGAGGAGAAATTAGAGATCGACTTGCGGGCGGTAAAGGATCGATTCCATTAGCTGGTACTGCAGTATACATGACACCATACCCAAGAATAGATAGTAATGAAAATTGGGTTAAAAAAGAAAGAAAATGGTTATACCAATCCCCCATTGATATTTTAATAAAAGCATCAAACGGAGCATCAGACTTCGGAAATAAATTTGGTCAACCACTAATATGCGGATCATTATTAACATTTGAACATGAATCTGGGAAAGTTAAACTTGGATATGATAAAGTAATTATGCTTGCTGGTGGAATTGGATTTGGAAAATTTAATCAAAGTATCAAAGAAACTCCGAGTAAAGATGATGTAATTGTAATACTTGGGGGTGATAATTACAGAATTGGCATGGGTGGGGCCTCAGTATCCTCAACAGACACCGGAAAATATAGTTCAGGAATTGAATTAAATGCTGTACAAAGATCAAATCCTGAAATGCAAAAAAGAGTTGCAAATACAATTAGAGCATTTGTTGAATTTGAGGAGAATACAATTATTTCAATTCATGATCACGGAGCAGGAGGGCATTTAAACTGTTTATCAGAACTTGTAGATGAGACAGGAGGAATCGTTGATATTGATGAATTACCGATTGGTGATGACACCCTGTCTTTTAAAGAAATTATTGGTAATGAGTCGCAAGAAAGGATGGGTCTAATAATATCTGAAAAAAACTTCAAAAAGCTTAAAAAAATTGCAAATCGAGAAAAATGCCCATGCTACAAAGTCGGTAAAATCACAGGTGATAAGAAATTTATAATAAAATCTCAATCAAGTAATGAGATGCCAATAAATCTAGAACTTTCTGATTTTTTTGGTAATTCACCAAAGACAATGATGAGTGATATAAGTCTCAAATCTAAATTTTCAAATATAAAATGTGACTTTAATTTATTTGAAAAATATTTAAAGAATGTTCTTAGCCTCGAATCAGTCGCCTGTAAAGATTGGCTAACTAACAAAGTAGATAGATGTGTAACGGGCAAAGTAGCTAAACAACAGTGTGTTGGTCAATTACAATTACCTCTAAATAATTGTGGAGTTATGGCTTTGGACTTCAAAAATCCATTCGGAGTTGCTACATCAATAGGACATGCACCTGTAATTGCCTTAATAGATCCATCTGCAGGTTCAAGGGTTGCTATTGCCAAGGCATTAACTAACATAATTTGGGCTCCTCTAAATAATGGGATTAAGTCCATATCTCTATCAGCAAATTGGATGTGGCCGTGTAATAATCCTGGCGAAGATGCAAGATTGTATGAAGCTGTAGAATCTTGCTCCAATTTTGCGATTGATCTAGGAATTAACATTCCAACAGGAAAAGATTCACTATCAATGAAACAAAGATATAATGACGTTGATGTGCTAGCACCTGGTACAGTTATAATTTCTGCTACAGCTAATTGTAGTAATATAAATAAGGTTGTTGAGCCAGTGTTTAAATATTGTAACGATAGTATTTATTATATTGACTTTTCAAAATCGTCCTATGATATTGGTGGTTCAGCGTTAGCTCAAACTCTCGACGAAGTTGGAAACAGTTGTCCAGATATAAAAGATTCTAAATACTTTGCTGAGGCATTCAATATTTTTCAAGGCCTAATAAAAAGCAACTTTATTATCTCAGGTCATGATGTTAGTTCTGGCGGTTTGATTACTACATTACTTGAATTATGTTTCTCAGAAAACGGTTTAGGTGCAGACATTGATTTCAGTGAAATAGGTGATCAAAAAACTGTCGATTTACTTTTTTGCGAGAATCCAGCAATAGTTTTTCAAGGAAAAAGAACTATTGAAAAGATATTAAGAGAGAAAAAAATTAATTTTTTTAAAATTGGTAAAGTTGATAGAACTGGAAACTTAAAAATAAAAAACAATAGAGATCAACTTAATTTATGCGTCGAAAAATATAGGGATTTATGGTTTAAGAAATCATATTTGATGGATATTCACCAAAGTGGTATAACAAAAGCAAAAGAAAGGTTTGAAAACTTTAAAAAACAACCTCTTGTCTTTAATTTCCCTGAAAATTTTAGTGGTAATCTATCAACATCAAATCAAAAAAAAATAAATGCTGCTATAATAAGAGATAAGGGAAGTAATTCAGAAAGAGAAATGGCTTATGTAATGGACTTAGCAGGTTTTAACGTCAAAGATATTCATATGTCCGACTTAATTTCTGGAAGAGAAAATCTTGAAAACATTCATTTCATCGTTGCAGTTGGTGGTTTTTCAAACTCAGACGTGTTAGGTTCAGCAAAAGGTTGGGCTGGTTCATTTATTTACAATGAAAAAGCCAAAAAAAGTCTTATGAGTTTTTTCTCAAAAAAAGACACTTTATCGCTAGGTGTTTGTAATGGATGTCAATTGTTCATTGAGCTTGGGTTATTGCATCCAGAACATGTAAAAAAACCTACCATGGAACATAATGATTCCAAAAAATTTGAATGTATTTTCACATCCGTTGAAATTCAAAACAATGAATCCATAATGTTTAAAAATATGGGTGGGTTGAAGCTAGGCATTTGGAGTGCCCATGGTGAGGGGAAATTCAGTCTACCATTATGTGAAAGCGAATACAATATAATCGGAAAATATGGTTATGAAGAATACCCGGCCAATCCAAATGGATCAGATTATAACACAGCTATAATTGGTAGTGAAAATGGAAGACACATCGCTATGATGCCTCACCTAGAAAGGTCAACTTTTCCATGGAACTGGCCTCATTATCCAAGTAAAAGAAATGATAAGTTTTCCCCTTGGGTTACTGCATTTGAAAATGCTCATAACTGGTTATCTAAATTTTAAAAAAATTTATAAAAATACTATGCGCGCATAGTATTTTTATTTAAATTTGACTGATGTCAAAGACCAAAAAAAAGACAATTGACCATGTTCTTAGATCAACGTGGCAAAGTGTAGCAAAAATGTATAATGAAGAAGCTGCAAAATACAATGGCACGATGGCCGTAGGATTTGCATTGCTGAGTATTGATCCAAAAAAAGGAACACCATCAACTTCACTTGGTCCAAAGATGGGGATGGAAGCAACAAGCTTGTCAAGAACGTTGAAGACGATGGAAATTAAGAATTTAATTACTCGAAAACCGCATCCAATTGATAGAAGAAGTGTATTAATTCATTTGACAGAGCTAGGTAAAAAACATAGAGCGTCATCAAAAGCAGCCGTAATGAAATTCAATGATAAGGTACTAGAGGTTATAGGAAGTGAATCTCTAGAAAATTTCCACAATGTCATTGAAAACATTAATGAAATAATTGAAACAAAAAAAGTTTTTTGAATGTAAGTTATGAATAGAACAATAAAAGAAGTTGCTGTAATTGGCTCTGGAATTATGGGTTCTGGAATCGCATGTCATTTCGCCAACATTGGGATTAAGGTTTTACTTCTTGACATAACGCCGAGTAAAATAAATGATAAAGAAAAAAAATTGGGTCTAACGCTTTCTGATAAGAAAGTAAAAAATAGAATCGTAAGAGAAATGTTTGATCGATGTGTCAAATCAAAGCCATCTCCGATCTACAACAAAAAATTCATAGACAGAATAAAATTGGGTAATCTCAATGATGATCTTCCTCTCATTTCAAATTGTGATTGGATAATAGAAGTCGTTACAGAAAAAATCGAAATTAAAAAAATTGTTTTTGATCAAATTGAAAAACACAGAAAAAAAGGATCTCTGGTTACTTCCAACACGTCAGGAATACCAATTAAATTTATGAATGAAAATCGTAGTGAAGATTTTCGAAAACACTTTGCAGTCACTCATTTTTTTAACCCTCCAAGATATTTAAAACTTTTTGAAATTATCCCGGGTCCAGATTGTGATTCTGATGTCATAGATTTTTTAATCGATTTTGGGCAACGATTTTTAGGTAAAGTTTCGATTTTGGCAAAAGACACACCTGGTTTTATTGGAAATAGAATTGGAATGTTTGGGATGTCTAATATTTTAAATATGGTTGAAGAATTAGAACTCACTGTTGAAGAAATTGATAAACTTACCGGACCAATAATAGGAAACCCAAAATCTGCAACTTTTAGAACAAGTGATATTGTTGGGCTTGATACAACAATTAATGTTGCAAAAGGTATTTATGAAAACTGTCCCAATGATGAGTTTAGAAATATTTTTAAAATGCCAGAGTATATTGACCAAATGGTCAAAAAAAATCTACTTGGCTCAAAAACTGGAAGTGGATTTTATAAAAGAATAAAAAACTCTGATGGAAAATCTGAAATACTTTCACTGGACCTTAGAACTCTTGAATATAAGTCAACAAAAAAAGTGCTCTTTGAAACCATGGGTTTTGCAAAAAAAATAGAGGATATTTCTGAAAGATTCTCTGTCTTAGTCAATGGAAAAGATAAAGCTGGAGAATTCTACAGACGAAACTTTGGTTCTTTGTTTGCGTATATCCAAAACAGAGTTCCAGAAATTTGTGATGACATTTACAAAATTGACGATGCTTTGAAAGCTGGATATGGCTGGCAATATGGACCATTTGAGGTATGGAATTCTATTGGATTAAAACAAGGTGTTGAATTGATTAAATCGTTAGGTTATAAACCAACCGGTTGGATAAATAAAATGATTCAAAATGGAGTAGATAAATTTTACTCTGTTGAGAATGGCAATTCTACGTATTATGATTTGAATACCTGTAAATTTAAAATCAAACCTGGTTACGAATCCTTCATTATTCTTAAAAATCTACATGAAAACAAAACAATTTGGGAAAATAAAGATTCCATAATAACTGATATCGGTGATGGAGTAATTAATTTAGAATTTAGGTCAAAAATGAATACTATTGGTGAGGGTGTTCTTCAAGGTATAAATAAATCATTAGAAATAGGTGAGAAAAATTTCCGTGGACTGGTTATTGGAAATGAGGGAGCTCACTTTTCTGCTGGGGCAAATTTGGGAATGATTTTCATGATGTCAGTTGAACAGGAATACGATGAAATCAACATGGCTATTAAAATATTTCAGGATACGATGATGAAGCTCAGGTTTTCAAACATTCCTGTAATAGCTGCACCTCACGGTCTAACACTTGGTGGGGGTTGCGAACTTGTAATGCATTGTGACAAAGCAATAGTAAATCCTGAAACCTATATAGGTTTAGTTGAGATGGGTGCTGGATTAATTCCAGGTGGAGGAGGTTGTAAAGAAATGACCCTGAGAGCAGCCGAAAATTTTAATAAAAATGATGTTGAGCTAAATGTGATGCAAGAATATTTTTTAACTATCGGAATGGCCAAAACTTCAACTTCAGCGTATGAAGCATTCGATTTTGGTTTGCTTAAAAAAGCAAAAGATTTGGTTCTAATGAATAAAAACTCACAGATTGCAGTTGCAAAAAAACACGCAATTCTTCTCTCTGAAAGCGGATACATTCCCCCTATTAAAGAAAAAAATATCAAGGTTTTAGGAAAACAGGCACTTGGAATGTTTTTAGTAGGTACAGACTCTATGAAAACAGCAAATTACATTTCCGAACATGATAAAAAAATTGCTAATAAATTGGCTTATGTTATGGCCGGAGGAGATCTTTCTGAACCAACGTTTGTTAACGATCAGTATATATTAGATTTGGAAAGAGAAGCATTTTTATCTCTGTGTTCTGAAAGAAAAACTCTAGAACGAATTGAGCATATTCTTAAAACAGGTAAACCACTAAGAAATTAATAATATGAACGAAGCATATATAGTTAAAGGATACCGCACAGCTGTTGGTAAAGCTCCAAGAGGACTTTTTAGATTTAAAAGACCTGATGAATTAGCTGCACAAACAATTAATTACATGATCAACGATATCCCCAATTTGGATAAAAAGAGAATTGATGATGTTATAGTTGGCAATGCGATGCCTGAAGCTGAACAGGGCTTAAATATTGGTAGATTAATTTCATTAATGGGTCTTGGAATTGACGATGTGCCTGGAGTTACAATCAACAGATATTGTGCATCTGGTTTAGAGACCATTGCACTTGCAGCGGCAAAAATCAAATCAGGCATGGCTCATTGCGTAATTGCAGGTGGGGTTGAAAGTATGAGTTTTATTCCAATGGGAGGTTATAGACCAGTTCCAGGATACAAAAACGCAAAGCAAGGAAATGAGGATTATTATTGGGGAATGGGATTGACTGCAGAGCAAGTTGCTAATGATTTCTCAATTTCAAGAGAAGATCAAGATAAATTTGCATATGAATCTCACCAAAAAGCAATTAAAGCTATTTCAGAAAATAAATTTGAATCTTCAATCGTTCCAATAGAAATTTCAGAAACATTTATTAACGATGCAGGAGTAAAATCCTCAAAAAAATACTTGGTTCAAAAAGATGAGGGCCCCAGACACGATACAAGTGTTGAGGTGTTAAATAAATTGAAGCCAGTTTTTGCTCAAAATGGAAGTGTTACTGCTGGAAACTCCTCACAAATGAGTGATGGAGCAGCTTTTGTAACAATCATGAGTGAGGATATGGTTAAAGAACTTAATATTAACCCAATTGCAAAATTTGTGAACTATGCAGTCGCTGGAGTCCCACCAAAAATAATGGGAATTGGACCTGTAAAGGCGATTCCGAAAGTTTTAGAACAATCAAATCTTAATATCAACGATATTGATCTTATTGAACTTAATGAAGCATTTTCATCACAATCGTTGGCTGTGATAAAAGAACTTGGTTTAAATAAAGAAATCGTCAACGTTAATGGTGGAGCTATTGCTCTAGGCCATCCACTCGGATGTACCGGTGCTAAATTATCTGTTCAAATTTTCGATGAAATGAGAATTAGGAAATCTAAGTTCGGAATGGTTACTATGTGTGTGGGGACGGGTCAAGGAGCTGCAGGTATTTTTGAATTTTTGAATTAATAAAACTGTTTACAATGGAAGAAATAATTGAAAAAAAACAAGAAATCACAAGAGGTGGTGAATTTATAATAAAGGAAACAGATTGCCAAAACGTTTTTACACCTGAAGATTTTACAGAGGAACAAAAAATGATGAAACAGGCAGTTATAGATTTCATTGAAAAGGAAGTTTGGCCTAACAAGGAACGTTTCGAAAAGAAAGATTTCAAACTAACTGAAGATGTAATGAGAAAAGCAGGTGAGTTGGGCTTTTTAGGCGTTGCTGTTCCAGAAGAATACGGAGGTCTAGGTATGGGTTTTGTTTCTACAATGCTTGTTTGTGAGTACATTTCAGGTTGTACAGGATCGTTATCCACGGCATTTGGAGCACACACAGGCATTGGAACAATGCCCATTGTGCTTTATGGTACCGAAGATCAAAAGAAAAAATATGTTCCAAAATTATCCTCAGGTGAACATTTCGGTGCATATTGTTTGACAGAACCAACTGCAGGCTCGGATGCAAATAGTGGAAAAACTAAGGCAGTTCTATCAAATGATGGAAAAAACTACTTGATTTCAGGTCAAAAAATGTGGATTTCTAATGCTGGATTTGCAAATATTTTTATTGTTTTTGCAAGAATCGAAGATGATAAAAACATAACTGGCTTTATTGTTCCAAATGATCCAAATAATGGAATTACCCTAGGTGAGGAGGAAAATAAATTAGGTATTCACTCATCCTCAACTAGGCAGGTTTTCTTTAATGATACCAAAGTGCCAATTGAAAACATGCTCTCAGAAAGAGGAAATGGTTTTAAAATTGCAATGAACTCACTTAATGTTGGTAGAATCAAACTTGCTGTTGCATGTATTGATGCTATGAAAAGAGTCACCAAACTTAGTGTACAATACGCAAATGAAAGAGAACAGTTCAAAACTAAAATTATTGATTTTGAAGCTATAAAACAGAAAATCGCACAAATGGCAACCGATGCATATGTTGGTGAATCTGCTTGCTATAGAGCGTCTAAGGATATTGAAGATAGAATTGAAATGAGGCATAAAAGTGGAAATACTTTTCAAGAAGCAGAATTGAAAGGGGTTGAAGAATATGTCGTTGAGTGCTCAATCCTAAAAGTAGCTGTTTCTGAAGACTGTCAAAATACATCTGATGAAGGAATACAAATTTTTGGAGGAATGGGATTTTCTGCAGATACTCCAATGGAATCTGCTTGGAGGGATGCGAGAATAGCTCGAATATACGAGGGAACTAACGAAATAAATAGAATGCTTAGTGTCGGTATGTTGATTAAAAAAGCGATGAAGGGTCATATAGATTTTATAAATCCAGCTACAAAAGTTGAAGAAGAATTAAAGGGTATACCTTCATTTGAAATTCCGGATTTTTCTGAACTTTTATCACAAGAGAAAATGATTATTAGCAATTTGAAAAAAGTATTCTTAATGTTGGCAGGAACAGGAATTAAAAAATTTGGAACAGAATTAGAAAAACATCAACAAGTTTTAATGGGTGTTTCCGATATTTTGATAGAAATTTATATGTGCGAATCAGCTTTACTGAGGACTGAAAAAAATTGTAAACGATTTGGCAATGAATCGCAGGATGGACAAATAGCCATGACAAAATTATATGTTTATAAAGCCGTGGAAATTGTTCAAATGAAAGGGAAAGAAGTCATCGTATCTTTTACAGACGGAGATGAACAAAAGGGTCTACTAATGGGTCTAAAAAGGTTTACAAAATATTATGAATTTCCTAATGTTATAGGCTTAAGAAATACAATTGCTGATAAATTAAAAACTGAAAATAATTATTGTTTTTAGAATTTTTAAAGATTGTCAAATAAAGTTCCTTCTGTGTTAAAAAGCAGAACCTTTGAATTTGTACCTAAACCTATGTGTTTTTTCATGTTACCAAATTTTTTATCATTAAGACATTTTAATAGTCCTGCCAATCCAACAGCTCCTGAGGCTCCAGAAAATATTTTTGGATCATTACCTTTTGAGTTTAAATAAATATTTTTAGCTGCGATTATATCAGCATCATCAACTTTTATGCAACCATCACATCCAGATTGTATTATACCCCAAGCAGAAAGGGATGGTTTGCCACAATTTAAACTCTGTGCTATAGTCTTTAAAGATCCCTTAGGATTGGTTCTTTTTTTTGATTTAAATGATTCATAAACGCCAGCAGACTCTCGTGGTTCAACTAAAATAATTTTAGGTCGCTTTGATCCATATTTTTCTAAATAATACCAAATACAAGATGCAGCCCATGAACCAACACCACACTGTAAAAAAACAACATCAAAAAAAGGTAATTCTTTACACTCAATTTGCTCACCTATCTCATGCATATGAGTCTGATAACCTGACATAATATAAGCAGGAATTTTCTCATATCCTATGAAAGAAACGTCTTGTACCAATTGCCAATCCATTTTTTTTGATGTTTGCAGGGCATGCTCGCATGTTTGATCATAGTTTTTTTCAAGCTTGATTACCTCAGAACCCAAATTAGTAATGAATTTTATTCTTGATTTGCTAGTATGCCTTGGTACGTAGATAACGCATTTTTTATTTAAAACTTGTGAAATCCATGATAATCCAATACCATGATTTCCATCCGTTGCTGCACATAGTGTTTCCTTTAAATTAACAATTTTATTTAGTTTGTGTACAGCGTAAGATACTCCTAAGGGTTTGAATGATCCCAAGCCAAATCTGGTAGATTCATCCTTAACATGTATTGCATATAAATTCCATTTTGATGCTAAACCCCGTAGATTATGTAAAACAGTCGATTTGTAGTTTTTTAATTTTTTATGAAAGTTTAAGGGTTGACCTTTAAGTAAAATTCTATGAGTTGTGTCTTTGGTTAAATGATTAGTTGGAAAATTTATTAGGAAACACACTATTTTAATCAGTTTTGAATCCTTGTTTTTTCATCCATTCGTCATTGTAAACTTTTCCGATGTATCGACTTCCTGAATCATGAAGTAAAACCACAACAACATCTTCTGCTGTGAAATGTTTTTTTAGCTGTAATACACCTTTAACCGCAGCTCCACATGAATTTCCAGCAAAAATACCTTCCATTTTTGCAAGTTTTCTGGTAAATACAGCTGCATCTTCGTCATTGACTTTCTCAAAGGCATCAATTAAATTAAAATTGACATTCTTTGGTATAATATCTTCTCCAATACCCTCAGTTACATAAGGGTAAATTTCATTTTCATCAAACTCACCTGTTTCGTGATATTTTTTGAATACAGATCCATAAGTATCGATTCCCCAAACTTTAATTTTTGGATTTTTTTCTTTCAAGTATTTACCAACACCAGAAATAGTTCCACCTGTGCCTACACCCACAACAAAATGAGTTATTTTTCCTTCCGTTTGGTTCCATATTTCTGGTCCAGTAGTTTCATAATGAGCTTGGGTATTCGATAAATTATCATACTGATTAACATACCAAGAATTAGGTGTTTCTTCGGCAATTCTTCTAGCAGTAGAATAATAAGATAACGGATCTTCTGGCTTAACATTAGTAGGACACAATACTACTTTCGCACCAACAGCTCTCAAAATATCAAACTTCTCTTTGGATTGTTTATCTGATGATACACAAATTAGTTTGTAGCCTTTAACAATTGCTGCAAGGGCTAGACCCATTCCAGTATTACCTGAGGTTCCTTCTACGATAGTTCCACCAGGATTAAGCTTGCCAGATTTCTCAGCATCTTCAATCATTTTTAATGCCATTCGGTCTTTTACAGAGCTACCTGGGTTAAAGTATTCAACTTTTGCGAGCACCAAAGCTTCAACCTCACTTACAATCTCATTTAATTTGATTAACGGAGTGTTGCCAATAGTCTGTAATATATTATCA
>MDSZ01221809.1_pt1 | contig 18204 bp, 15 predicted proteins | sample 811201 | NCBI WGS metagenome assembly MDSZ01 (sample SAMN05326647, study PRJNA326480) | marine metagenome | isolation source: seawater | place: Indian Ocean: North | collected 2010
GGAATAATGTTGAACAGTGATCGTTTACCAATGGTTATATTCATTATTTCTTTGGTAACTTTACTGGTTTTCAGTTCACAACAGGGATATTTAGATCCATTGTTTTCAATTTTTGAATCAGATGAAGAATCGGATGCAGAAGTTGAAGAAGCCTACGATACTTCAGATGAACTGCATCCTCTGGGTGAAGATTGTTTAAATGGGCATGATGGCATGGCTATGCATTTTCATCCCTATCTGACAATAATAATTGATGGAGATGAAATTCAGATTCCAGAAAACACTGGAATTGATACAGAGTTTTGTCCTTCTGCAATGCATGTCACCCACACACACGATGCGAGTGGAAAAATACATGTCGAATCCCATGAAGTAGTAGAAGTTCCTCTCGAAGTTTTTTTTGATGTATGGGGCCAACATTTTGATGAAACAGGTATTTTTGGATACAGAAATGGATCAATAAATATGACTGTTGATGGAGTGGTTAGTCAAGATTATCAGAATCATTTACTTCAAGATGCTCAACAAATAATTATTGAATATACATCTGATTAGTAATCAGGGAGCATATATCCCCTCGAAATATAGTGCATCAGTATTCGTATTTACTGGTTCTATTCGATGCACTGTGACATCAATCCTATTGTCACTCTGATAAGATTTCCTTAATTCAGCTAGCAATTTATGATGTACTTGTGAAATTTCCATTGCATAAATCATAGTGAGATGTCTGTGTATATCATCATCAATATGAACAGAATATTCTACCATCCATGATCTTTGGGTGCTAATTCCTATGTCATCAGTCGCTTCATGTTTTGGTTCCATGATATATACTTGTTTTACTATGATATCAATGATTTGGTGTTTTGATTCAATTTTCCGAATAATCTTTCCGTAAGTAGGAAAATTTTTCCCGGATTAAGGAAATATTTGAATTATTCTTCCTCTCTTATGGAAATTCTATCTCGATAGTAAACAAGCAATCCTCCGAGTAAAGTTGTTACTACAATTATCTCGAATAGGATATCATCATTGTTTTGTGTTAAAATTCGATTACTCAGTTCAAGAACTCCGTATGGTTCACCACCGCTAGTTGGTTCATGAACGAAAATTATTGACCATGATTCAAGTTCTGAAGGATTTGTTACTCCAACATTTATTGTTTTGTTACCTGTGTCATCAATCACAGTATATCCTACTAGTACTCTATCTCTAATTTTGTCACCTGGATTATCTTCATTTACCGGAACAATTTTTTCATGCTCAACAATTAGTATTGACAACTGTCCATAACTGGGGGTTTCATACAGTATTTCACCAGTATATGACACATTTAGGATAGTCGGAGCAGATCTTGAAATCTCTTGTGATAAAATTCTTTTTTGCACATTATTCCAGGCATCATAACCTTCTGCAGTAACTTCACCATCTACAAAGAATGTTGGTGTACTCACATTCTTGTCATAATTTAGATTTTGATATGCTATTCTTTCAAGGGAGGCTTGACTTTCGAATGCATCATTAATGTGAAGGCCAACTACAGCAATTCTTGGACCATGACTTCGTTGGACATCATTCAATTGAGGGTCGATTTCGGCGCATGTGGCGCACCAAATTGCTGTACGTTCTTCAACCAGAACTGCTCGTGAAAGAGATTGTACTTCCGTAAATTCAGTTGATGCTGCAAGTGAAATAGTACTTTGCGACATACAAAGAAGCAACGAAAGTGCCAATACCAGTGCCCGCATCACTATGTCGGCAGTGTTTCATGTGCATGAACTTATCATAGGTATTGCTAACGGAGGTGCAGAGGGAGTGTCATGGTTGATCGTTGGGTTCAAGATCATCAACGTGATTCATGGAGAAAGCAAGCTAAATCTAGTGGCTACCGTGCACGTTCGGCATTCAAATTGAAACAAATACAAGATAGACACAAAATAATCAATCCTGGTTTCACAGTACTTGACGTTGGCTGCCACCCAGGTGGATGGGCACAGGTTGCAGTTGAGTTGGTTGGAAAAGATGGTAAAGTAGTTGGAGTTGATCTCCAGTCATGTGTTCCAGTTGATGGTGCAAATTTGATAGTAGGAGATATTACGGAAGAATTCACACAAAAGTTAGTACTTGATGCCTTTGAATCATCCAAAATAGATGCAGTAGTTAGTGATATATCTCCGCACATAACGGGTAAATGGGACATTGATCAAGCTGTCTCATTGATGTTAGTTGCAGATGTTTTTGATTTTTCTTTACCTATATTGCGTAAGGGTGGTAATTTTGTTACGAAAATATTCCAAGGTGTAGGCGTTGAAGAGTTAATTGAACTAGTAAAACCACACTTTGAAAAAGTGAAGAGGTTTTCTCCGATGGCAAGTCGTAATTCCTCTTCCGAAGTTTATCTTGTTTGTAAAAACCATAGACCAAAAATTGGACCTGATTGGAAAATACGCGAAGCATTTGAGACCTCTCTTGATGACAGAAATGCTGGTGTTGAAGCAATTGATATCGAGCCTGTGAAGACTACATTCTCAGTGCGAAAGAAAAAAAATAATACGGACTAATTGACTTATTTTGTTAAATATTTCAAACCCTATTGCTCACGTAAGGATAAAGAAGGGTAGGCCGTGGCCGTGTTGCACTGAGGTATCTGATATGACCGAAAAAGCAACTGTATGCACTGCATCTGGCGTACCACTGGTAGAGAGAGGATCAACGTCTTTTCCATGCCCTGGTTGTGGCGAAGTATCCATAGGTAGAAGTCCTAGATGTAGAAATCAAGGTGTCGCATATGTCTGTGAATGTGGTTTCCAGGGACCATAATTGAGGTGAAAATATGGGAATGGTTGCACTAACTTACAAAGTCATGCCGGATTCAGATGTTGATGATGTGACACCAGAGGAAATCGTTGAGCAAATTTCATCACTCGCTGATGATGTTTATGATGTTCAATTATGTGAAACAAAGCCACTAGCATTTGGATTAAAGTTTATTCAAGTCCATGTAGTTATGAATGACGGTCCAGGTCTCTCAGATGTGTTTGAAGAGAATATGCGTTCAATTAGAGGAACCGGCGAAGTTGAAGTTCTTTCGATGGGTCTTTTGTGATTAATGAAGTCAACTAACACCTTATTGAAATTGATTGTAGTTGATTATTTATGACTGGAGGCAGTTTGTCTTGGTTAGCATTATTTGGAGTATTGCTAATTTTTTCATTAACTGTCTATAGTAATATCATTAAAAACAAATTTCTAATTAAAAGAGGTCTAGTTTTTGGTTCAATATTATGCTGTATGGATTTAGTGGTCGAATTAGTTGGAACTCATATCGGCAAATGGGAATATTTGGAATCTTCATTTTTTATCAATAGTACAGTTCCTGTTGAACTACTACCTATCTTTTTCAGTTTAGGATTTTTGCTATCATACGTGCATCATTGGATGTCAAACTCAAAATTTGAAATTAATTTGGATTATATTTTTCTAACAATGGTTCTTGTTGGAATAGTTGTCTATATCATTAGAGCCATGAACGAGGAAAGAGTAACATTGTTAATGATATCAGTTCCTCTCGGGATGTGGGGTTTTTCAAAAATTTCAGACTCCCAAATGAAAGCAAAATCATTGTTATTTGCAATAATGATCGGCATTTTAGATTATATTATTGAGATAATAATAATTGGAAGTGGAAATTATGGGTATGCAGGAGGTTTTCGTCCGGAAACTCCGTTGACATATACTATGATTACATTGGCAATAATTGGTGGTATTGAGCTATATGAATCATATAGGAAAAATATCACAACTGATTCAGAGGACAGCGCATAAATTCTCTGAGCAATGTTGTGGCATAGCTACCGGAGGGTAATGTGAATCTAAAACGAATGCAAGCACCTTCCGGGTGCCATAATTCTCCCTCCTTTACGCCATTTCTCCATTCAGTACCCATCGTCTCATCTCCTGCAATTGGAACTGATTCATATTGGAATTCGCTAAATCCAGTAACTAATGGCCTCCGTGTTCCTTTTGTAGAAAGCCTTGAAATTCCTTTAACCATCCAATTTTCGTCTCCAAGTTCCATTTCCTTTAATACAGAATATTCAATTTTACCAGGTTCATCTGTTGGTTTTGTTGATGACGAACCAGGCAAATGTCCAGTTACTACAAGACGCCCCATCTCACAATTTCGGTTAATTCTATTCAAAGTTCTTTCAGTTACCCCGGTAAATGATGTAGTTTCAAGTTGTCCGTTTTCATCAATTCTGCCAACTAAATCTCCAATTATTGGCTTAGAGAGAGGGATATTTGAATCAATTCTTTTCTTTATTGTTCTATTAAATACAACACTTTGTAGAGAATGTACTGTCATTAGTTGCAAATTTTTTGGCAATTTACGAAATGCTCCGATCCAATCTTCAGGATTTGAAAGTAAGTGACCAATCATTTCACGTTCAAAACCAAGCCAATGTGGTATTATTTCTAATGATTCTTCTGTGATTCCATTTTCTCTCACATGCTTTCTAAATTTAGAGACATCTTCTCTTTCCTCTCCCTCCATTGAGATATATGTCATTACAGCCTCTTTCCATTCATCTCTGATTACATGTTCACCCACAACTGGTGTCACAGGTCTTCCGGAACCAAATCGCTGCGGACCTATCCAATTTGGAAACAAATTGGTTCCAATTTCCTTAGACATGTCAGCCTCAATTTCTTCGATTCTGTCAATTGCCTCTACGGCCGTCATAGGTGAACCATCTGCATGACAACATCCTCTAGCAATTATTGTGAAACGATTCCCCTTATGATTCCCGAAGCCGATTTTTTGATGGGTTCTGCCAAGTATTTCAATTTCAACATCAGGTAAATCAACGGAAGCGACCTTTTTTTGAGGTGCATCAATAATAAATATTTGACGAGTTACAGCCCTTTTATCTTTAGTGCCAGCAAAAAATATTCTGTTCCGCGAAATACCACATGCGGCTGCTAATTTTGTTACAAATCTATTTGTCTCCCAGTTAGTCAATGTTATACTTGCCGCAGTAAATCTTCCTTTAGGATCAAGTGTAATTTTAGTAGAAATTTCTTCGACCCTGAAATCTTGAACACGTGCTTTAAGAATCCCTCCGATTCCACTACCGTGAGTAGAATAACCCACTAAACCGATTTTACTAGCCAAAATATCCTCACTAACCATGAGGCAGACCCGCTTCAAATTCCAAGTGACTCGTAGTCGCCCTTAATATCCGTAACTAATTTTTTTAGTAAGTCTGCAGGATCTACTTTTTTGTTAGTACGGATGAAGAATTCAGGTTCATCCAAATCAGGGTGACCTGGGAAGTAATTTGCATAGTCTACATCCTTGCTACTGTTCAACCTCTCACGAAGTATTTGTAGCGATGTGTGTGATTCACCAATAAATCGAACTCTTAGTTCGTTTCCGTCCCGAGCAAGTACCTTAACTGGCATGTTAACCAATGGGCCGTCCAGCCCCCCATTGATGAACCTTATGCTAACATTTAACCATCCGGGGGAAAGAAATTACTCTAGAAAGAGGTATGTTTTGATGATTTAACCCTTCTCGCTTTAGTACTCAAACGGACCCCAAGGGGTCCGTGGGTACTTCAGATTTGGAATCAGCACTGAGGTCCCAAGCACCTCGCTTCAGAAAAATCTCTTGGGCAGTGCTAATCTTGTCAGTCATATTTACTGCAGGATTGGTTGTAGATTTAGCAGTTATTAATACACCGTCTGTGCACACCGATCTTGCAGACTTTTCACCAGACTCAGAATCCGCAGATGCACATGAAAGAATATCGGCACATTTTACGAATGAGACACGACCAATGTTCGTTCATGTAACGAGTGATAATGGAGGAAATGTTCTTGAAATGTCAAAAATCCACTTAATGGATCAGCATCTGGAACAAGTTCAAGCTGAGAGTGCTAAGTTAGATGATGTTGTTTTGAATTGGATTACTGCTCCTTCTATACTTCAAATAGCATTGGATGAGGAATCGGAGGGTAAAGATCTAGCAACCGTTCAAAGTTGGGACGATATGATCAATTCTACAATTGATGATTTAGAGTCAACGGATTGTCCTGGTGATGTTTCTAAGCAACGTGAAGTAGCAAAATTCATTCTTGATGGCATGCTTAATTCTGACTTCGATGGAGATGATATTTGTTTATGGATCCAAACTAATGGTGAAAGTGGTAGTGCTGAAATTTCAGCTTCATCGACACTATGGATTTTGGAGATAGATCCTGAACTTTCATCGGAGGAGAGGAAAACAAAGCAAAATGAATTAAGAGATTTATTTGATAAGTTAAGCCAGGAAAGTGAATTAAATTATGGAGTTGCATCACTAGATTTAATCTCACACGATATCGATGAAGGTACATTTGATAATCTAACTACTTTGGTGTTTTTAGCAGTAATAGTCGTTGTTGGATTACTTGCCTTAGCTTTCCGGAGTATAAAGGGAGTGGTTTTCCCACTAGTAGGTCTTTCATTTGCACTAATATGGACATATGGTCTACTAAATTTATCTGGAGCTAGATTTACTGCTCTTGAAGTAGCAGTAGCACCTTTGGTATTGGGGCTTGGAATAGATTATTCGATTCATTTGCAAAGAAGATATGCTAAATTCAGAGACCATATTGAAGACGCCTCAGAAGCATGGGTTGCATCTTGCGCCCGTCTTTCGACACCTCTCGGGCTAGCCGTAGTGACTACTGTTTCAGCATTTTTAGCCAATATTGTGTCACCTCTGCCACCATTGGAGACATTTGGTATAGCGTTAGCAGTTGGTGTTTTGTCAGCATTTTTCAATGCAACAATAGTAGTTGGTGCTTTGCATGTTGTTCTAGATGCAAAAATACCTGAGAAGCCGGCTAATCCGCTATTAATGCCTAGGTTATCGAAAACTGCAGTGAAGATTCAAAAGAGCCAACAAGTTACTGTTTTGTTGATTGCACTACTAATTTCAGGAGCGTCGGTAATTGGTGCATTAGGATTAGAAACTGAGTTCGACTTAGCTGATTTCTTGGATGATGACATGCCAATAATGGAAGTTAGAGAAGATCTAGATTCGTCATATGAGAGTGCTGGTTGGAAGTTAGTTTACATACATATGGAACCAGTTGATGGTGCGACTGAAATTGGAGATGACGACACTCTTCTGTATAATCTAAGAATATTGCATTGTGCATTAGCAAATAATCATGACATAGTTGGTGGGGGAGGAGTTTCATGTGACTCCTCACCATCATATGATGGACCTTATACGGTATTATTTGATGCAGTTGAAAATGATCAATCCTTTGGTGAGAATTTTGGATTGAGCACAAATAGCGGTAAATTAAAGGCACTAAATTCAGATAATTTCAACTTAGGCAAGGCATTTCAAAATTTGTCAAATAATTATTCAATAGCGGATCCATTTACAGGGGAAAGTTGGAGTGATCGTATCAATTCGACAGTCGATTTGAATGGAGACAAGATCTCGCATATACGGATAGAAATTAAGGTAGATGCAACAACATCTACGGAATCTAGCAGAATAGTAAAGTGGTTTGATGAAACACTATTAGGAAATGAAGATGACAACGGGAAAATAAGGAATTCACTTTCAAGCACAGCAACAATCTTTGTAACTGGCGATTTGGTTGCATTACAATCTGTACTTGATGGGTTGAATTCTTCACAATTATCATCAACAGCAATTTCATTTGCAGTATCTTTTGTAGTACTACTAATATTAACTCGCAGAATCGCTCCCACAATGGTTGTACTAACTCCAGTGATATTGGCAACACTTTGGGTGGTTGGATCTATGGCAGTCTTATCATTAAAATGGAATGTTCTTACGGTTATGGTTACAGCACTATCGCTTGGTATAGGTATTGATTATGCCATACATATGTGGAGGAGGTTTGAGTCAGAACGGAAGCACCATGATGGCATATGGGATGCATTGCAGGAAACAATTTCGACCACAGGTATTGCACTTACCCTTTCAGCTGGAACAACCTCGTTAGGTTTCCTTGTTTTGCTATTATCTCCAATGCCACTTATACAACAATTCGGTTTAGTAACCGCTCTTACTGTCGTATTTTCACTTATTTTATCGATAGCAGTTTTACCAATTTTACTAATTATGTCTGAAACACAATCACGTAGAGTTGAGTGAATCAATGATTGGTTGAATCTCCAGACCTTGTTCTCGACTTAATAGACACAATGCTAACCATTTTGTGCATGTACTGAGAGCTGTGGTTTTACGTTTTACACGTCTTTCTATTTCCTCAATTCCTAGACCAGACTTTTTTGAAATAAATTTGATTAATCTTTTTTCCATTCTCTTACGAGGGTCCTGTTCTAGTTTTGTAGTGCTGTCACTCTTATTGGCGACTTTTACATCTTCAATTTGAATAGATTTTCGTTCTTTAGGTATACTTTCGGAATTGACAACTGGATCAGTGAGTCTACTTGGTCGAGGTTGCCACCCAATAGGAGCATCAATCCCCCTAACGTCTATGTTTGGCTCAATCATTCCATCCTTTTCAATAAGCCACCCTGCAAAAATTAGTGCCTTAATTGAATCATGAGCTGTATCTGTATCCATCCAATCCATGTCAAATGAAATAATTCTCTCTAAATCATCAGATGATTGGGGCAAACCCATACGAAAACAAATCGCAATTACCCGTTTAATGTCGAGAATGTTTTCATCAACCACACTAATCAACTCTTGTAAATGTTCCATCATCAGCTAGTTTCCATTTCCCTATGCCTGTGCCTGTGTAGAATGTTCCCTCTTGCAAATACTGGTAATCTCCACCAGGAGGTAGTTCCTTGTATGAACTAACCTGTTCAATATCATTTCTTCCTGGCAAATTATTCAAGTCTAACTTCTCCATAGCTGAACTTATATCAAAATCACTACTATTCTCTGATTTTTCTTTGGTTTTAGGAGGCGGTCCCTTCTTGTTATCATTGCTAGTTATTGAGGTTTTATTTCGCATATCTTTCGTGTTTTCTCGCCCTGGCAACTCTTCCAATAACGGTGAATTTTGTTTGTAAATATTTTTCCTTCTTAGCATAATTATTCCGGTAATAGCTATACAAATAATAATAACAATAATTATTGACAAAGTAACAACTGAAAAACCTTCTTCAGAAGTAGTATCAAAACTTTGTAAATACATGTTGTCTTCTTCATTTAATTCCCATATTTTTTGGTCACTATCTACATGTACCTCTAATTTCCACTCGCCATCTGGAACTGTTATCAACACCCTTTTGACTACACCCTGTCCATTATTAATCGGACCTTGGTTGTAATTTCCGACCATTGATTTGACCCCATCTTCCAAAATATACACTGTGATATTGAATGATGTGGAAAGAGATTCACCACTATTTTTCACACTTATTTCAATTCTTACATCTGAATTGGGTTCAAGTTCACCCTCAAAACTGACATCAACAAGTTCAATATTTGGGCCAATATTTGTCAGCGGAATTACAATCCATGGGTCAAATTCTGTGTTTTCATTGCCTGCTATAAGTGGCCAACCTGCATCATCATATCCAATAGCCCAACAATATAACTTCGCTTCTAAAGATAAGTTAGATGGATTACCATGGGAACTCATGTCGAAGTTAAACGTGAATAGAGAAATTCCTTGGAAAATCGTATCTTTAGATTTTGTCAAAGAAACCTGATCCCAGTTTTTCTCTGTTGATCTGACCTGACATGTAAGAGTAACTTCTCCTGAAAACGCCATATCTTCATCTACATTGATACCTATTTCAATGTCATCCAAATGGTATCTGGAATAACTATCAATATTGTTTTCTAACAGAATTGGACTATTGTTGTCGATTGCAAATAGAGGTAAACTATATTGGTTCAGTGTACGAACTCCATATGGATCTAAGAAATTTATATTCATTTCAAGTAATCCACCAGTAATCGGCATGGGTATTGTTGTTGAAATATTACCCTGATTAACTTCAATGGTGTTGCCACCAAACCATGGGTTTCCTTGTAACAATCCCTGCCATGAAATTGCGATTTCACCGTTGTATGGTTCCCCTGATATACTGTGATATATTGTACCGGAAACTTGTAAATTATCATTAGTCATTACCATACTATATTCTGTAATTTCACCGGTTACATTTCCAGATACATCAGAAATAGAACTGACTGATATTTCGAATGAGTCAGAATAAGACCACATGTTGTTGTATGTTGTAGTAGAGATCCCATCGAGATCTGTTATGTGAATATCGATTTGGCCGATATTCAAATTTCCTGGAATTACATCCCAACTAGCAACAACTTCGAAATTGAAGTACATCTTGTTATCCTCAATAAAGTGCGAACAACTCAATCTATCTGGGTGTATCCAAGTGTCTAAACTGAAGCATGTATCAGCATAAACATTGTAATCAAATCCAAATAGGTTGCTTCCTCCAAATTCTATTTTTATTGATACAACATCTGTAATTGAATTGTTATCGCTAACTGTAATATTCCAATCAAGTGCTCGATTAGTTTCCCACAATTTTGTTATACCATAATCACTTATTTCGTCAACTTTTGACTTATGAGCATCCCTTGTTTGCCAATAAATTTCAATTTGAGATTCTGGTTGATTTCCAACCATGTCTGTAATCTCTAACAGTACATATACAAATTCTTGTTCGGAATTTGATGAATCTGATTGTGTTAGATTGACCCACCATAAATGTCCTTGATTCTCAATTGAATTATTTATTGCTCTGAATTCACTCAACTGTGGCACCGCATCTTTGGTGGTATTATCACTACCGTCATCTATGCTTTCAACCCAAACTTTGGTCCCAATATTTTCAGGCAAGAATCCAGATGAATCGGCGAGTTGAATGCTTATGTGACGGTTTTCTTTACTAACAATATAACTGCCAGAACTAGGAATACTGCTTACAAAAATCGGGTTGTCATTATCCAATAAAAGCCATGTTGAATTTGAAAAAGAACTAATGATAAATGGATCATTACTTCTTGCTTCAAGAATAATATGTAATTTACCTGAAATTTCTAATGGAGGGGACCAACTTATTGTGCTTAAGCTTGTACTCACAATATCATACCACTCCGTTGTGAAATTATTCCAGTTATTTGTGGATTGATCAAATGATTCATAAGTTTCAATTGCGAAAACTAATCTTGCTTCAAGATTACCATACTCAACACTCATCCCCGTTGCAGGAAATAATTGAGTAATATTCGTAGTAAAATTTTGACCCCCTATGATTGCATCACCAATATTTAAGCCATTTATTCCATTTATACTAACTTCCAAACTACGGTTTATCTCAATAGAATTTGGGAACTGATATGTAGACAATGTAGTGCCATTTGTTGTACTTTTAACACAAATATACGAAACACCTTCCATATTGTCAAAAACTATTCCCCAAGAAATATTCGTGAAATTTTGTTCAATACTTGTTGTTAAACTTGAATTTAGGAATTTATTCTCTGTGTCAGATTTAAGAATTGCAGTTCCGTCAGATGTAAGTGATGACCATTGCCCGGTTATCATTCCCGTTTCAGTACAGTTTGCGACTGACAAACCAAAAGTTCCACCATTGTACGCATAGTGCGTTGTGTTGAAAAATAATCTTTCAGAACGAGGATTAATTGTTGTAGGAACGGTTGAAGTTATACCGGCATGTTCAGCAAAAATAGTTAGTGAATCTAAATCTGGCTCAGTCCAGTTTGTCAAATCATTAATTGTCAAATTGATTCTATATTGAAGATAGTTTGAATTCGTTAAATTGTTTAAAGGAATTTGACCTATACTATATGATGAATTTACGGTCCCATCATAACCCCTCCAATGATCGAAATTAATCATATTTACATCATTATTTGTTCGATATTGTAGTCCTATGTTACTAGTTAGAACATTTGAACCTTGTAGTGAAAGCATAACAGGGGTTGCACTTGAGTGAGTTAATGGTCTCAAGTCAATAACTGGTGATGTAATCCATCCAGTATGTGTTCCTGTTGAATTTTGATACTCAGAATCAGAAGAAAATTGTTGGCCCCAATTCGAGTATGGGTAATTAGAAATATCTCCTGTAGCCCACATTATTGATCCATTAATAGCTTCTAGAACCAAATCAAAAACAGCAGTTCCTGCCAAATTCTGGCCTTTTCTCCATGTATCATGAATTGGATTCCAGTGATAAACAGTATCCTTTACTCCGCTATTAAATCCCCCTGCAATAATTATTTCATCATTGTATACTGTGGCATCGGCACCAAAAATCGAAATTTGTAATGCAGACATATTTGTCCATGAATCATTTTGATGATCATATTTTTCAACATAGCTTAGGGCCTGTCTATTCCATGTACTTGTACCTGTCATCCCTCCAATTGCATACAAATTATTGTGGTAATTTACAAGAGGAAATGAGGATCTTGCATTTGTCATATTAGCCATTCTAACCCATGAATCATTTGTAATATCATATTTCCATGTTTGATTTGTGTGATCAGTTGCAGCAGAATTTCTTATGCCGCCTGCATAATACAAATTTCCATCAAGTTCTGCCATTCCTCCTAGTCCACGTTCGAATCCGCCTGGCATTTGGCTACCCATGTACCATGTTTGGTTTGAGAGATTGTAAATTTGAACAGTACCAGTTGGCGCAAAATAGGGATTTGAGTTTCTATTCCATTCTCCAATAACAAATATTTTTCCATCTACATATTCTGCCTCGCAATATTGTTGTTCATGTGGCAAAAAGGTCTCAGCAGGTTGCCAGGTCTTATTTGAATTATAGTAGATTTCAATTTCAGAAGTTGGTAATTCATCACCATTTTGCTGAGGGTTTCCATCGACCCTACCTCCCATTAACCAGACTTGATCCAAATCTGGTATTGCTACTGAACAAGCCCCTGTCCTCATCATACTAGGTCCAACAGAGGACTGAGTCCAATATATGTCAGGTCTACTTACATGTGTATTTCCATCAATTGTATGGTATGTGTCGCTATTGATGAATCCAGTTGAGTTGAAATCATTTTCTGAAATAATCGTATCCATCCTACTTTCAAAATCTGATAAAATTATTTGCGAATTAGCCCACGGGGCTAGAACAAAAATAGCGAGAGAGAATATGACAAAGCAACCCCGCGCCATATTATGGCGTGTATGTATGGCGCTTGAGGCTTACTCTAGTATTTGAGCAATCAATGCGAGGGTTCATCACTAACCTAGTTATGCCCGGCTCGCTATGCCAAGAGAATATGTCGCATTGGACCCACGGACAGGACGTCCACTCAATGTTGACAGAGGTCGAAGAAAAAATAAGTCGGCCAAGGTGGAATCAGGACCATGGATGGCATTACCCCATCAAGCAGTCATTCCTTTGGCCAAAGGTGAACTTGAATCACACAGGGTTTCGTGGAAAGAAAAATATCACCATTTAGGACAGATTGATGGAATAAAGGCACTTTCAATTTTATCAGGAGTTCTTGCTCATCAGGGTCACCAAGTTCTCCTAGAGTGCTTAATGAATGATGACCCAAAAATAAGGTGTGCAGGTCTTTTTGCTTTACCCATTGTTGCTGAAACATGTCCTGATGAATTGTTTGATCATTTGTCAGTATTGTTAGATGATCCTGAAAAGAGTGTGCGTATCTCTGCTAGTGAATGCCTCAAAAGGGTTGCACCCATTTTCCCAAGCGCTACAGAAAGTACGCTTGCATTTGAACTAAGGCACAAAATCCGTAGCAGGCGTAATTCAGCTTTCGCAGGTTTAGGTGAACTGTGTTTTACATGGCCAGAAGTCGCTTGTGATCATATAGATGAATTATTACAAGAAGAAGATGTTGATTTGAGACGTAATGCTGCTGGGTTACTTAGGAGATTATTGTCAAAGGGTGGTGCTGCTGCATGGGACTTAATTGGTTGGGCGCTTGAAGATGAAGATGTTGAAACTAGGAGGAGAGCAGCAAACTGTCTTGTTACGTTAGCACATAAGGAGCATAGAATCGCAACTATACTTGCGGAGCGTGCAATTCTTGATAGAGATTCAAAGGTAATGTTGGCAGCAATAAAGTGCATAGAAGCATTAGATACCGATCATGGACGAGCTAGAGAATTAGTTCTTGCAGGTTGTAGCCACAATAACGCAAGTGTTCGCTTGGCTTGTGTTAAAATCTTACCAAGACTAATGGGTGATGAAATATTGAGGAATCACTGTGAATCATTGTTACGTTCTGAGAAAGATCCACGGGTAATTAAGGAATTAAAAGAAATGACATTTGATATTCAAATGCAAGGTACAGAAGAGCAAAAGAATAGATTCTTGGCGCCATCACCTGCAGTTCCTCAAATTGATAGAGAAATTGCAGAATCTCAAGGGCATCGGGTGGGTTTGGAAGAGTTGGAACCTACTCAAAAGAAGGATGAACCTCCTCGACATGGTTAAGAGGGGTAGGCTGGTCGGCGGATTGCTCAAGGTGTGACAAAATGTCCGATGAAAATTTCAATGACAAAGAGAAACAGTTCCATGATATGTGGGATGGTATTACTCCAAAAGGCATTAATCGTACTAAGGCTTTGAAGTTTAGACAGTACATTCTTGAGCATGTTCGGCAGATGAAGCGACCGCTAAACAAAGACAATGCCCTTCGTTATTGGATGGGTACTTTGAAGGCTGAAGTGAGCGAAAGCGAAGGATTCTGATAGTGACACGGGGGTCATCCCCGTCCCGGTGACCCATTCTAGGTAGGGACGGATGAGGGAGACAAATGTTCACTACGACACCATTCAGTGCATGGGATATTGACAAAGACATATTGGATGGTCTTACATCCATGGGATGGGAGTATTCAACACAAGTTCAGAAAGATACAATTCCTCTAGCGATAAATGGCAAGGATGTAATTGGTCAAGCAAGAACTGGATCAGGAAAAACGGCCGCATTTGGAATTCCAACAATAAATTCTTGTAAGCCGACAGGTGAATTACAAGCATTAATTTTAGCTCCAACACGTGAACTAGCCAATCAAGTCTCAATTGATATTAATCAAATGCAGGGAGATAGTGGTTTGGAAATTGTCACTGTTTATGGCGGAACTGATTTGGAAAAACAGGCTCGTAAATTAGACTCAGGTGTTGATATCATTGTTGGAACCCCTGGAAGAATCATGGATATGACGAAGAGAGGTCATATCGATCTGGGTACCCCCTCGACATTTGTCCTTGATGAGGCAGATCGAATGCTAGACATGGGGTTCTTCCCAGATATTATGTGGATTGTAGAGAAAATGGAACAACGTAGTCAAACACTATTATTCTCTGCAACCTTTCCTCAAGAAATTATTGATGCTGCAAATGAGTTTATGAGCGAGCCTGAGTTTGTACTTACAAATACAGAAAAATTAGACATCCCTCCAATCAACCAATATAGTGTTAGAATTGGTCGTGCAAATAAGTTATGGGTTGTAGGTAGATTATTATCGAGAATGGTTGAAGATGACCAAACAATAATTTTTACAAATACAAAAAGGATGGTTGATCTAATTGTGCAGAGGTTAAAGAAAAATAGAATCGATGCTAGTGGTATACATGGTGATTTGTCCCAAAATCAACGTGATAAAATAATTGGAAATTTCAAGGAAGGTAAATCTAGAATTATGGTTGCAACTGATGTTGCAGCTCGGGGAATTGATGTTGATGGAATTACCCTTGTCATTAATTATGACGTACCTGCTGATGTTGATAATTATGTACACAGAATAGGCCGTACAGGGCGCATTGGACGTGAAGGAGAAGCATGGATGCTTGTTTCCCGAGACGATATTCCCCAATTGAACAAGATATGTGCAACACATTCTCTAGAAATAATTTCTACAGATGCTCCTAATCTGCCAAAAGGTATTGATCGTGATCCAATACGTAAACAAGAAGATAATTCAGAGGCAGCAGATGTATTTGGAATGGTTCCTCTAAGGTTAGAAACTACTGAATTAACAAAAAATAGTTTAACAGAAAAGTTAGTTCAATCATTAAATTGCAGTGAATTAGCTATTGGAGACATAGTGATCAATAATGATCACACCATTGTAGAAGTTCACAATAAAATTGCGAATTTAGCAAAAAAATCTCTTGACTCAAACAACATTGAAACAAGGGTTATTGAATAGACTATTCTTCCTCCAAATTTGGCCGTTTTATATCTAAACAAACACAGATAATTCCTAACAAGCCAAGTGTTGCGAGGGACCATGATGTTTGGATTTCCTGAGCCCATTTCTCCTTTGCATCATAGCATTCTGCTGTGGAATCTTGTAGTTCTAATGCCCAGTTAACACAATTATCAACATCGTCTTTTGCCTTCATCGCTGCATCATCTTGTAGTACATTTGCAAATGCTCCAAGTACAAGTAATATCGAAAAACCAAGAATAAATTTGTGCTGTTGTTTCCACATTTTCCGGTAAATAAAGGACCATTTTCCTTTACTTCTATTATTCTCTTTACGTATTAGATCCCCAGCATTAACCCATTTGAACCAAACAAGCCACATCAGTACTAGAATTATCAAAAAACCCCATTGATAGAAAAATGTATGGAAATCATGTAAAGGCATTTCACAGAGTTCCATATTTGGATTTTCATTACATCCAGAAACAGCTAATGGATATAGTACCAATAGCCTTGCAATATTTATTATATATACGATAATGCATGCTACGATAGCACTTTTGATGCGTAATCTTTGTGGAACTCCTGTTGACATCATTATCAGGACAGAAATAAAGATCATTTCATGCAATCCAGCACATTCGTCTGACACATAGAGATAGATATTATCTCCAAAGAAATTAGTATGCTTCAGAGTAACCATTGTATTCCAGCCATTATACTCTGAGAGCGTAGCAGCCCCGGGGCCATAGATAAATTCAGTAAGATGGTACCAAATCCATGCCTCAGATTCCTGTAGTAAACCTAGTGTATTTGTTGGCTGTGTGATGTACCAATAAAACAATTCAACGAAAATTAATGCAAGTGGAATTCTTAGATAACTCCTTGCTAGTACTCCCACTTCTGACCAAGACAGGTCATCGGAACGTCCCTCTTTAGGGACTTTGGAGCTTCCGGCCATGGTTAGGAAAAAATCCCTTCATTCATGAACCCTCACCCTGTTTATGCTCACATTGTTGCAAAAAGTATTGCATATACTAAAGCGAGAATGTTACTTAATCACCTTTGCAGCCAACTATTATCCTAAGTGCGGGAAATATAATTGGAAGATTTTCAAAATTTTGAAAATTAACAACCAATCTAGAGAGATATTCAAATGCTTAACTTCAGCCCGCAGTCTGTGGAGCCAACCCATAGTATTGACGTACTTGGACATTTTTGCCCTGTACCAGTTACACAAACTAGGAAGGCATTGAGTGAACTAATGAGTGGCGATGTTTTGATGGTAATATCAGATGATCCGGAAACACTCCATGATGTCCCAATGCTCATTGGTAGGTTAGGTCATAACCTTTTGGATATAAGGAAAGATGCGGGAGAGTTCCGATTTATTATTGAGGTGAAATTATGACAATAGATGAGATTCCTAGCGAGGCACGATTACCTACTGAACATGGTGAATTTAAAATTAGAGTTTTCCACGAATCTAGTACTGGATTTGATCACGTTGCACTTACAATGGGTGAAATGGCAGGTCCAGATCCTGTTTTGATAAGAGTCCACTCTGAGTGCCTTACAGGGGATGCTTTTGGCTCACTAAGGTGTGACTGTGGCCCTCAACTGGATGCAGCTTTGAAAGCTATTTCTGAGAAGGGTTGGGGTGCAGTTCTATATTTGAGGCAAGAGGGGAGAGGAATTGGTTTACATGCAAAAATACAGGCATACCATCTACAAGACCAAGGCCATGATACTTTAGATGCTAATTTGATGCTTGGATTACCTGCTGATGCACGCAATTACCGTATTGCAAGCACTATGCTAAAATCTCTTGAAGTAAGTGAGGTAAATTTACTTTCAAATAATCCGGATAAGGTGGCGCAATTGGAATCACATGGCATTACTGTTAAAGAAAGAGTACCGTTGATTGTTGGTGTTGCAAATGACAATAGGGATTATCTAGAAACAAAAGCTCAAC
>MDSZ01079700.1_pt1 | contig 18200 bp, 18 predicted proteins | sample 811201 | NCBI WGS metagenome assembly MDSZ01 (sample SAMN05326647, study PRJNA326480) | marine metagenome | isolation source: seawater | place: Indian Ocean: North | collected 2010
CTCCTTGTCTTCCAGATCTTCCTCGCAATTGATTGTCAATTCTTCTACTTTCATGTCTCTCTGTTCCTAAAATACATAAACCACCTGATTCAATTACCTTTTGATAATCATTTTCATTAAAATCTTTATCGATCTCAGGATTGCCTCCTAATTTTATATCTGTGCCTCTTCCTGCCATGTTTGTAGCAACAGTTATTTGAAAAGGTTTGCCAGCTAATGCTATGATTTCTGCTTCATTTTCATGATTTTTTGCATTTAAAACATTATGAGGTAAATTTTCCTTTTGTAAAAAATCAGAGATATAATTAGATTTTTCAATTGAAGTTGTTCCTATCAAAATCGGTTGTCCAGTAGAATATTTATTTTTAACCAAATCTAAAACAGCCTCATATTTTTCTTCAGAAGTTTTGTAAATTTGATCATTTAAATCTCTTCTTATCATTGGTTTATTAGTTGGTATTTCAATAACTCTAAGATTGTAAATTTCCATAAACTCTTCAGATTCAGTTAAAGCAGTACCAGTCATTCCTGAGATTTTTAGATATTTTTTGAAATAATTTTGAAATGTAATGCTTGCTAAAGTAATACTTTCTGCTTGTATTTTAACATTTTCCTTTGCCTCTAAAGATTGATGAAGTCCTTCTCCAAATCTTCTACCCTGTGCTAATCTACCTGAAAATTCATCAATAACGACTATTTGACTATCTTTAACAATATAATCTTTGTCTTTTTCATATAAAAATCTTGCTTTTAATGATTGATTGATAATTTGATAAGCCTCTAAATTTTCATTATCAAACAAGCTGTTTCCTTTTAGGTAATTAATTTTTTTTAAATTGAATTCAATTTTTTTAATACCACTGTCTTTAAGAAGAACATTTTTTCTTTCTTCATTTATATCAATATCATCTAAATTAAGATTTTCTGTTATTTCATAACATAGTTTAAATAATTGAACCGGAGTTTTGATAGGTCCAGAAATCCCAAGTGGAGATCTTGACTCATCAATTAAAACTGAATCCGCCTCATCTATAACTGCAATATGTAAATCAGATTGCATTTTATGACTATCTGTTGATCTTAGATTGTCTCTTAGGTAATCAAAGCAAAATTCATTATTGTTGCCATATACAACATGAGATTTATAAGACTCAATCTTTTCCTCAACTGATTGATCATTTTGTATGAATGAGTTTGTTATATTTAAATATTCATATATTGGACCCATCCATAAGCAATCTCTCTTGGCTAAATAATCATTAACTGTAATAAGATGAACTTTTCTTCCAATTATAAAATTTAGTATTATAGGTATTGTGGCCGCTAATGTTTTACCCTCACCAGTTTTCATTTCAGCAATAAACCCATGGTATAGAGCTATACCTCCTATGATTTGAGAATCGTAATGTCTTAAACCAAGAGTCCTACTAGACACTTCCCTGATGATAGCAGATAAATAACAAATATCATTTTCCTCAAGTTCTTGGTTATTATTGATTTGATATTTAGATCTAAATTTATTTAAAGAGTCGATTATTTCCTCTTTTGAAAGATTTATAATTTCATTTTCATATTTATTAACTTTAGTTAGATATTTCCCAGAAATTTCATTTATTAATTTTGTATTTTTTTTTGTAGATAAAAAATTATTTATTTTCTGAAACATAGAGTTAGGAATATACTAAATATAAATTATTTCCATGATGTAAATGTAGCAATTTCAAATTCTACAGTAATGTAATTAAATTTTTCAATTATTTTAGAAAAGACTGAATTTGTAGTGACATAAAAATCTTTATTAAATTTTGGTATATCATTATTGATATTAATGATTCCAAAAGTTTTAAAATCAGACCTGAGTTTATTAAGTGATTTATATTTTAATTCTAATAATTCTGTACTAACAACAATATCTTTTAATTTTTTTTTATTTAAATTTTCTATTATTTCTGGAACATCAAAAAAAGGACCAAATCTATTAAATGCACCATTATAAATATGATCATCTATTTCATTGAAAATATTTTTAATTGTTTTCATAGAATTTGAGGTTATTAAATTAAAACAAAATAAGCCATTAACATTTAAATGATCTATAACTAATTCTAAATTAAAATTAAAATCTAGAGATAATGGAATTTGTAATCCAAAATTAGAAAAAATTCCATCAAATTGCTTATAATTATTAATATCTCTTAAACTACAATGTTGAATATTAATAGCTTTTTTATGAATATTATCATTCAAAGACTCATCTAGAGTAAGAACCGTATTTAAATTTTTATTTATATATTGAATTTTGTTATTTATTAAATTACACCCAATTTCTGATAAAATATTGTCTTTAACAAATGACAAACTTTGTCTTGCATTTTTCTTTTTTAAATTAAAATTACTCATTTTGTGTTAAAATAATTTATCATGATAACTAGATTTAATTTAGATCAAAAAAGAATGAATTATTACGATAATATTGATCAATTTAATAAGGATTTTAAAAATTATAAGGTATCTGATAACAAAATTGATTTGTTATATGAGATTGATAAACCAACTGTTATAATCAATAAAGAAAAGACTCTTAAGTTAACCTTATTCAAGAATAAAAAAGAATTTGAATATATTTTATTCTCTAATCATAGTATTTCGTTACTGCCAAATGAAAAAGTTAAAATTCATAAAGCTTTAAAAGAAATTTCTTCATTTGATATTTTTACTTTAATAGATTAATGAAACTATCTCTAATTCAATTTACTGTTGGCTCTGATTTTGAGAAAAATTTTGAAAATGCTAAAAAATATATACATGAATGTAAAAAAACTAATCCAAATTTTATTTTATTTCCAGAGTGTTTTTTATTTTTATCTAACAAAAAAAAGTTCCATCTTACTATGGATAACTTCGCTATTAAGTTTTTCCAAGATTTTGCTGAAAAAAATAATCTTAATATTCTCTTAGGTTCTTTACCAATCAAAGAAAATGATAAAGTTTATAATCGATCTTTATTCATTAATTCTCAGGGATTGATTATTTCTACCTACGATAAGATACATATGTTTGATGTTACATTAAAAAATAACGAAATTTATAAAGAAAGTGACTTATACACTGCCGGAAATGAATTAAAATCATTTTCCATTGATAATGTAATGTATGGTCATTCTATTTGTTATGATTTAAGATTTCCCAAACTTTATAGGTCTCTTGCAAAAATGGGGAGTAAAGCTATTGTAATCCCATCTGCATTTACATACTCTACTGGAAGAGCTCATTGGCATACTTTGATTAAGTCTCGGGCAATCGAAAATGGAGTATTCATTATAGCTCCAAATCAATGTGGAACTAATGATGAGAAAAGATCTACCTATGGCCATAGTATAGTAGTAGATCCTTGGGGAGAAGTGGTAGCTGAAGCTGAAGAAAATGAAATGATTTTAAATTGCGAAATTAATTTAGATCTAGTTGATCGATATCAAAAATCAATTCCAGTATTAGAGCATGATATTGACTTCCATTAATGAACTTGAAAATTAATATTTTGAAATTAAATAAATAAAATGATTAAATTTGACTTAAAATGTATTAATGAACATATATTTGAAGCCAGTTTTGACGACTCTATATCATATGAATCTCAAAGGAAAAAAAAGTTAATTAATTGTCCTTATTGTTCCTCCAATAATGTTTCAAAGTCAATTATGGCCCCAAACATCACCTCTAAATCAAATAGTCATAAAAAAATTAAAAAAGAGCAAGAAAAAGTATTTGCTAATTACAATAAACAAATTAGTAAATTAAAATCTGAGATAGAAAATAACTTTAAATATGTTGGGAAAAAGTTTCCAGAAGAAGCTAGAAAAATTCATTATGGTGAAAAAGAAGACAAACCAATTTATGGAGAAGCCACAGAAAAAGAAAGTAAAGACTTAGTTGAAGAAGGCATTTCTTTGGTTAGACTACCTTTCGAAACAAAAGAAAAAAATAAAAAAAAAAAATTAGTTTTTAATTGTTGCAAAATAATTAATCAAATCGATTTTTGATAAACTAAAGTTTTTTATTAGAGGATTATAAGATATACCTTTTATATCATATACTTGAAAGCCATTTTTTTTTGTAAGTTTATATAATTCGGAGGGTGTAAGAAATAATTTTGTATCATGAGTTTTTTTTGGTAATAAATTTAATAAATTCTCAGCTATATCTATAGAAAAAAATTTAGAAATTAAATTTTTATTTATTGTTGAAATAAAAATTAAACCATTTGAGTTTAAAATCTTTGAAATCTTTTTAAAAAGTATTTCCTTTTCTTCCAAATTAAGATGTTCAATAAATTCAAATAAAAAAATAACATCATATTTATTTTTATTTATTTTAAAAAAATTATTTATATTTGTATTTATTAACTTAAAATCTTTTTTATTATCAAATTTAAAATTATTATAAATATCAACCCCAGTGCATATTGAACCCAATTCATGATAATTATGAAGAAATTCTCCAGTCCCACAGCCTAAATCCAATATTTTTCTTTTTGAAAAAAATTTATAGATAGATAATTCATGAGTTAATTTAACAATTTTAGCCATATATTGGTGTCTTATGGCCATCATTTGTTCTAATGGTTCATAATATTTTTGATTAATATCTTTCATAATCTTTACTTAACAATTCTTAAATGTATATTACCGTAATTTATGAAAGTTAAAGTTTTAAAATTTGGTGGTACTTCAGTAGGCTCAAAAGAGGCAATTAGAAGATCTGCATCCATAATCTCAAAATGGTCTAAAAAATATAAGGTTGTTGTAATATTATCTGCTATGTCAGGCGAAACCGACCGCCTTATTAATTTAACTAAATTATTTTCAAAAAACCCTTCAGCTTATGAGTATGATAATGCCATATCAACTGGAGAAAATGTATCTTGTTCTCTAATGTCAATTTACTTAAACAACATTAAAATTAAATCAAAAACTCTATTAAGCTGGCAAATACCTATCAGAACTTCAGAGGAGCACATGAAATCAAGAATTTTAGATATTGATAAAGAAAAAATAATAAAAGATTTTTCAAAATTTGATGTATTGCTAATTCCGGGATTTCAAGGAATAAATTCAAAAAATGAAATTACAACAATGGGGAGAGGGGGCTCTGATACTAGTGCAGTAGCTGTAGCAGCAGCTCTTAAAACGGAATGTATTATTTATACTGATGTTGACGGAGTATATACAACTGACCCAAATCTAGTAAAAAAGGCAAAAAAAATATCTCAAATATCTTATGAAGAAATGCTTGAATTAGCTTCTCAGGGAGCTAAAGTTCTTCAAACTCGATCAGTTGAATTAGCAATGAGAAAAAAAACAAAATTAAGTGTTAGATCATCAATTAAGCCAAATAATTCTGGTACATTGGTTACAGAAGAAAATAGCAAATTAGAGAATAATACTGTGAGTGGAATAGCTTATTCAAAAGATGAAGCTAAAATAACTTTATCTAGAGTTTTGGATAGACCTGGTGTTTCATCAAAAATTTTTGGTCCACTTGCAAGAGGGAATATAAATGTTGATATGATTTTACAAAATGTTTCACAAGATGGTAAATATGCTAATTTATCATTTACATTACCAAGAGCTGATTTAGAAAAAACTTTAAAAATTTTAAAAAAAGAAAAAACAAATATAGGCTACAAAAGAATTAATTCTTCAAAAAATATTTCGAAAATATCAGTTGTTGGTGTTGGTATGCGCTCTCATGCTGGAGTAGCTCAAAAATTATTTGAAACTTTAGGTAAAAATAAAATTAATATTCAAGTGATCACTACATCAGAAATTAAAATTAGTATCCTAATAGATGAACAATATAACGACTTAGCTGTACAAAAACTTCATAAAGCTTTTAAGCTACATAAATAATATTTGAGTAATACTATTTCAATTAAAGAAGCCAGAACTAAGAAAGGCTTATCTTTAACTGATATTTCAAAAGCTTTGAATATAGATCAATCTATTATTGATTTATTAGAAAAAGACCAAGAGTTGCCCGAAAAGTACAAGTCATATCGTTCAAGCTATATTAAATCTATATACAAATATTTAGGTCATAAGACTTTTGAAAAAAATCATATTAAAAGCATTCCCGTTGATAATACTATGCTTATCCTAACAACATTTTTTTTTATTTTTTCTTTAGTTATACTCGTTTTTTTATCCTCAAATATATATTTTAAATATAATAGCCAAATTTTAAAAAAAACCTTCGAAAAAGATATTATTTTTGAAAATATAGACAATTTTTTATCTTCCAATAATTCCCAATATATTGAACATGAATTTTTTTTAAATTCACTCTATCCAATCAAAAGATCTGATTATTCTCAAAAATTTATTCTTATTCCTAGATATTTAAAGCCGGTATATTATAAAACTCAGAATATAAACAAGAAAACAATAGAATTTGGCGAGATATTGTTAGATGAACCCTTGGTTTTAGATTTGGACAGTGATTTTTTAATTGATATATCTAATATTAGATATATTGATAAAATTATCTTTAGAGGCATAGAATATAAAATTGAAATGAACTCTGATTATTATCTAAAAAATTTCAATATAAATAAATTGGAAAAATTGTTGTGAATTATTCTCATAATATAAAAAGAAAAAAAACAAAAAAAATAAAAGTAGGAAGTGTTGAAATTGGAGGAGATGCTCCAATTGCTGTTCAAACTATGACAAATACACTCACACATGATGTAGAAGCTACTCTTAAACAAATATCTGAAATTGAAAATGAAGGATGTGATTTAGTTAGACTCTCAATACCAGATGAGAATTCTTCAGCTGCATTAAAATCTATTATTCCTCATATGAAGATACCTTTAATAGCTGATATACATTTCCATTACAAAAGAGCTTTAGAGGCAGCAGATAATGGAGCACATTGCTTAAGAATTAATCCTGGTAATATTGGATCTAAAGATAGAATATCTGAGGTCATTGAGGCAGCAAAACAAAATAATATCCCCATAAGGGTGGGGGTTAACGCTGGTAGTCTAGAAAAACAAATTTTAGATAAATATAAAAGTCCAACAGCCGAGGCTCTATTTGAAAGCGCTAAATTAAATATACAGATATTAGAAGATTTAAATTTTGATAATTTTAAAATTAGTGTTAAGGCATCAAATATCTTTACAAGTGTAGAATCTTATCAAATGTTATCTAATTATTGTAATTATCCTCTTCATTTAGGCATTACTGAAGCTGGTAGTTATTTCAGTGGGTCTATAAAATCATCAATCGGATTAGGTATGCTTTTATATAAAGGCATAGGGGACACAATAAGAGTTTCTTTGTCAGATCATCCAAAACAAGAAGTTAAAGTTGGTTTTGAAATGTTAAAATCACTAAATTTAAGAGAATATGGCGTAACAATCATTTCATGTCCATCTTGTGCTAGGCAAAATTTTGATGTAATTGAAACAGTAAAAAATGTTGAAAAAAAACTCTCACACATAAAAAAACCTATAACTGTATCGATTATCGGATGTGTTGTTAATGGGCCAGGGGAAGCTACTATGACAAATATAGGTATTACGGGTGGAGGTAATAACACCCACATGATTTATGTTGACGGAGAAAAAAGTCATAGAATTAAAAATGAAAATTTAGTCGAATATCTTGTTAAAACTATTCAAGATAAAGTTAGTCTTATACACCAATCATAATGAATAAAAATATCTCGTTAGTTAAAGGAACTCATGATCTTTACGGAAATGATATTGATAAATTTAATCATATTATTAAAAAATTTTATTCAATTACAAAAAAATATAATTTTCAACCAATTCAAACACCCATAATAGAGCATCAAGAATTGTTCTCAAGATCAGTAGGCGAGTTGACAGATATTGTTTCTAAAGAAATGTACTCTTTTATTGATAAAGGTGAGTCTATGATCTGTTTAAGACCAGAGGCGACAAGTGGTATAGCTAGATTTGCTGTTTCAAACTATCAAAACGGAGCCTTAAAATTGTCTACCCACGGCCCTATGTTCAGAAGAGAAAGACCTCAAAAAGGAAGGTATCGTCAATTTAATCAAATTAATATTGAAAATATAGGAGAGAGGTCTTCCTATACTGATTTCGAAATAATTTACATTGCCTCAATCCTACTAAAGGAGATAGGTATAAAAAGTACTGAATATAAATTATCGCTTAATTCTTTGGGATCTGAGGATGATCAAAAACAATATGCCCTAATTTTAAAAGATTTTTTAAGCGTTCATAAAAAAAAATTATCAGAAAACTCACTTTTAAGATTGGAAAAAAATCCTTTAAGAATTTTGGATAGCAAAGATGAAGGAGATAAAGATGTCCTTAAAAATGCTCCGTTGTTGAGTGATAATTTATCTAAAGAAAGTACAAAATACTTTTTAGATGTTAAATCCCATTTAAAAGAAAATGGTGTTGAATTTATAGAGGAAAGTAAGTTGGTAAGAGGTCTTGATTATTACTCCCATACTGCTTTTGAATTTCAAACAAATGAAGATAAACGCCAAAATACTATTTTAGCCGGTGGTAGATACGATAAACTTATAAATATGATTTCTACAAGAGATATTCCTGGTATAGGTTGGGCCGCAGGAGTTGAAAGACTAATAGATTTATTACCAAATGATGTATCCTATGCAAATATTTCAAAAAAAATCCTACTTGCTGTCCAAGATGAAAAATATTTATCTTCTATTATATTACAAAAAATATTTAATTCAGATATTTCTCATGAAGTGAAGATTAACAAGAATATAAAAAAACTTTTTTCTTATGCCGATAAGAATAACTTTGATTTTCTTTTGTTAATTGGTGAGGAGGAAAATAAATCAAATTCAATTACCCTTAAGAATTTAAAGAAAAAAGTTCAAAAAACATACAAGATTTCAAGTTTTAATCTAAACAATGAAATTAGATAAACAAATCCAAGATTTAAAAAAAAAATATTCTGATTTGAGTCAGAAGTTAATGAATTCTGAAAATTTGGATAATAAAAAAATTATTCAACTTAATAAAGATTTATCAAAATTAGAGCCAATAATTGACCTAACTAATTCAATTGAAAAATTAAATAATGAAATTAAAGGATATAAAGATATTTTAGAAAATGAAAACGATGGAGAATTAAGAGATATAGCTAAATCTGAATTACCCTCCTATGAAAAGGAATTAGAATTAAAAAATAAAGAATTACTTATCGCATTACTACCTAAGGATGATGCAGACGAAAAAAATGTAATTTTAGAAATAAGAGCTGGCACAGGTGGTGAGGAGGCAGCATTATTTGCTGGTGATCTCTATAGAATGTATGAGAGATACTCGGCACTTAAAAATTGGAAATTCCAACCAATGGAAAAAAGTGAAACCGGCTTAAAAGGTATAAAAGAAGCTATTATAGAAATTAAAGGCGAGGGGGTATTTAAATTCCTAAAAAATGAATCTGGAGTTCACAGAGTTCAAAGGATACCTGAAACTGAGTCTGGTGGAAGAATTCATACCTCAGCAGCAACAGTTGCGGTTCTTCCAGAAGCTGAGGATGTAGATGTAGATATCAAGGACTCAGATTTGAGAATTGATGTTTATAGATCAGGAGGCGCTGGCGGACAGTCTGTAAATACTACTGATAGTGCTGTCAGAATTACTCATCTCCCTACAGGTATTGTTGTCACTCAACAAGACGAAAGATCTCAACATAAAAATAAAGCAAAAGCTTTAAAAATTTTACGTTCTAGGATATATGAAGTTGAAAGATTAAAAAAACAAGAAGAACTGTCTTCAAATCGAAAAAATCAAGTTGGTTCAGGAGATAGATCTGAGAGAATAAGAACTTATAATTTTCCTCAAGGGAGGGTTTCTGATCATCGTATTAATCTTACACTTTATAAATTAGATCAGTTTTTAACAGGCGAGGCATTAGGAGAAATGATTTCAGCTCTTTCTGCTAGTGAACAAGCTGATAAATTAAGTCAATTAAATGTTCAATAATAAATTATTAAATAAAACAGACCTTCAGATTCAATTATCAAATTTTTTAAAGTCTCGAAGTATAATAAATCATGAATTAGAATCTCAAATAATAATTGCTCATTCTGCTAAAGAAGACCTATTTATAAATGTTGATTTTAATAATATAAACTATAAATCATTAAAAAAGATTGTAGATCATAGGATAAGAGGAATACCTCTTGCAAAAATTATTAACCAAAAAGGATTTTGGAAACATATTTTTTATACTAATAATTTTACCCTAGATCCTCGTTCAGACTCTGAAATAATTATTGAGAATGTTCTTGAGGATTTTTCAACTAAAAATAAAAAAGATAATTTTTTCATAGACTTGTGCTGTGGAACTGGATGTCTAGGTATTTCATTACTTGATGAGTTAAAGTTTTCAAAATGTGATTTTATCGATATATCTGAAAATGCTTTAAAAATCTGTAAAAAAAACTTATTAAAGATTAACGTATTAGATCGTGCTAAAATGTTTACATCTAACCTTTTTCAAAAATATCCCATTGATAGAATAAAAAAGGCTGATTTTATCATCTCAAATCCTCCTTATATTCCAACTAATTATTATTTAAATTTGGATGAATCTACACTTCATGACCCCCAAATAGCTTTAGACGGTGGTAAAGATGGTTTGTTTTACTATAAAAGAATTATTAATCATTTAATTGATATTAAATATCAGGGTGATGTTTATTTCGAAATAGACCCTTTAATTAATGATAAAATTGATAAGTTTTTATTAGAAAAACAATTGAAAATAGTCTATAAAAAACTTGATTATCTTAATTTAGATAGATTAATAAAGATATCGTTCCCAAATTTTAACTGATGGGCTTTTGTTAAAGATAATCAAAATACATACATGAAAAACTTTACAAAAAGAAAATCATTTAGTTCTTCTAGAAAAATAAATTCCTCATCAAGAGGGGCTGCTGATTCCCCATATCTTCAAGCTAATGGAAACACAGGATCTTTTAAAAGAAACGGTAAGAGTCCAAAGGATCAGTACAACGATTTTTTGAATAAAGCTAAAGATGCAAAAGGACAGGGAGATGATGTCCTTGAACAATTTTATTTACAACATGCTGAACATTTTTTCCGTCAAATGGATAATCAAAATAGAGGTAATTTTTCAAGAAAAATTATTAATAAAGACAAGTCAGAAAATTTATCTCATAATAATGAAGAAGCTTCTACCAATAAGGAAGCCTCAAGTACTGACTTTGATGATCTAGCCAGTCAATTAGCTTAATTTTTAATTTGAATTTCTAAATAACTCTATCTCTTTATTTTTATTTTCAAATATAATCTTAAAATCATTTAGTTGACTTTCATTGAGTTTTCTTCCAGAGGGTAGTTTTAAAGTCGAAGGATTTACTTGTTGACCATTTACAATTATTTCATAATGAAGATGGGGACCAGTTGACCTTCCAGTAGAACCTACATAACCAATAATATCTCCTTGTTTTACTCTAACCCCACTGCTAATTCCCTTTTTATAACTACTTAGATGAGCATAAGCTGTTTTGTAAGTTCCATCATGTCTTATACGAATATATTTACCATATCCTCCATTCCTACCAACAAACTCAATTACACCATTACCAGCAGCAAAAATAGGTGTACCCGTTGGAGCTGCAAAATCAACGCCTTTATGCATTTTGTTATATCCCAAAATTGGATGTTTTCTCATCCCATAGCTTGAACTTAGCCTAGCACCATTAATAGGAGTCTTCATTAAACTTTTGGTCATTCCTTTGCCATTTTCATCAAAATATTCACTAAATTCATCATTACTATAAAGGTAATAAGTTAGAGGAGTCCCTCTTGAGCTAAGCATAAGATATTCAGGATCTTCAATTGCAACTATTTCTCCTTCTTCATTTCGTTTTCTTGAAAATAAAACTTCAAATTCATCTCCTTTGTATATATCTCTTTGGAAGTCAACATCAAAGCTATAGACTCTAATTATTTCTGTAATAATAAGTTCTGATAAACCTTTATTTTTCATAGCTTCATAAAGACTAGTTTCAATAATTCCACTAATAAAAATTCTTTCCTGAGTTGTTGGTATATGCCTTATCTCATAGAAATATTTTCCATCTATAAATTTTACAATTAATTCTTCTGTTTTGGAAAATCTGTATAAAAGTTCGAATTTTTTTAGCTGTTTTTTTTCATATTCACTGAAAATTTTTACTACATCGCCTAAATATATTTTTGAAAAGTCGTAAATTTCTTTACCATTAATGATTAATTCATCAATATCCCTTCCTCTAAGACCGCCTTTATAGAGAATTTTTGCAAAATTATCGCCTTTTGAAACATTGATATGACTATATTTTTTTTCAAGTCCCTCATCTTTTTCATCATCAGTTTTAAAATTTTTATCAATAGTTTTTTTAGTTATTAATTCTTCAGCATTCTCTTCACTATCATCAAATAAACTTTTTAAATTATCTAAAGCTATATCTTTAAAATAATTTTTTGATTTCTTTTCATCAAAAATAGGGTCATAAAGTTTTTGTATTTGAATTTCTTCATAATATTTTTGAAAAGTATCTTTGTCGAAATAATTAATATTAGTATCATCATATTTAAAAGAATTATCTTTAGATATTTTGATAAATTCCTTATAGCTTTCAGCAAATAAAAAAATACTGAGCGCTATTAAGCTTAAACTCAGACATATCTTAATAGTAAAACTATTTGTTCTTATCATTTATTTGTTTATAAAAGATTAATCTTTTATCGAATATATTTATAAATGAAAAAATATAAAAAAATACTTCTTAATATTATTTCAGAGTCTTCAAATATTTTTTGGGTCTTATTTAAAGTTATCCTGCCTGTAGTTATCACTATAAGAGTCTTAGAATTAATTGGTGCGATACCATATTTAGCTCAATTCTTAGAACCTCTAACTAGATTTATAGGTATCGATGGTTCATTAGGTTTAGTATGGATGGCAGCAATCCTTGTCAACATCTATGCAGGTATGGCAGCATTTGCAAGTTTGCAGTCAATCTTTGATTATACCGTTGCTGAAACTACTATCTTGGGTTTAATTATTTTAATAGCTCATAGCCTTCCTATAGAAGTAGCTATAGCCAGACAGTCAAGAGTTTCTGCCATATTTAATTTATTATTTCGGTTTATAAATGCAGTTGTAGCAGGAAAAATTCTCAATTTAATTTTCACTAAATATAACCTATTTAATGAAAGTAATACATCTATACTGAAAATAACTAAATCAGAAATATCCAATATTGATTGGGCAATACTTCAAGTACAGAACTTTTTTATAATTTTTATTATTATTTTTTTAATTATAACAACCATTAACATTCTTAAGTCAATTGGAATTTGGCAAATTATAATTAAAGTACTTAAGTTACCTTTATCCTACTTAGGTATGTCTGAAAAAGTTGCTAATATTATTCTTATTGGTTTAACTTTAGGAATTTCATTTGGAGGAGGTTTTTTAATTGAAGAGTCAAAAAAGAATAATATTTCAAAAAAAGATATATTGTTATCACTTTCATTTTTGAGCTTATGCCACAGTATTATTGAGGATACAATTTTGATTTTACTTTTAGGTAGCCATATTAGTGGTATTCTATTTTTTAGATTAATTTATACAGTAATAATAATTTTATTAATGAAATACTTATTAGAAACAAAATATCAAAAATTTCTTCTTGATAAAGTGACGTATGACTGAACTTATTAATGATCCATTATATTCTATAGCCCTATTCCCAAACGACTCATTTATTGATGACCTAAATAGATTTAAGAAGAAGAACGATTTAGATATGAGTGATATTAAAACTAATTTTAATATTCACTACATTATAAAAGCACCTTTTTATCTTAGTCACTTGAATGATGAAAATGAAATTATTAAAAAATTTAATAAATCAAATTTTAAATTATTAAAAAATATTCTAAACAAATCATTTGAATTTGAGTCAATAGAAAAAATTAATAATTTTCATTCCGCAAAGTTTAAAGGAGATGAGGAGTTTAATTTTTTTTCAAGCTTAATAATGAGAGAATTTGATATTTATCGAAGAACTTTAGATAATTTAGAAATTAAAATAGATCTTTTAAAATTTAATAACTTAACGGAAAAACAATTTATCTACTACCAAATATGGGGCTATCCATATTATTTTGAATTTTCTTCTAATAATATCCCATTAGTTGATAGTTCTGTTGTTTTAAAAGATCAATTTATATTTAAACCCTTACAATATAAGTCGATTAAACTATTGAAAAAGGAAAAATTAAATAGCTTTAAATTTATAGAATTATCATCTCAGTCATAAAACTTAATATTTGAATTATTTACTTAGTGTTTTTAGTTAATTAGAATGAAAATTCGTTAAATGGGAATATATCTTAGAAAGAAAAAAAATTACATTCTGCGAAATGTTATTTACTCACTTTTAATCATTTTAATAATTATTATCAGTGCTTATTATTTTTTAATATCAGATACAGAAGTCAATTTATCTAAAAGTGATAATAAAATAAATCAAACGATTGAAGATACCATTAAAGTTTCAAATGACACCAATACTTCTAGTTTAAATAAATTAGATTTGGATGAATATGTTAAAATTGAGGTTTTAGATAAAAAATTATCTGAATTAATCAATGAAGAAAAGGTGAACGATATAGTAAAAAGTTTTATTGATGATAATCCTGAATTTATTTTAGAGGTATTAAAAAATTACCAAAATGAGCAAAATAAAATAGAACAAGAAAAAGTAAATAAAATTAATTTATCAAATATTGAGAGAATATATTCAATTGAACACCCAATGTTTTTGGGGAATAAAGACTCTCAAAAAAAAATATTTGAATTTGTAGACTACAATTGCGGATACTGTGTAAAATTTCATGAAGAAGTTAAGAAGGTTATGAAGGCAAACCCAGATTTACAGCTAGTTATAATACAAATGCCAATATTGGGAAAAATGTCCGAACAATTATCTAAAATAGCAATTGCAGCTAGCCTTCAAGGAAAATTTGAAGAAGTACATAGTTATTTATATTCATCAAATAGAAAATCAAAAATAGAAGATGTATTGGCAGATTTATTTTTAATGAATATAGATTTATCTCAATTAAAAATTGATTTAGAAAATAAAGAAATAAATGACATTTATACATGGCATAAAAGTTTTGTTAATGATTTTAAATTCTCAGGAACACCAGCAATTATTATAGGTAACACAATTGTCCCAGGTTTTGTGGAAGCTGAAAAAATTATTGAGATCTTAGAAAAAGAATTTTCTTGAGTTTCAATGAAACTTAATAATTTTACTAAAATCACATCAAATATTTTAGGTTCTAGAATTACAGGATTTATTCGAGATATATTGTTTGCTAATTTTCTAGGAGCTAACCTTTTATCAGATGCTTTTCTTTTTGCTTATAGGCTGCCTAACCTTTTTAGAAGAATAATAGCTGAAGGAGCAGTTAACAGTGTTTTTATTCCTATGTATATTAATCAAGAAAAAGAAGATCAGAAAATAGCAAATGATTTTATTTGGATTATTTTTGTAATATTTCTCTTAATAACTTCTTTTTTATCTTTAGCAGTATTTATATTTAATGATCAAATTATTTTTTTTCTAGCTCCTGGCTTTTTGGAGAATGAAGATCAATTTTTGCTTGCTAGTGAATTACTTCCTATAACTTTTCCTTTTCTTATTTTTGTAACATTATCCGCTATATTAAGTTCAGTTCTTAATGTTAAGGGAAAGTTTTTTCTACCATCTTTTTTGTCAGTAATTTTGAATTTTTCAATGATAACCACTCTACTTATTTTTAAATCTAATTCTCACTTAGCGCTCGCATGGGCAATGATAATATCAGGATTTATTCAATTATTTCTTCTTTTTATAAACCTAAGTTTCATTAAAATTTTTTTTAAAATCACAAGATCTGGAATTAATTCATTATCTAATAAACTATTAATTTTTATAAAAAGATTTTTATTATCTATAATGGGCTCAGGAATAGTTCAATTAAATATCTTTATATCAATGATATTTGCTTCATTGGTTGGTGAGGGATCCATAAGTCATATATATTATGCTGATAGAATTATAGACTTACCCTTTGCTTTGGTAGCAGTTGCCATGTCTATAACATTATTACCCTATTTAAGTAAAAATATTTCAGATGAAGAAAAAAATTCTAATGCTTTTAATCAAACTATAATTTTTTGTTTTATTTTTTCATTACCTTGTGTTCTCGGTTTGTATGTTTTAAATGAAGATATAGTTCGAGTTTTATTTGGAAGAGGTGAATTTTTAAATGAGGATATTATTATCACTTCTAAAGTATTAGCAATTTATTCCATATCTTTACCTGGATATATGTTAGCTAGAATATGTAACCAAGTATTTTTCTCCTATGAAAGGATTGATCTTACTGTGATAGCATCCATACCAACATTTATATCAAACCTTATACTATGCATGCTTTTATATAAATCTTTTGGTGTTGTTGGATTGGCAGTTTCTGGAGCTATTAGTGTTTGGTTAAACTTTTTTATTCAACTTTATTTTTTCAAAAATCATTTTCTCTCTTTTTATAAAAGAATTATCATATTTAATCATTCAAAGATATTTAAGATTATTTTTAGTTCATTAGCTATGGTTATTATGATTTATTTTTTAGATATTTTTATCAACTCAAATTTAATTTTTGAACTTTTTGCTCAAATTATTGTTGGTGTTATTGTTTATTTTATTACACTTAGAATATTAGGCTTAGAAGAGTATAAATTAATCTATAAATTTAAGAAATTTAATTAGTATTTCTGTTTACTAATCTTCCATTTTAGTTAAAAGTATCATTTAATTTGTGGGCGTGTAGCTCAGCTGGTTAGAGTACTTGCTCGACACGCAAGGGGTCACAGGTTCGAATCCTGTCACGCCCACCATTTACAATTATTCTTATTGGTGTAAAATGTTAACTATATGAAAAAAATATCTTTATTCTTATTATGCCTCTTTTTTATACAAAACAATTTATTTGCTAAAAGTCTATCTATTTTTGGCGGTTCTTATGATTATGATGACGATAACACCTCCTCATTATTTGGATTAAATTATCATTTAACTAATAATGATTTTAATATTCTTGGTGTCTTGGATTTAAATCCCGTTATAGGGGGTTTTATTTCTGGAGAGTCTGCTAGTATGTTTTACGGCGGTTTTGAAACGAACATTGGTAGTGATAAGTTTTACTTTAATCTTTCATCTTCTGTAGGTCTCTATGAAAATGGTGATGGTAAAGATCTAGGAAATGCTATTCAATTTAAGTCAGAAGTTAATATTTTTTATAGTATAACAAAATCATCAAGAATTGGAGTTGGTTCTCATCATATATCTAATGCTGGTTTAAGCTCTGTAAATCCTGGCACTAATAATTATTATCTAATTTTCAACAGAGATTTCTGAATTAGTTAAATTAAGCCTTTGTTTAATAACTTAAATATGATTAATTTTAACAATGGTTAAAAATTTTACGGCATATTTATTATTTTCAGCAATACTAGTGGTTATAATAGTAACTGGCTATGATACTATTTCCATATACTACCAAGCTAATCCTTATATCAATGGAATAATTCTTTTAACTCTCATTATAGGTTTTCTTCTATACACTATAAAAATATTATCTCTAAGTTCTGAGTTTAGATTTATGAACTCCGTAGCTTTTGGAAAACTTAAATTAAATGACTCCTCTTTAAATAACTATCCAATAACTAAAAGTATTGCTAAAAACTTAGGTATAACATCCTCAAAAAATTCAGTAACTAAAACTATCGATGAAATTCTAGATGAACTTTTATCTACTATCGAAAGCGGTAAGGATTTATCAAAATATTTAATAAATCTTGCTGTTTTTCTTGGTTTAATAGGAACTTTTTATGGTCTTTTACTCACTATCGGAAGTGTTTCAAATGTAATTGATGGATTATCAATTGAACAACAAGATTTTGGTGTTTTCTTCAATTCTCTTAGAGATGGTTTAAAATCTCCTTTATCTGGAATGACTATAGCTTTCAGTTCCTCACTTTTTGGATTAGTTACTTCTCTAATTTTAGGATTAA